>LQAF01000006.1_pt1 | contig 45144 bp, 46 predicted proteins | sample 1535781 | NCBI WGS metagenome assembly LQAF01 (sample SAMN04331583, study PRJNA305678) | bioreactor metagenome | isolation source: bioreactor_2 inoculated with Wadden Sea sediment 2nd replicate of a... | place: Germany:Bremen
GGGCTGAGGATATCAGGGATGAGGGGGATGTGTTTGAGGTGATCACCGATCCCGGTGATTTTGAAACGGTGCAGGCGGCGGTTGACCAGGCCGGGATTGCTTACCAGATGGCGGAAATCACCCGACTGCCCCAGACCATGACCGCTGTTTCCGGCAAAGAGGCCGAACAGATGATTCGGTTCATGGAAGCCCTGGATGATTGTGATGATGTGCAGAAATTTTATACCAATGCAGATATTCCTGACGAGGTGTACGACAATCTTTGATGGCCGTTGCTCATTGTTTGCTGCATCCATGAACCAAAGGCCGGCATCACAGAATGCCGGCCTTTTGAATGTCAGGCCAGATCGATCATTTTCTGCACCGCCCCTAAGGCATTTTCTCGGATATGTTCCGGAACTCTGATCTCTCCAGACAGTTTTTCCAGACTGTTTCTGATATCTTCCAGACCGATTTTTTTCATGTCTTTGCATCGCATTTTTTCGGATGCTGGAAAAAACTGTTTGTCCGGGTTGCTTTGGAGATCGGATACAGCAACCCGACTTCCGTGCCGATGATGAACTGGCGGTGCGGGCTGTTTTTGGCGTACCGGATCATGCCGGACGTGGACTGGATGGTATCGGCCAGGGCCAGAACTTCAGGTGGGCATTCCGGGTGGGCTATGAACAGCGCTTCCGGATGTTTTAGTCTCGCCGTTGAGACCTCTTCAGGGGTCAGGTTGTTATGAAACGGGCAATACCCGTCCCATAAATGAATTTTTTTGTCCGTGTGTCCGGCCGCGTATTGTGCCAGGTTTCTGTCCGGTGTCATCAACACCTCATCGGCGGACTGGGCATTGACCACATCAATGACGTTGGCCGAGGTACAGCAGATGTCAGACACGGCCTTGACGGCGGCCGAAGAGTTCACATAGGTGATGACCGGGATGTTTCCCAGGGCTTTTTTCCTGGCGGTCAGAGCGGGCGGGTCCACCATGTCTGCCATGGGACAGCCGGCGTCCGGGTTGGGCAGCAGCACGGTTTTGTCCGGGCACAGAATAGAGGCGGTTTCAGCCATGAAGTGAACACCGCAGAAAACGATGATGTTTGCAGAGGTTTTGGCGGCCTTGATGCTTAGTTCGAGGGAATCTCCGCACAGATCCGCGATATCCTGGACCTCAGGGGGCTGGTAGTTATGGGCCAGGATGATGGCATTTTTCTGGCTGGCCAGTTCACGGATGATGTCTTTCATGGATCTCTTCCTTTGATCTTTCATATCAATTCATGTCAATGATATGGGTTCCCGGGGGGATCTCAAACTCAAACCAGTTGCCGGGCAATTCCAAAAACGTAATATTGCTGAGTTCGAACCGGGTGATATCACCGACCGTATTCACCGTGGTAACCGCCAGAATCTGAAAATCCTTTTGTGCTACCCGAATAAGAACCGATTGGATTTCCTGGTTGTCCGGGGCAGCGTCCAGCTGGAGTTCCACCCACTGGCCCGTGGTTTCAGTGACCGTTACCGTAAAATCATTTCTCAGTTGTGAAATGTCGGATAAAAACGAGCCTCCGGCACCCGACGCAAAGAATGGCGCCGCATTCCCTGTCATCACCTGGTTTTCTTCCGGCCTGAAAATCCACAGAGTATCGCCGTTGGTAATGATATCATGGCGTTCGGGTGATAGGTACTGCCATTTCATCTTTCCGGGATGGCTGAACCAGGCCCGGCCGGAAGCGGTTTCGCTGATGTCCAGGGCTGACAGAACAGAGGTTTGTTCGAATTCTGCGGAAAAACTGCGGCCGGCATACTGATTTTCAAGCCCGTCCAGGATGGTTTGTTCCAGGGTGCGGGTGTCTGATGCTGCAGCTGTATGGATCCATGCAAAACAAAACAGGGCAGTGAAAAAATATTTGAAAAGTGTCACAATTCGGTTTCCTTTTGTCAATGCATCAGCTTCTGCGGGTCTTTTTCGTTTGTCTTCCGCATACAGTCGCCTAAGCTTGGGCTTTTCGATTTTACCGGTGGGGTTTCTGGGGACATCGCCGAAAAATATTTTTTCAATCGTTTGTACCGAGGCAGGGCCTGCTGGAAATCAAGGATATCCTGTTCACAGATCATGCAGTTGGGTTTGACACTGATAATTCCGGCGGGAATTTCACCCAGCCGTTCATCCGGCACCCCGATCACCGCAATATCCTTGATTTTGACATGGGTGAGAAAGAAATTTTCGATCTCATTGGGAAAAATGTTCTCCCCGCCGTAGATGATCACATCCTTTCTCCGATCCACCAGCCAGATGAAGCCATCTTTGTCGTATCTGGCGATATCTCCAGTGTAAAGCCATCCATCCTTGAGCGCTTTTTTTGTGGCAGTTTCGTTTTTGTAATAAGCTTTCATGACGCCGGGACCCTTGACGATCAATTCACCGGTTTCATTGGCAAACAGGTGGTTGCCTTGCTTGTCCACGATTTTGGCTTCCCATCCGTATCCGGCCTTGCCGATGGGGCCGACATGGTGGCTGTTTTCAACGCCTAAGTGAATGCAGCCGGGGCCGGTGGATTCCGTCAGGCCGTAATTGGTATCATAGGCTTGGAACGGGAAGATTTTTTTCCAGCGATTCACAAGGCTGGGTGGCACGGGTTGGGCTCCGGAGTGCATGAGCCGCCATTGATCCAGGTGGTATTTCGACAAATCGATGGTGCTGTTTTCAATGGAAATGAGAATATCATGGGCCCAGGGAACCAGCAGCCAGGCAATGGTGCACTGTTCTTCAGACACAGCCTCCAGTATCCATTCCGGTTTCACGCCATTGAGCAGAATGCATTTGCCTCCCATGAGGAAACTGCCCATCCAGTGCATTTTCGCGCTGTGTGATACAAAGGAGGAATGCAAAGGAATATATCTTCGTGGGTCTGTCCGTGATGTTTGTTTTCCACTTCACAGGCATGGGTCAGATTTTTGTGAGTGATCAGCACGGCCTTGGGGGTTCCGGTGGTGCCGGATGTAAAATACAGGGCGGCGGAATCATCCGGTCCGGCATCAATTTCCGGTGGATGATCCCCGTTTTGGCCGGCAATAAAAGTATCCAGCGGCACTGCCCAGTCCGGACAGTCTTTTTCAAGACCGGTAAAAATCCAGATCGATACACAACCGGTCATTTCCTGGCGGATGGTGTCAAGACGCGCTATGAATTCCGGTCCGAAGATAAAAACCTTTGGTTCTGAAGCCTGGGCGCATAACAGAATTTTGTCGGATTCGAACCGGAAATTGAGCGGCACGGCCCAGGCACCGGCATAAAGGATACCGAAATAGATGGGCAGCCATTCAAGACTGTTTGTCATCAATTGAACCACGGTGTCGGATTTCTGAACTCCGTGGCGGTTCAGCGCGTTAGCCAGCCGGCAGGACATAACATAAAACTGATGCCAGGTGAGCGCCTTTCTTGCCGATTGAGCGGGAATCCGTTCAACCAGGGCCGTTTTATCCCTGTAAAGCCTGTTGTTTCGAGCCAGTATGTCTGTTATTCGCATAACCCTTGTACAACCTTGTCTTTGGCTTGGCGGTAAAAAAAATCCTGCCGGATCACTATAGACCACGGCAGGATTATGTTCAACCCAATGGGATTAAAAAAGCGGTTATTTATCTTTTTTCACTTCTTCGAAATCCGCATCCACCACATCATCATCAGTCTGGGCTTCTGCACCGCCGGCACCGGCACCGGCTTCTCCCTCCTGAGAAGATGCAGCCTGCTGATACATCACTTCCGCTAGTTTGTGAGACGCCTGGGAAAGAGCTTCGATCTTCTGCTGGATTTCTTCCACATTATCGGAATCTTTGGCCTGTTTCAACGATTCCACAGCGGCTTCGATATTTTTCTTTGTATCGGTATCCACTTTGGATCCGTGTTCCTTCAACGTTTTTTCCGTCTGATCTACCAGTGCTTCCGCCTGGTTCCGGGTGTCCACCAGGGTCCGTTTCTTTTTGTCTTCTTCCGCATGCATTTCTGCATCTTTCACCATTTTTTCGATCTCTTCGTCAGACAGGCCGGAAGCGGCAGTGATGCGGATGGACTGTTCTTTTCCGGTCGCTTTGTCTTTGGCGGACACCTGGACAATCCCATTGGCATCGATATCAAAGGATACCTCAATCTGAGGAATCCCGCGCGGTGCTGGCGGAATATCGGCCAGCTCGAATCGGCCCAGGGTCTTGTTGTCCGCCGCCATCTCCCGTTCTCCCTGGAGAACATGGATGGACACAGCCGGTTGGTTATCCGCCGCCGTTGAAAACACCTGGCTTTTTTGGTAGGAATGGTGGTATTCTTTTCGATGAGTTTGGTCATAACACCGCCCAGGGTCTCGATTCCCAGGGAAAGCGGGGTGACATCCAGCAGCAGGACATCGTTGACGTCCCCCTGAAGCACTCCGGCCTGTACGGCTGCACCCATGGCCACCACTTCATCCGGGTTAACGCCTTTATGGGGTTTTTGCCGAAAATCTTTTCCACCCGCTGCTGAACGGCCGGCATACGGGTCATGCCGCCCACCAGAACGACTTCATCCACGCCGTCGGATCCCAGATTGGCCTCTTTCAGTGCTTTTTTGCAGGGACCTTCCAGATTGTCCAGCAGATCTGCCACCAGAGATTCCAGTTTCGCCCGTGTCAGCTTTACATCCAGATGCTTGGGACCGGACGCATCGGCCGTGATGAACGGCAGATTGATATTGGTCTCAGTGGAGCTGGACAGTTCCATCTTGCTTTTCCGCCGCTTCTTTGAGCCGCTGGAGTGCCATTTTATCGCTACGGACATCGATGCCCTGATCTTTTTTGAATTCATTGGCAATGTATTCGATAATTCTCAGGTCAAAATCCTCGCCGCCCAGATGGGTATCGCCGGAAGTGGACTTCACCTCGAACACCCCGTCGCCGATCTCAAGGATGGACACATCAAAAGTACCGCCACCCAAGTCGAAGACTGCGATTTTTTCTTCCCCTTTTTTGTCCAGTCCATAGGCCAGCGAGGCGGCTGTGGGCTCGTTGATAATCCGTTTGACTTCCAGACCGGCAATTTTGCCGGCATCCTTGGTGGCTTGACGCTGGCTGTCATTAAAATAAGCCGGCACGGTAATGACCGCTTCCTTGACCTCTTCACCCAGATACTCTTCCGCTGTTTTCTTGATATTGGCCAGAATGAATGAAGATATTTCAGCCGGGCTGTACTGCTTGCCTCTCAGGTTGATCCGGGTGTCCCCATTGGAAGCCGCTTCAATTTTATACGGCAGATTCGGGATATCCGTCTGAACCTCTTTGGATTTGAATTTCCGGCCGATCAGCCGTTTGACACCGAATACGGTATTTTCGGGGTTGGTGATGGCCTGCCGTTTGGCGGCCTGTCCCACGATACGCTCTCCGCTTTCCGTGATGGCAACAATGGAGGGGGTTGTCCGGCCGCCTTCCGCGTTAGTGATGATTTTAGCCTCTCCACCGGCTTCCATGATTGCGACGCAGGAGTTCGTGGTTCCTAGGTCTATTCCAATTATTTTTCCCATAACATTTCCTCCAATATATCTTTAATTTTCTTCGGGTTTTTTTGAATCAGTGCCTGTCGATTTAGACACCACAACCATGGCGGGCCGGATCAACCTGTCATGAAGAAGGTATCCGGTCTGAAGAACATCTGTGATGGTGTTTTCAGGGACCTCATCGGTTTCCTTCTGGGTGACCGCCTGGTGGAAATTCGGATCAAATGACTGGTTTTCGGCTTTAACCGGTTTGACACTGAATTCCTGAAACACTTTCAGAATTTCTTTGTGGGTCATCTTCACGCCTTCCAGCAGACTGTCAAGGTCCTTGTTGGTTTCAGTGGAAACAATGGCCCTTTCCAGATTGTCCACAACCGATAAGAACTGCTTGAAAACCGTTTCATTGGCAAATTTTCTGAATTCGCTAATTTCTCTTTGCTTTCTTTTCCGGTAATTGTCAAATTCGGCAGAAAGCCTCATGAAGCGGTCTTTTTCAGATTTTAGTGCCGCTTCCAGCGAAGCAATGTCTTTTTCCTGTGAAGGAGAATCCTGAGTGGCTTCATCCGCTGCTTCCGCAGTCGGATCCGTATCCTTCCGGGGGGATTGATCCTGAGCGCTGTTTCCTCCCCTGGCCTTTTCTTTCAATACCAATTTTATCTCCTGATCCAAAACATGTTAAATTGATTGGCAAATGATATTACTTTATTAAATTATGGCTGAAAAGTAAGTCTGTTTGATTGCATGTCAAGACATAAAAAAGGGCGGAGAAAAAATAAACCGGCCGACAGGAGATGCGAAACAGATTGCATGACCGGGATCGATCCTTGACACAGAAGGGATCACTTATCGCTGCTTCCTTCCGGACCTGACGAGGTTCATGTCCTGCTGTTACAAGGCGACCGATCAGAATCGATCCGTATCCGGTCTGCCGGCCGGAATTTTGAAATATATATGGTTTAAAAATTTATTTCAAGGGATATGTAAAAAATTCACAGAATGAGCAGGAAGACGGATCGGGGATGATGGCATCAGATCAGTTTTCAGTCTGAATGGTCGGAGCGGAGAGACTTGAACTCCCGGCATTCTGATCCCAAAGCAAATACAGGCAAACCAAGAAATCAGGAATCCCTGATAATGCAAGGCTTGGGTCCCATTTGAAACACAATTTGGCACAAAATTTAAACTGCCAGAGGCCGAACTTGAGTTGACACTTCCTGAATAAAAGGGTGGGGCTTTTCCTAATCCCAATTTATAAATCTTTATACGAGGAGAATGAAATGACCAACCATGAAAAACTTATCAAACGTAGTCTTAGCATACTCGAACTTGCAGAAGAAAACCCTGCCACAAAAATCGTGTGGCACCGGAAGTTGAAGAATCGGTTGTCAACATGGCATATGAGTATCCTGCGTATGGGCAGGTGAGAGCTGCCAATGAACTGCGGCGGCAAGGAGTTCTCATTTCAGGGGGTGATGTTCGCAGTATCTGGCAGAGACATGACCTTGAAATTTGTAAGAAGCGCCTGTCAGCGCTTGAAGAGAAATCAGCAAAAGAAGGAATCGTGTATACCGAAGCCCGGATCCAGGCACTGGAAACAGCCAAAAGAGCCAGAGAAAGCCATCCAGATGAGATCGAGACGGAGCATATATGAAGGGTGTTGGCCGGTTATACCAACAGACAGTTATTGATACTTTTTCATCGGTTGTCTTTGCCAAGATTTACACCGGCAAGATTCCGGTGCCGGCAGCTGATACATTAAATGATAGGATTCTGCCGTTTTTTGAAGAGCATGAAGTTCCAGTATTAAGGGTCCTAACGGACCGTGGAACAGAATTTTGTGGATCACCGGATAAGCATCCGTATGAATTGTATCTCCAGTTGAACGATATTGAACACCCAAAACCAAAGTGAAGCGTCCACAGACCAATGGTATTTGCGAACGATTTCACCAGACGGTACTGAATGAATTCCATCGGGTTACGTTCCGAAAGAAGCTGTACCAGGATTTGGGGGCATTGCAAAAGGATCTTGATGAATACATGAATAGATACAACAATGAGCGGACTCATCAGGGCAAATGATGCAAGGGCCGGACGCCGATGGAAACCTTTGTAGAGGGAAAAGAACTGTTCAATCAGAAAAATGTTGAAAAAATGAAGACAGCAGTGTAAACGACATATCAGCTCCCTGAGCCTGAGTGGACGTTGCGCTCCCCTCGCCGTCGCTAATTACTTGCACAGCATGGGTCACCAACTGTGTCAGGGATGCGAGGAACGAGCACCCTCGTCATGCCCCCTGTCAAGGGCGCTACCCCGGAAGCTGAAAAGAACCGGAATTGATAGAACAGTTAATCAAAAAATGCGACAAAGCCCTTGTCAGACAGCGATCTTTGATGGCCATTAGAGAGGAAAAGCAGCGTTTTCAAACAAAACGCACTGATTTGAGTATTGAGCGGCAATGTGAACTGACCGGGCTTCCTCGTTCCAGCTATTACCGTGAAGGCCGCACCGAACAGGAGACCCCTGAAAATCTCGAGATTATGAGCTGTATTGACCTTGAGAGCACACCGATCCTTTCTATGGCACCCTTCAAATGCGCAAAGTTTTGAGATGTAGAGGATATAAAATCAACCGCAAGCGGTTTCAGCGATTGATGCGTAAAGTGGGGATTCACTCCATAGACAGTGAATTCTGTGCATCCGCCCTTGAAAGGGCTCTGCTATATCATGGATCTCCCCAGATATTTATTACAGATCAAGACGTCCAAAACACAAGCCATGAGTTTACAGACATTCTGAAAGATAAGGAGATCAAAATCAGCATGGACGGTAGGGGCCGGGCCATGGACAATATCTTCATCGAACGCCTCTGGCACAGTGTAAAGTACGAAGCTATTTATGTGAACGAATTTAAATCGGTTGAGCAGCTGCGCAAAGTCTTCTCACGGAAGGTTTTATACGTGATTTCCAGTCGTCAGAAAAAGCTCGGAAATTGGAATTCGCAAACAGATATTCGCCCAGATATCTTTAAAAAATTTAGTTTTGGAAAAAGGACGGGTTCATGACTGATTCCAACAAAGTTTTTGCCATGTCAATCTTTGTTATGGGGGTTGTTGTTTTTTTAACAACAGCCGGATCTGTCTCGTTCCTTTACCATACGGCTGTGGAAGAACAAAAAGAACGCCTACTTGAAGTAGTAAAAAAACAGGCAAGATTTATTGAAGCTTTTCATGAAACGACCTGCGAGCATAAAAAAGACTGGGATTTCGAACCCGGTCAGAGCCACGCCCACGAGCTGGAAATCTTTTTTTCAAAATTATCCGGATCTCACAGAACCGGCAGGAAAAAGGAAAAATAGTCCGGTTTTAAATTTTTATATTGCAGAAAAAAAGATAATTTCGTCCATTTTTACGTGGGGATAGAAAAACTGATTCATACGCCGGTTCCATATCAAAAAATCCAAGGAAAACCCATGGGTCACGCATTGGAAGGAAAGACCGATGTCCTCAAAACTGTGGATCACATGGGAAATTTAATTTTATGCTCCTATACCTATGCCCCGTCTGTCCGGATGGGAATTGTTGCAAAAATTTTTCTCAATGACCTTCGGCTCCCATTTTTAAAAACTGCTTTGCTTACCTATCTTGGAGCATTTGTTCTTTTCTTTCTGGGCGGGTTGGCCATAAAAATGACCGCAGCCCCCCTTGTTTCGGAACTGGAAAAAAACGCAGAGAACTGGAAATCACGAACAAAAATCTCCATAAGCTTGCGACCACGGACAACCTCACTCAATTGTATAACCGGCAGCATTTCAATAAGCAGATGGCATACGGAATCCTTCTCAAAGAACGGCAAAACTGCTACCTTGCACTGATCCTTCTTGATATTGATTATTTTAAGCATATCAATGATGTTCTGGGCCATCTGACCGGAGATGTTGTACTGAAAACCTTGTCAGAACTTTTAAGTTGTCAGATTCGAAAATCAGATATCCTGGCCCGCTGGGGCGGAGAAGAGTTTGCCATTCTTCTTTTCGATTCAGACCAAAAGAATGCCCGCTATCTTGCCGAAAAACTTTGCACAATGATCGGTGAATATGATTTTGGCATCGGTAAAAAAGTGACATGCAGTTTCGGGGTTACCGTTCACAGGAAAGGGGAAACCGATATTGATTTCATCAAAAGAGCGGATGATGCCCTGTATGCTGCAAAACGAAGCGGCCGTAATCAGGTCGTTGCAAGATAGGTTTTTTACGGCAAAACAACTTGCTGGTAGCTATGATGGAAAATTTCGAAATACGATAGGAAATGTCTTCATTGGTGTCGATGGTCAGGTAAATTGAACCAAAAATGGTCATTTGAAATTTAGCCAATCGGGGAATGAGCATTAAGGGTGACCGGTTGCTAAATCGTTGGCCAAATATTTTTATCGTAGCTGTGTCAATTGATTTTTGCTCATTTTTCCACTCATTGTGATCTCCGTGATTTGATCTTATCTCAATTCTTGATTAATTCTAAAAAAACCGGTATCACCCCATAATCATAGACGGCAGCCAGAGAATAAGTTGCGGAAACATCATTAGCAAAACCAAAACGATTGCTTGGATCATGATAAAAGGAATGACCGATTGATAAATATCCCCCATGGATACACCTTCAGGGGCGACAGCTTTCATGTAAAAGAGATTCACACCGTATGGTGGTGTTATAAAGGCCATCTGCATGTTCACGACATAGAGTATAGCAAACCAGATCGGATCGAACCCAAGCACTTTAATAATGGGAATATAGATCGGCATGCATAAAAACATAATAGCGATATCATCAAGGAACATACCTAGGACAAAAAACTCAACTGCATTAAAATGAGAAGAATCCAGGGACTCATATCAAGGCCGGATATCACGGACTTGATCATTGCAGTGGCACCAAGGCCGGTATAAACCTTACTGAAAATAACTGCACCCACAATAATATATGCAGTAAAAGACGACAAACTCAGAGTTTTCTGGGCAGATCGTAAAATAACATCAAAATTAAGTTTTTTACGTATGGCAGCACAAATCAAGGCACCTAAGGCCCCGACCGCTGCTGCCTCAGTGGGTGAGGTTACCCCCAGAAAAATACAACCCAGCACGAAAAAGATCAGCAGGCCGGGCATGATCAATACCGTCAGCGATCTAAACTTTTCACCCCATCCAACCTGTTCCTCTTCGGGCAAAGCAGGCCCTATGTGAGGCTGAAAATGACAGCGGAGACCAATGTATAACATATAGGCCAATGCCAGGATAAAACCCGGCACTATTCCGCCGGCAAACAAACGGCCCACAGATTCACCAGATAGGAAAGCATACATGATCATCATCATGCTCGGGGGAATGAGAAATCCAAGTGCGCCACCCGCCTGGACCAAGCCAATGGCAATTTTTTTGTCATAATTTCGATCCAGCATGGCAGGAACGGCGATAAAACCCATTGCTATGGTTGCCGCACCGCTGATCCCCACCATAGCAGCCATGATGGCGCATATTCCGACTGTTCCTATCCCCAATGCTCCTCTAATCCGGCCGGACCATTTTGAAACTGTATCAAAAAGGTCGTCTGCAATACCGGCTTCCTGTAGAATATAACCCATGAAAATGAATAAAGGGACTGCAATAAGCACAAAATTATTCATTACATTCATTACAGCGAAATAAACGATATCTAATGATACAGTCCCCCAAAGAAACAGCCCAGAAATGGCTCCGACTGCCCCCAGACAGAAACTGATGGGCAGTCCTGTTACCATTAAAGACAACATACTGATAAACATAATTCCAGTAATGTGATATACGTTCATGACAATTCCTCTCCGGTGGCCGCCAAGACAAAATTACGAATGAAGTCTGCAAATTGCTGCAGCATCAGTAGTAAAACACCCAAAGGCACTGTCATTTTCCAATGATAAAGCGGTGGACTCCAAACCGTTGTGGCATGTTCATTCATTTGAAAGGATTCCATTCCGTATACCCAAGATTTCCATAATATTAGTCCGAACAAAAACATGGCCACCGGATAGGTAATACAATCCACAACAGCTCTCGTCCGGTTTGACCAGCGGGTATAAAATATATCCATTGCAACATGTGCTTTTTTGAGTAATGCAAAGGCACCGCCACCTATCATATATGTACCGAAAATCATCGTAGATAATTCAAGCGCCCAATTCGTAGGACTATTGAAAAGATAGCGAGCTGTAATTTCATAGATGACAATACCAATCATGACCAATATCAACAATGCCAAGAAGTTACCCGTCCACCGACTAATTTTATCCGAAAGATGTACAGCCCGACTTAAAAATTTTTGTAATTTCATGTTTCTTTCCTATCTACTTGTTCAAAAATCGGCGAGAGAAGTCAAGACTTAACATGGCAGATCCATGCCAAACCCGGATCTGCCATGTCAGTATTGTTTTCGAATTGTGCTATTTCAAACGTCCCATCATTGTGTTTAGTTTTTTAATCAACTCAACGGCTTTGGCTGCTTCCGGAGATTTTTTTCCTTCTTCATCCCAAACTCCTTCAGCCGCCTGTGTCATTTTAGCCACATCGTCAGCCGAAAAGCTATTCAGTTTACCGGCATAATCTGAAGCGCGGATCTCGTATTCAGCCCCCATTATCCCGTTGTAGTAGTCCCAGCGAGCCTGCCGGGCAGCGGAAGTGATAATCGCTTTTAGGTCTGCAGGCAGCTTTTCCCAAGTTTTCTGATTGATGATAAAATTATCCACCAAAGGATTCACTACCGGGGTGGTGTTGTAATATTTTGCGACTTCGATAAATTTCATTGTCTTGTACTCAAAAGCCCCGCCGTATAGAACACCATCAATCTGTCCAGTTGAAAGTGCAAGGTACATATCCTCCGGAGGCATACTGACTGTTGCAATGCCCAATTTGTTGAGCATTTTTGCAGCTCCGCCACCGGACCTGATTTTCATTTTTGACAAATCATCAATACTTGATGCGGAATTTTTGGTAGTGATGTGATATGGTGCTGCGTAAAGTTCAGAGACGTAATGAACCCCAGCCTTTTCATATTCGTTAGCGATGATATCACGCAACCCAAGTTTATCGAAAATGATCTCAGCTTCAGCGCCGTTCAGCCATGACATGGGCATTCCGGATTCAATATCACCCAGCTTAATCTCGCTAAAATAAAAGCCAACTCCGACTGCCATATCAACCATACCGCTTTTTACGGCTTTAAGCATATCAGGAGATGAAACAAGCTCGCCTCCCGAGAACACAGTTATTTTAATGCGGTCGTTACTCATTGTTTGAATGTTTTTAGCCATGTTTTTTACACCACTGAGCATTGTCGGCGGATAGTAGGTTTGCAATTTTAGGTTATAATCCGCTGCTGTTGCAATCCCGGTAGCCAGATAAATCGCAATGATCACGACAAATAAAAAAAACGAAGACCTTTTCACAGTTTTACTCCTTTTTTTGTCAGTGATTATCCAGAAATTGGCAAATTTTCCCGAAATCGGGGTGAGAGAATGTTTTTTACCTAAGCATATGACTGATATTCCGAGGATAAAATTATTCTCTTGATGTAGATTTCGTTCAACGGTACCATTTTCGGACGAGCACTAGTTAAAAATATTATACAATAACTTCCGACCGACGGAAAATTGTATCGATATAACAAATTAATTAACTCCAGGAAGAACGCACAACATTTCAAAAAGTAAACCTGCAGCAATAGAAGCAGTTGTCCCTGTCGAATCGTAGGGTGGTGAAACTTCCACCAAGTCACAGCCAATGATGTTGAGCCCACGGCAACCGCGTATAATCTCCATGGCCTGAATCGTCGTAAGTCCACCTATTTCCAGTGTCCCTGTTCCTGGTGCCAGCGGAGGATCCAAAGCATCGATATCGAAAGAGAGGTATACAGGCCCCTTTCCCATCTGTTGCCTAACTTCTTCCATTAGCGGAGATAAGGATTTATGCCAGCACTCTTCGGCTTGAACCACTCTGAAGCCAGCTTTTCGTGACCAATCAAAATCATTTGCGGTGTAGCCTGTCCCCCGAAGCCCTATTTGTGCGACCCTTTCTGGTGCGATTAATTTTTCATCAAAGGCACGTTTAAAAGTTGTTCCATGGGCGATCCGTTCTCCGCTCATCAAATCGTTTATGTCAGAATGCGCATCAACATGGATTAGCCCGACCGGGCCATGTTTTTTCTTCATCGCTCTTAAAATAGGAAGTGTAATCGTATGATCCCCTCCCATCGATAAAGGAATACACTTATGAACCAATATATCGTCAAACGTCTTCTCAATCGTTTGGATGGATTTTTCCAAATTATAAGGATTAATGTTTACATCACCGATATCTGCAACTGCCAATGTATCAAATGGAGCTGCTGCCGTTGCCATATTGTAGGGTCGAATGGGTGGAGATTCAGATCGTATCTGACGGGGGCCAAACCGAGTCCCCACACGATAAGATGTTCCCAAATCAAATGGAACACCAATAAAACAGGCGTCCAGTTTATCCGCAGTTGAACTCGGCAGGCGCATGAAGGTTGTTGGACCGGCAAATTTGGGAAGGGCATTCGCACCAAGGGGTTGGTTTAAATGTTTCGTCATCTCTTATCTCCATTGTCTTAAAATACTGTTACAAAAATAAAAATTTTTTTTACGGTAACGGATAATAAAGCAATTTAGAAGCCATCGGAAAAATCCATAGCGATAATATAAGATATTCTAATAAATATAGTGGTTTAAAAAAAATAAGCAATAAATGGAAAATTTGAAATTTTAATGCATAGATCAATATTGGGACAGTATATTTATAACTCTCTGAAATTTTGATATAAAACTGAAGTCCCATTTTTGGGACAACAACGGAAACGGTAAAATGCTTGAATATCGAATGATTTAGAGAGTCTTCAAGTCCCAAAAATGGGACTTTCTATGAAAGACCATGCTTTTTTAATTTTCTGTCTGCACTGGATTTGCTTAATTTTAAGTGGTTGGCGATTGCTCTTATTGATTTATATTTTGTTTTCGCATCTTTGAGAATTTTGTTTTCAGCCTCAAGCATCCTCTCCTTTAGACTCCTTTCCTTGCCACCATTCAAAATTGAGTCGAGCCTATCATCTGAGGACAGCTCTGCCTTCTGCAATATAAGCTGATCGATGTCATCTTCATCGCTTAGGGCTACGGCCATATTAAATATGTTTTTCAGTTGGCGAGAATTCCCGGGCAAATCGTTGGCGGTTAGTTTTAACATTGTTTTGCTCGATATTTTCGCTTTCTTATTGTACCTTTTATTATATTTTTCCAGATAATATTTGGCAAGTTCAAAGATATCTTCTGGCCGCTTCCGAAGAGGAGGAATATGGATCGTGAACGCCTCCAATCGATAATATAAATCTCGTCTAAATTTTTTTCTTTTAATCATCTCTTTCAGTTCGCGGTTTGTTGCAGCAATAATGATACAGTCAACTTTTTTTCTCCGTACCCCTCCCAGTCGCATGATCTCATGATCTTCTAAAAATTTTAGTAATTTTGCCTGGATCGAAAAAGGAAGTTCACCAATTTCATCCAAAAACAACGTGCCCTTGTCAGCAAGTTCAAGAAGCCCGATTTTTCCATCTTTGCTTGCCCCGGTAAATGCACCTGGTTCGTAGCCGAAGAGTTCAGCTTCGAGAAGATTCTCAGGAAGTGCCGCACAATTTATTTGAACAAAGGTTTCTCCCTTTCTATTGCTGTTGATATGAATAAACTTCGAAAGGATTCCCTTGCCGACTCCCGTTTCACCCGTTATAAGAATGGTTCGGACCTCAATCGAAGCAAACTTTATCGCAACATTCAGAACCTGTTTCATCGAATCGCTTTCAGCGATAATTTCTTTTCCCTTTAATTCCAAAAGGTTCAATTCTGTGAGTTCATCTTTAATTTTCCTTGTGACCTCCTGCGTCTCCTTTAATTTTTCTTGAATTCTGCTTAACTTTGTCACATCTCTTAAAGTATTAACCACAAGGTAAACATCTCCGTTATTATCTAAAATTGGATTGCCGGTGATCAGTAATCTTTTTTTTGTTCTTCGAGTATAAGACAGAAGACTAACTTCTTTTTTTGATTTAAATACTTCCGGTGCCACCATACAATCGAATATTCCTTTTTTATAAATTTCGTGGTGGGTTTTTCCGAGCATCTCTTTGGCTTCTATTCCTTCAAGCCATTCCGCAGCATGATTGATCATTACCACTTTTCCTTCAGCGTTATAAATCCAGATACCCTCAGGCAGACAGTTGAGTATTTTTTTGAATAATGTTTTATAGGCAGATTTAATTGACGGATCATCGTCTTGGCCACTTTTCTGACTGCCACAGATAAACTCATCATTAAAAAACTCCATGAAGGCATTGTTCATATTAAATTCTCCCAAATCATTTAACTTGCCAAGAAACAAAAAAACAAATTGTTATCATACTCATTACCACCTTTTTCAACCTAACCCGTCTTTTCAGGGAAGGGGTAAGGATTCTTTATAAATACAGGGTATTCCACTTTTGAATTGTCAATTATGGCACTACTTTTGTTTATTCTTTTTTTAACCGTCTCGCCTGGATGAAAATCTATCCCTAAAGCAGAACAAACTTCTTGCTGTCTCGGCTCCGGCTGAGCGCTCTTCCGAACATGTACCACGTCATCGTTCTTGCAATGCATCGATACTGAAATTCGATTATAGCCGGCAAGTCAGTCGCTCTCTCAACTTTGTCCGAATTTTTCGAAAAGATGGGTTAAGGTTTTCCAAATCATGTTTTCGAAAGTTCAAACTTAACTCCTTCTATGGCATCATGTGTTGATCGAACTGTCAATTTTTCATTTTGTGATGATATCCGACCAAATGGTCAAAGATGTATTCGATTTTTCCGTATCAGTAATTCTCGAATATGTAAAGAAAGTTTGGTAACCAACCATCCGGGTGATCCGAAGTCAACTACATCAAATTCGCGGAATTAAAATCCGGATTGTTCCACTGTTCCCAGATGCCTTTAAATGTAATACTGTTGTTGGAAGGTTACTGCATGAGTTTTTTCCCCAACCGTTCCGCTTTTTCCATTAAGAATGGAGAGATCTCGTTTGATTTTTTGGTGCCGGATTTTGTTATCGTTCCCGCGAGCTTGTAACCACCGTAGTGCAAGACCTCTTTGACCGCCCGGATTGCTCCCCTGCTTTCCGGAAAATGAAATTGAAAGGCCAGGGGGTGGTGCAGGCCGTCACAATAACGGCGCGTTTGCCTTTCTGCTTGGGTTCCGGTATTCCCCGGGGGCTTTCTCCCATGAACACCGGCACATTGCGATCGAAAAGAAGCTTCAGCGGCGCGCACATGTTGCCCCAGTGGGTCGGTGTGCCGATGACCAGGGCATCGGCCTGCTGAATTTTTTTGCCCACCCTGTGCGCGTCATCTTCCGGCAGGACACAGGTTTCTTTGTCCCGGCAGGCCATGCAGGCGGTACAGAATTTCATGTCGAGTCTGCACACATCGATCCATTCGGTTTCATGCTTGATGGACAGCGGTTCCGTTACGGCCTTGAGGAGCGTGGTAACAGTCCCATTTTTTCGGGGACTTCCGTTGAGAATCACTATTTTCATTGTCAGTGCCATCCTTTCAGCAGCATTATGTTTTGAGCAGCAGAATTTTGTCATTATAATGACAGTTGCTCAAAGAATCAAAACTAATATTCGCTTATGCTGTTTCGGCAAATCATTACGGTAGTCCAAGCACGGAAAATGATGGAAAAAGAAATGAAAACAGGATATACTGTTTTTTTGATTTTGAATAATTGAGAGTGGTTGTCATGGGTGTTATCAAAGACTGGATCAGGCGGTATTTTTCAGATCCCCAGGTGGTGATTCTGGCGGTGTTTCTGGTGGTGGGACTGGCCACGGTGCTGCTGGCCGGAAAGCATCTGGTGCCGGTGATCGCCAGTTTGATCATTGCATATCTGTTGGAAGGCTTGATCCAGCCGCTGCAACGGCTGGGGGCTCCCCGGATGCTGGCGGTGGGCATCGTGTTTCTGGTATTTTTTTTGGTGCTGTTGGCCCTGCTGTTCTGGCTGCTGCCGGTGCTGACAAGGCAGGCGACCCAGCTGCTCCAGGAGGTGCCGGACATGCTCAGTGCTTCCCAAACGTTGATTTTATCCCTGCCTGAAAAGTATCCTACGGTGTTCAGCGAAGTGGAGATCGAGAACGTGCTCAACCAGATCCGGCGGGAGGCAGGGCATTTCACCGATAAGATGCTGCGCCAGACCCTGTCGTCGGTGGTGGGGATCATTACCCTGGTGGTGTATATCGTTTTGATGCCGCTGCTGGTGTTTTTCTTTCTCAAGGACAAGGACAAGCTCATGGGATGGATCCGGCGGCATCTGCCCCGGGAGCGGGGCCTGGCCAGCCGGGTGTGGCAGGGCGTGGATGTGCAGCTGGGAAATTTTATCCGGGGCAAGTTCTGGGAGATCCTGATCGTGTGGGGCGCATCTTATCTGACATTTATTTTCATGGGACTCAATTTTTCCTTACTGCTGGCGTTTCTGGTTGGAATTTCCGTGCTGGTGCCCTACATCGGGGCCGCGGTCATGACCTTTCCCGTGGCTCTGGTGGCGTATTTTCAGTTCGGGTGGACCGGGGATCTGGCCTGGATCATCCTGGCCTACTTGATCATCCAGATGCTGGACGGCAATGTGCTGGTGCCGATTCTGTTTTCCGAGGTGGTGAACCTGCATCCCATCGCCATCATAGTGGCCGTGCTGTTTTTCGGAGGCGTCTGGGGGGTCTGGGGGGTGTTTTTCGCCATTCCCCTGGCCATTCTGCTCCAGGGGGTGCTCAGCGCCTGGCCCCGGCGGCCGGATGAAGACGCACCCGTGCAGTGAAAGGAGCGGTAATTCATGGGGTTGTTTCACCTTAAATCGTCTTTTTCTCCTGCTGGAGATCAGCCCAAAGCGATCCGGTACCTGACCGAAGGGGTGAAGGACAACGAACCGCACCAGGTGCTGTTAGGGGTGACCGGCTCCGGCAAGACGTTCACCATGGCCAATATCATTGCCGGGGTGGAGCGGCCCAGCTTGATCGTCGCTCCCAACAAGACCCTGGCGGCCCAGCTGTACAATGAATTCAAGCTGCTGTTTCCGGACAACTGCGTGGAATATTTCGTGTCTTATTATGACTATTACCAGCCGGAGGCCTATGTGCCGTCCAGCGACACCTATATCCAAAAGGATTCCTCCATCAACGACATCATTGACAAGATGCGCCATTCCGCTACCCGGTCGGTGCTGGCCCGGCGGGATGTGATCGTGGTGGCGTCGGTGTCCTGCATCTACGGCCTGGGGGCTCCGGAAGACTACCTGGACCTGCGTATCTCGCTGTCCCGGGACATGGAGATTTCCAGGGATGCGGTGATCCGGAAGCTGGTGGAGATCCAGTACACCAGAAACGACACGGATTTTCATCGGGGTGTGTTCCGGGTCAGGGGCGACCGGCTGGAGATCTTTCCGGCCTATGAAGAGGACCGGGCCGTACGCATCGATTTTTTTGGGGATGTGATCGAGGAGATCTGTGAGATCGATCCGTTGAAAGGGGACATCCTGACCACGTTTGACCAGACCGCCATCTATCCGGCGTCCCATTACGTGACCAAGCGCCAGACACGGAAACGGGCCGCGGAGGCGATTTTTGCGGAACTGGAGGAACGGCTGGCCCAGTTCAGATCCGAAAACCGGCTACTGGAGGCCCAGCGTCTGGAGGAGCGGACCCGGTACGACATGGAGATGCTGGAAGAGATCGGATACTGCACCGGCATCGAAAACTATTCCCGGCACCTTACCGGCCGGAATCCCGGAGAGCCGCCCCCCACGCTCCTGGATTACATGCCGGATGATTTTCTCCTGTTTTTGATGAAAGCCATATTTCCGTGTCCCAAGCTGGGCGGGATGTACCGGGCCGACCGGTCCCGGAAGCAGACCCTGGTGGAATACGGGTTCCGCCTGCCTTCGGCCCTGGACAACCGGCCGTTGACCTTTGAGGAGTTCTCGGCCCGCACCTCCCGGATCATCTATGTGTCAGCCACGCCTGCGGACTATGAACTGGAAAAGGCCGAATTCCGGGTGGCGGAACAGATTGTCCGGCCCACCGGACTGCTGGATCCTGAGGTGCAGGTGAGGAATGCGAAAACCCAGGTGGATGACCTTTACCAGGAGATCCTCAAACGGGTGGAGGCGGGGGAACGGGTTCTGGTGACCACCCTGACCAAGCGAATGGCCGAAGACCTCACCGAATATTACGCAGACCTGGGGGTCAAGGTCAAATACCTGCACTCGGACGTGGTGACCATGGAGCGGATTGAGATCATCCAGGATCTGCGCCAGGGGGTGTTTGACGTGCTCATCGGGATCAACCTGCTCCGAGAGGGCCTGGATATCCCTGAGGTCTCCCTGGTGGCGATTCTGGACGCGGACAAGGAAGGGTTTCTGAGATCCTTCCGCTCGTTTGTCCAGATTTTCGGCCGGGCCGCCCGGAATGTGTACGGCCGGGTGATCATGTACGCGGAAAAGGAAACCGGGTCCATGAAAAAGGCCATGGAAGAAACCCGACGCCGCCGAAAAATTCAGAAAGCCTATAACGAGGCCCACCATATCGTGCCTGCCACGATCCAGAAACAGCTTAACCGGTTCGAATATCCGAAACCGGATGCAAATACTGATGCCGGCACCGTAAACGCGGCAGTGCATGAAGTGATCCAGTCCTATGATTCGGATGAAATCGATGTGGAAGACCTGATCCGGGATCTGGAATACAAAATGAAAAAAGCCGCGGAAAGCCTGGAATTCGAGCAGGCGGCCCTGTATCGGGACCGGATCCGGGAGCTCACGGACCTGGCCCCGTTCTGACGGCCTGCCCCTGATCATGTACGCCGCCCTGACGGAAAAATATCTTCAAGCCCCCCATTCCCCCGGGGTGTATTTGATGAAGGACGTCAAAGGAACCATTATCTATGTAGGCAAAGCCAAGGACCTGAAAAGGCGGCTGGGGTCCTATTTTGCCCGGCAGGACCACGCAGACGGCAAGACCGCGGCCCTGCTGGCCATGGTCCGGGATTTCGACCTGGTGATCACGGCATCGGATCACGAAGCGTTCATCCTGGAATCCAACCTGATCAAGGAGTACCGGCCCCGGTACAATGTGCTGCTCAAGGACGGGAAAAACTATCCCCTGCTGCGCATCGATCTGTCCGAATCGTTTCCCGCGATCCAGCGGGTGCGGCGGATCCAGAACGACCAGGCCGTGTACTTCGGCCCCTACTCCTCCTCACACAGTGTAAATCAGACCCTGCTCCAGATCCAGAAAATCTTTAAACTCAGGAAATGCCGGAACACCCAGTTCAAAAACCGGTCCCGGCCCTGCCTGAACTATCAGATCAACGCCTGCTTGGGTCCCTGTTGCCGGAAAGTGGATGAACAGGAATACCGGCAGCATGTCAAGGATGCGGTCCTGTTTCTCAAGGGCCGGTCCGGCCGGGTGATTCAAAAGCTCAAAGCACAGATGAAAGCCCATGCCGATGCTCTGGAGTTTGAGAAAGCGGCCCAAAAGCGGGATGCTGTGACCGCCATGACCCATGTGCTGGAGAAACAGGTGGTGGTGTCCCCGGACCTCAAGGACCGGGATGTGCTGGCCCTGGCAGTGGACAAGGGCATGGCAGTGGTCACCATGATGCTGGTGCGGTCCGGCCGGCTCATCGATACGGTGCATTATCCCGTGGACCCGGGGTTTGCCCAGCCCCATGAAACGCTGCGGGCGTTTTTGCTGCAGTATTACGATGTCCCCCGGTTTCTGCCGGATGCGGTGCTCCTGGACCGGGAGATTGAGAACATGGATGCCCTGGCATCGCTGCTTTCGGAACACAAGCGCCGGAAAGTCCGGGTTCATGTACCGGTAAGGGGAGAGAAACGGCGCCTGGTGGAGATGGCCGCCGTTAACGCGGCCCGGGAACTGGAAAAACGGCGGTTGAAAGAAGAGGCGGCCCGGTCCGCCGTGGCCCAGGTTCAGGCATTGCTGAAAATGGATCAGGTGCCGGATCGCATCGAGTGTTTTGACAATTCCCACCTGGCCGGTCAGGATCCGGTGTCCTCCATGGTGGTGTTCAACAGGGGCCGGCCGGATAAAGATGCGTATCGGCGGTATATCCTTCGGGATATGGACCGGCCCGATGATTATGCCGGTATGACCCAGGTGCTGACCCGGCGGTTTTTAAAACGGAACAAGAGATGGATTTTCCGGACCTGCTGGTGGTGGACGGCGGAAAAGGCCAGTTGGGCATGGCCGTGGCCGTGCTGAAGGCGCTGAATCTGAACGGCCGGTTTGCCGTGGCCGGTCTGGCCAAAAAAGACGAGGCCAAAGGAGAGGACATGGACAAGATTTATGTACCGGGCCGGGCCAATCCTTTGAATACGGCGCCGTTCAAGCAGGGCCTGTTTCTGCTTCAGCAGGTGCGGGACGAGGCCCACCGGTTCGCCATCACTTTCCAGCGAAGGCGCCGGGAGAAACGGGGCCGCCTGTCGGTGCTGGACACCATTCCCGGTATCGGGCCCAAACGAAAAAAACGGCTGCTGACTCGGTTCAACGGCCTGGAAAACCTGAAGAACGCGTCAATGGATGACTTGACGGCATTGCCCGGGATTACCGAAAAACTGGCACTACAGATTCTGGAACGGGTTCGGGATCAGACGTCTTAATGGTTTTTTCCCTTTACACCCGGCCGCGTAACGTATACTAAGTCAGGCAACGATTGATAACCCGCCTGTTTGGAGAAAATGCATGACGGAAAAATTTGACGATACCCCGGATCGAGATACCGGGGAAATGAGTTTTGAGGAACTGTTCGAGTCTTACACCGGCAATCTGGGCCATGAACTGGCGCCCGGTGACATGGTGGAAGGAAAAATCATATCCATCGGCCGGACCCACGTGTATGTCGACACCGGCACCAAAAGCGACGGAGTGGTGGAAAAACAGGAACTCCTGGATGAAAATGGAGAACTACCGTTTCAAGAGGGGGATGCGGTCACGCTGTATGTGGTGTCTTTGAATGAAAGTGAAATCATCCTGTCCAAAGCCATTTCCGGTGCCGGCAAAGCAGCGCTTCTGGAAGATGCGGTTCAGAACCGGACTCCGGTGGAAGGCAAGGTCACTGAAGTGATCAAGGGGGGTTTTTCCGTGGATATCCTGGGCAAACGGGCGTTCTGCCCGGTGAGCCAGATGGATGTCAATTATGTGGAAACTCCGGAAGATTTTGTTGGGCAGACCCTGCGGTTTCTGGTGACCCGGTATGAGGAAAACGGGCGGAACATTGTCATTTCCAGAAGGCATCTGCTTCAGGAAGAAACGAAAGCGGCCCGGCAGGCTTTTTTTGCGGATGTGTCCGTGGGAGATACCCTCCAGGGCAAGGTGACCCGGCTCATGTCCTTTGGCGCGTTCATCGAGCTGACCCCGGGGGTGGAAGGCATGGCCCATATCTCCGAGCTGAGCTGGGCCCGGGTGGACAAGCCGGATGAGGTGGTCAAACCCGGGGATACCGTGCTGGTGAAATTGCTGAGCATCGAGCACCAGGAAGGCCAGGATGTGCCCAAGATAGCCCTGTCCCTGAAACAGACCGCATCCGATCCCTGGGACAGCGCGGATCAGGTGTTTAAATCCGGGGACCAGGTGACGGGAAAGGTGGTGCGGCTGACCGGTTTCGGGGCATTTGTGGAAATTGCGCCCGGAATCGACGGCCTGGTGCACATCAGTGAGATGAGCCACACAAGGCGGGTGACCCGTCCGGAAGAAGTGGTGGAAAAGGATCAGGAAGTCCAGGTGGTGATCAAGTCCGTCGACATGGATGCCAGACGGGTTTCCCTGAGTATCAAGGATGCCCTGGGTGATCCCTGGACCGGGATCAGCGTCCGGTACAAACCAGGGGATATCATGGAAGGCCGGCTGGAAAAAAAGGAATCCTTCGGCCTGTTCATCGGACTGGAACCAGGCGTGACAGGGCTGATGCCGGTATCGGTGCTCCGAAATGCCACGGACACCAAGAGGTATGACGGGCTCAAACCCGGGGACACGGCGGAGGTCATGATCCAGCAGGTGGATGAGGAAAAACGCCGCATTTCCCTGGCTCCGCCGGATTTAAAAGAATCCGACGACTGGCACCAGTTTGCCGGCAGCAAAAAGACCGTACCGTGGGGACCATGGAACAGGTGTTCATGGATGCGCTCAAGAAAAAAAAGAAAAAGTAGGCCCGTGGAAACCGGCACCTGTTTATCACCGACCTGGACGGGACCCTTCTCACGGATGACAGGACCGTCTCTCACCGGGACCTGGAAACCCTTCATCGCTTGAGGGATAAAGGAAATGTGGTGGCGGCGGCAACGGGCCGGAGTCTGTATTCTTTTGAACGGGCCCTGGCACACATGGAAGCGGATACCGGTACATTTCCCCTGGATTATCTGATATTTTCCACGGGTGCCGGCGTATTGCGGTTCACCGGAAACGAGATTATCCGGCATCTGGCTATTTCCCGGTCGGATGTGATGCGGATTACGGCCTGCTTTGACCGGCAGTGCCTGGATTACATGGTTCACGACGACATCCCGGATACCCATCACTTCATGTTCCGGTCCCACGGCCGGGACAATCCGGATTTTTTTCAGCGGATTACCCTGTATCAGCCGTTTGCCGTTCCAATGACACCGGATACCCCGGTGTTCGAATCCGCCACCCAGGTTTTGGCCGTCATGCCTCCGGCCGTGTCGCTGACCCGGGTGGCCCGGCTCCGCAGTGAATTGTCGGACTACAGTGTGGTGCACGCCACCTCTCCTCTGGACCATCAGTCCGCATGGATCGAGGTGTTTCATCCTGGGGCCTCCAAGAGCATCGCTGCCGCCTGGCTGGCGGAATATTTGAAGATTTCAAGACCCCGGGTGGTGGCCGTGGGCAATGACTACAATGACCAGGACCTGCTGGCCTGGGCCGGCCAGGCGTTTTGGGTGGCCAATTCAGCGCCGGAACTGAAGACCGGCACCCGACTGACGGAATCCAATAACAAAAACGGCGTCACCCGGGCAGCAAGGCTGGCCGGGCTTCTTGAGTAGGCGGGTGTCTGGTTTCTGGTATTAGGGACTGGCTGATTGGGCTGGGGTGCCGGGGTTGTGCCCGGCACCTAACCGGATTGTCACCCCGGCGAGTTATTCAGAAGAAACGGTCCGTCACAAAGCCTTGATCAAGTCCTTCATGTCCCGCACTGCCCGATCCATCCCGGTAAGCACGGCTCTGGACACAATGCTGTGCCCGATGGAAAACTCCCGGATTTCATGGAGCCCGGCAAAGGCTTTGATGGAGTTGTAGCAGATGCCGTGCCCGGCATTGACGCCAAGTTTCAGTTTGGTCCCGATCTTGGCGGCATCCACGATCCGGGAGAATTCCCGCCGGGCCTCGGCTGGGGTGGTCGCATCACAAAACGCCCCGGTGTGGATTTCGATCATGTCAGCATCGATCTTGTGGGCGATTTTGATCTGATCCAGATCCGGATCGATGAAGATGCATACCTGGATACCTGCATTTTTCAAGGTGGCGACCGCATCCTGAACAGCGCCCTGATGGCTGATCAGATCCAGCCCCCCTTCCGTGGTCACTTCCTCTCTTTTTCCGGAACCAGGGTCACGGTGTCGGGCATGATGTCCAGTGCAATTCCCAGCATTTCATTGGTGGCAGCCATTTCCAGAATGAGACGGGACTGGACGATCTGCCGGAGCAGGCGGACGTCCCGGTCCTGGATATGGCGCCGGTCTTCCCTCAGGTGCACCACAATGGCATCCGCGCCGGCGGTTTCCGCAGCCACCGACGCAGCGATGGGGTCCGGATAGTCGATCCCCCGGGCCTGGCGCAGAGTTGCCACATGGTCTACATTTACAGCCAGTTCTGTCATTTTGTCATTCCTTTCCCGGTGTCAGAATACCGGTAAATCCGGATTATCCGGTTCAATCTGCTTCAACAGTTCCAAACTTTTGGTTTCCATCTGCCGGGCCGCTTCATCACCGGCCTCATGGTCGAATCCCACCAGGTGGAGGATGCCGTGTACCAAAAGCTGGGACATGCGTTGATCCAGGGTGATGCCGGCCTGTTCCGCTTCTCTGGCGGCTGTCTGGGCAGAGATGACCACATCCCCCAGCAGTCCGGGGGTCATGCCTGAAAATTCCCCTTCCTGCATGGGAAAGGACAGCACATTGGTGGGCGCATCTATTTTCCGGAAACTCCGGTTGAGTGCCTGGATCTCTTCGTCATTCATGATCACGATGGAGATTTCATGCCGGTCACAGCCCAAGGCGTTAAGATCTGTTCGGTCTTTCTGCGCAGAGCCTGGGTGGCCACCATTGGTTTTTGACGGTTGTCGATCCATATCTGAAGCGTTGTCATGTTTTTCTTTCTTTTTTCCTGGGGTTTGTCCGTATATTCAATCCGGCTGTGATAAATGCTGGTCAGAATATTGTTGAAACTCCTGGCGATCTGGTGCAGGTCCTTGAGCGTCAGTTCACATTCCTCCAGCTGGCCGTCGGCAAAAATATCGTTGATCAGCTCCTTGACCCGACCCCGGATTCTGGAGGCCGTGGGCCGTTCCAGGGCCCGAACCGCCGCTTCCACCACATCCGCCAGCATCACAATCCCGGTTTCCCGGGTCTGGGGCTTGGGACCGGGATACCTGAAATTTCCTTCCTCCACATCGTCTTTGCCGCTTTTCAAGGCCTTGTTATAGAAAAATTTGATCAGAGAGGTCCCGTGGTGCTGGGTGATACCCTCGATGATTTCATTGCCCAGTTTATGGGTTCTGGCCAGCTCCACCCTTTTTGACATGCTGGATGAGAATGAGCGCGGACATGGACGGCGAGAGCTTATCATGCCGGTTTTTGCCGTCGGCCTGGTTTTCAATGAAATACATGATCTTGTCTAGTTTTCCGATGTCATGGTAATATGCCATGACCTTGGCCTTAAGACTGTTGGCATGGATGGCTGACGCGGCTGCCTCCGCCAGGGTGGCCACGATCACGCTGTGGTTATAAGTGCCCGGGGCCTCGATCATCAGTTTTTTGATCAATGGCTGGTCCAGGTTGGCCAGTTCCAGCAGCTTAGCTTCGGTGGTGTAGTCGAAAACGACCTCGATCAGCGGACAGAACCCGATGGTTAGCACGGCCGAGAAAATTCCGCCGCAGAATGCGATGACCACTTCTTTTGCCAGGATCATCGGATCAGGCTGGGCCAGGGAATAAAACCCCAGGGCCAGGGCCAGAAATGAATTGAAAACAGCTAGTTTGACGCCGGTCGTGATAAAGTTTTTACGGGTCTGCCGGGCCTGGGCCCAGAACGCGGCCATACCGCAGCTTAACAGAAAAAAGAGGAATGCTTCGAAACTTCCGCCGAAAGAAATGCTTGCCAGCACCGACAGCACCAGAGAAAAATAAATGGCAATACTGAATCCCAGAAACAGGCAGCAGATCATGGCGGCGGCCGGCAGCGGGATGGCCATGAAAAAAGAGGCGGACGTCAGATCCCAAGCCTGATTCGGATCGGCGGACTGAACCAGATAGGTGGTCAGCTTGACAACGCCCAGATACAGGATCAGCCCCAGGGCCAGAAAAATCATGTGTTTGTTATGGTCGTTTTCCAGGGCGGTGTGGTGTCTGAAAAAAAGCAGATAGGATACCAGCAGCAGGGTGAACGTGATCAGTGCGACTCCGATGGCGGACGCGTAAACGGTTTTGACAACGGTCTGTTCCTGCAGGGTATTGAGCTTGATAAGCCGGGTCTTGTCGATCCGTTCGCCCTCCCGGACGATCATTTCTCCGGCCTTAATCTGGTACATGACCGGTTTGATGGTGGCCTGGGCTGCAAGAATCCGTTCCTGGGTTTCGTTTTTGTTCATGAAAATGTTGGGCTGGAGCAGGCGCTGGCAGACATCCACAATCAGGTTGGTCAGGTTGTAATTGACCTTTTTGAGAAGGGGCTTTCCCTCGATTCTGACCATGGCCTTGGCCTGGTCCGGTCCGTAGAACACCTTGAGATGGTTGATCACCTGTTCTTCGTTTGTTTTGATGTTTCTCAGGACAATACCCTTGTGTTCCTGTTCCAGTAGAAGTTCCTTGTTCGCCACCACCCCGTTGGAAAGCACCTTGTCCATGATGGTCTGAACTTTTTGGGTGATGTCCGGGTCGAACCGGTGTTTGTGCAGGATGGAATAGGCCCCTTCACTGATCGGGATGCCCAGTTTTTCTTCGAACAGCGGCTTGGTTTCCAGGACCATGGCAAATGTGGGATCAGGAATTTTTTCGGCGGACGAGTTCTCTTCACCGGTTTCGACCGGTGGCGGTTCAAACAGAGACCGGCCGATTGTCATGGCTTCCTCGATACGGGTCTGGATCCGGGCCAGCAGGTCTGCATCCAGATCGTACACGATCCGGACTGCATCCCGGGCCTGGCTGCGGCGTTCCTCAGACACTTCCCGGTCTTCCACCAGCAGGTCCCGGTGGGCTTTGATATCCCGCAAGGCCACATCTCCGATTTCATACGCATCGTTGATCTGCTGGTGTTCCGGTGTCTGGAAAAATGTGAACACCAGGGTGATTCCCAGCAGCATGACCCATAACAGGTAGGGGGTGGACAGGAAAAACTGCGTGGCTGTATCCAGCCAGGTGTTAAATTTTGTTTTTTTCATAGGCGTCAATGATATCGGATACCAGCTGGTGCCGCACCACATCGTCCCGGGTGAAATGGATGAATTCAATGCCCTTGATGTGGGAAAGAATTTTTTTGACTTCCACCAGTCCGGATTTTTTGCCGGTCGGTAGATCGATCTGGGTGATGTCCCCGGTCACGATGGCTTTGGAACCGTATCCGATTCGGGTTAAAAACATTTTCATCTGCTGGGAGGTCGTGTTCTGGGCCTCATCCAGAATGATGAACGCATTATTCAGGGTTCGACCCCGCATGAACGCGATGGGGGCGATCTCAATGATTTCCTGCTCAATATAGGCCCGGGCTTTTTCAAAATCGATCATATCGTACAAAGCATCATACAGGGGGCGCAGATAGGGGTTGATTTTTTCAGTTAGGTCTCCGGGGAGAAATCCCAGTGCCTCTCCCGCTTCGACAGCGGGACGGGTGAGTATGACTTTCCGGATGTCTCCTCTGGCAAAGGCGGCCATGGCCATGGCCATGGCCAGATAGGTTTTCCCGGTGCCGGCCGGGCCGATGGCAAACAGGATGTCTTTGGCTTCAATGGCTTGGGTATATTTGACCTGGTTCAGGCTTCTGGGCCGGATCGGTTTGTTTCTGGCGGTGGTGAACACGGTGTGCATGAACAGCGTTTCCAGCCGGGCGCGGGTTTTTTTGATCAGGGTGATAGCGGCATCCAGATCTCCCGGCTCCAGCTGGATTTTTTCCTTGAACAGTGGATACAGCTGGGCCAGCAGTGAACGGGCCTGTTGTACCTGTGAATCAGGGCCGGATATGCTGACAGTCCCGCCCCGGGAATGGATTGTGATTCCGAATCGTTTGGCTATTTTGTCCAGGTGGGTGTTGTGAAATCCAAACAGCTGCTGCGCGATGGATATGTTGTCAAATTCAAGGCTAGTCATAGGCTTTAGGGTGCATTTTATTTGGAAAAAGGTCAATAAAAATCTTGACGGCAAACTAGTGGAGTTGCTATTTGTGTATTTCTTTACAACACGCGATTGAAAGGGAATCCATGAACGGTTTTGATCTGATGGTTCTGGTGATTGTCCTGTTCTGCATGATCCGGGGCGTGTTCCGGGGACTGATTCGGGAAGTGTCCGGAATTGTGGCGGTGATCGCCGGATTTTACGGCGGATTTTCCTATTACTGGATGCTGTCTCCCTATCTGGATTTTCTGATTCAGACGCAGGGAATTCGTCACCTGGTCAGTTTCGGGGTGCTGTTCTGCGGTATCGTGATCCTGGTGGGGCTGTTGGCCGCGCTGATCCGCAAACTGATGCACGTGGCATTTCTGGGATGGGTGGACCGGACATTCGGCCTGTTTTTCGGAACCGCCAAAGGCTTTCTGATCGTTTCGGTGCTGTTCATCATGCTGACGTCATTTGTTCCGTCCGGGGCCGCCACCTGGATGAATCGATCCGAAACCGCTCCATATCTGGCACAGATTTCCCGCACCATGACCCTGTTTATTTCCAGGAGCCTGCAGGTGGATTTTCTGGACCGGTTTAACCACTACAAAGTAAACCAAATACAGACAAAGGAGACGGATTCCGTTGGAATCATTGGCCCCGGTCCTGGAGGTGATCCGGACATTGAGGGGAAAAAACGGGTGTGAATGGGACCGGCGCCAGACGCCGGAAACCATGTGGAAATGCCTGGCCGAAGAGGTGTATGAACTTCAGCAGGCCCTGGCGGATCAGGATGTGGACAATACCTGTGAAGAGATGGGCGATGTCTTGTTCCAGATTGCGTTTATCATGGAAATCTTTCATGACTCCGGGCGGATTCCCATCTCCCGGGTGGTGGACATGGTCATCGAAAAGATGATTCGGCGCCATCCGCATGTGTATGGAGATGCGGTGGTGAACACCCGGGCTGAGCTGCTGGATCAATGGGAACGGATCAAGATCCGGGAAAAAAAGGCGCCGGCCCGGTTATCTGCCATGGATAACGTCCCCAGAGGCATGCCAGGGCTCATGCGGGCCATGAAAGTGTCCAAATCCGCTGTGAAGAAAGGGTTTGAATGGGAGGATATCCATCAGGTTCTGGATACGGTGAAAAGTGAAATCTCAGAATTTGAATCCGCGCTGGACCAGAAAGATGAAGACGTCATGATGCTGGAATTCGGTGATATCCTGTTTTCGCTTGTGAATGTGGCAAGGTTTGCCGGGTTTCACCCTGAAACCGCGCTGGCAAGGTCTACGGCCAAATTCGAAAGCCGGTTCCGTCTGATGGAAGCGGATCTGTCCGGAAAAGAAGTCTCCCTTGATGCCTTGTCTGCGTCCGAAAAAGAGGTGTTCTGGTCCCGGGCCAAACAGGCCCATGACAAGAATCAGTCTGAGCTGAAAGAGTAATCCCGCTGCGGCTGAATAGCCCTGGCGGTTTGAATCGTTTCGTTGTTGTGCCGGTCGATGAACCGGTAGGTGAATCGGGAAGGGTCCGGCGGATGACTGGCTTCTCCGGCAGGCGGAGGGGCCTGGCTGCCGGAGAAAGTGTCATCAGGGTCGGCTTCAGCCGCTTTGGAGATGATTTTTCCCACAATGCCTGCCGCTACTTTGTCAATAATGGCCTGCCGGGTCCACTCGGATGTAACGGACGGGTGCGTGTCGGTGCGCATGACAATCCGGCCGGATTTTTCCAGAATTTTGCCTTCACCCATCTGCCGGAAATAAAGCCGCAGGACATTTTGAATCTGGTAGGCAGGGATTTTCAATGCCTTTCCTCCCGGTCTTTTCTAATTTTTCTAATCGTCAAAATCACCTTCAGGGCCTTTGTCCGTCCCGATAGCCGCCGCTTTTTTTCTGATTTTTCTTCGGTCCATTCTTCTGCGGATTCAATGGTCTGGGATTTGACCCCCGGGTCATGGGACCGGGTTTCCAGAATATGGGACAAAACGATATCTGCGGTATCTGTAGCATTGAACACATCCGTGAGCAGCGTAAAGACAAATGCCTGGACCCCCCGGACCATCCGGTCCCGGATTTCCCCGGACTGGGCCAAAAGGCGGTTTTCAAACGGGGCATTGAGTTTTTTGAAATTGCCGCCGGTCAGGCCGTGATCCCTGGCATAGATGAGCATCTGCCGCCATACCGCCTCATCCACGCCTTTGTCCGATTCTTTGATAAAATTGCCCTCAGCGTCCAAAATGGCGTTGCCAAAATCATTGACCTGAACCCCCCAGGAGATCATCTGCAGGGCAGTGGCCACATTGGCCTTGGTGGTGCGGGTCTGTTCGGCAATCTGGCGGAGCCGGTCCGAGCTGTTGCCCGAGGTGCCGTGCTGGGCTCCGGATACCTGATAGGGGGCCAGCTCGTCATGGATTTTTGCGGTCAACGGGACATCAATGCCGGCGTCGCTCTGCTCGATGCCGTGAGTGGTTCCGTTGTTCAGGGCGATCCAGTCCGGAAAAATGCCGTGGGCGTTCAGTCCCTGGATCAGAAACAAGGCCTCCCGGGGGGTGGACAATCCCAGTTTGCCTTTGATCTCCCCCACTTCAGTTTCCAGTCCGGCCCATTTCGGAACCAGTGCGGCCAGTTCAATGTTGGCCAGTAGGTTCTGGTCATCGGGCATATGGGAGGCATCAATGGCAATGGAGGTGATGCCGGCGTCAAACAGGGACGTGATTTCGGTTCTGGCCGGTTCGATGTCCGCCGGGGTCTTGATGCCGAAATGATCCGCATGGATGGCCACCGGTATGGTAATACCCAGCTCGTTCATGAATACGTCGGTCTGTCTGGCGATGTTCCACAGATTAACGGCACAGTAGGCCCCGGTGCCGCCCTCTGATCGGGCGATTTCAATGATGATGGCGGCATTGGCCTGCTGGGCCGCCGCCAGGGCGCCCCGGATAACGAACGCGTTCCTGCCGTTGGCCGCGATGGTCATACATTTTCTTTTTTTGAGCATGGCCTGATCAATGTATTTGCCGCTGACAATCAATGCCCTGGAATGGGGAAACAGCTTTTTAATATTAGGAGGCCGCCCCATATCCAAAGCGGTTTGAAAATCGGAGGTCCGATGATGTGACATGTCTTTTTTCTCCCAATCTGTTTTAGCGGTTGAATTGGACTGTTTTCTTTTTTTTGGCATGAAACCAGCCCAAAAGCAAGCATTATTGAATAATGAATAGCTATTCATTTAATGGATAGCCGGTTAAAATCAGATTTCTTTGGAGAAGGGCGATGAAAGAAGAATGATAACTATTTGTAAAAAAAGATAAAAGAAATTATCTCGTTCTATGAAATCTTGTGATTATCCTCTTGACATTTATAGTAAACTGTTGATAAATAATGAATTATTATTCATTTTAAATACAGGGGTGATGTTGGTTTGCAGAAAAACAGAACGGAAAAATATCACAACATTCTGGACAGTGCCGGGGCGGTGTTTGCAAAATACGGATTTTACAGGGCGACCATATCCCAGATCGCGTCCCGGGCCGGGGTGGCGGACGGAACCTTGTATCTGTATTTCAAAAACAAGGATGATATCCTGTATCAGTATATCAGTTATAAAACCGGTGTTGTGTTCGAAAAGATGAATGATGCCGTGGATGCCGGGAAAAGCGCGGAGGAAAAACTCAGAAACCTCATTCGGTGCCACTTGCAGCAATTTCAGAGCGACCGCAACATGGCGGTGATTTTTCAATCCGAGGCCCGGTATCTGCGGGATATTCAGTCTCAGATCAAGGATATTTCAAAAATGTACCTGGACTTGCTGTCCGATATCATCGAACAGGGACAGATCGAAGGGTCCATTCGGCAGGATCTGTTTGTGGGCCTGGTGAAACGGTTCATTCTGGGGGCCGTGGAAGGGGTGATCTCCACCTGGGTCTCTGCCGGAGGCCGGTATGACCTGGTGGCCATGGCCGATCCCCTGGTGGATTTGTATCTCAATGGCGTAAGAGGCGGATAAATCCCATACAGTGCCTGAACGGGGGCCATTTTTTAAATGGCTTTGAATTCGGAATTTTGCTTGACGGAAATCGTCATCTTTATTAAAGCTCAGTGAGTTTTTATTCATCATCAGTTAAGACTTTTTTGGAGGGAACAGCATATGAGTTCAATTATCGGCCCGGCAAGTTATGATTTTTTCGGGATTTTTCCGGCAACGATCCTGTCCTTTATTCTGCCTGTGGTGGGAGTGGGCCTGTTTACCTATATCATGGCCCGGCGCCTGGCACCGCTGGTCCGTGCGGCTCCGGATTACCGGCTGGACCGGATCGACCAGCGCATCATCCGGCTGGTCACCCTGTGGCTGGGTCAGATGAAACAGCCCAGATATATGCTGGCGGGGATCCTGCACATTGTTATTTTTGCCGGTTTTCTGATCCTGTCCATCCGGTCCGTATCCCTGGTCATCATCGGTCTTTCCGACGGATTCGTGTTGCCGGGTTTCGGGGGGTGGCTGGGAGATGTGTATAATTTTTTAAAAGATTATGCGGCCACGTTTGTGTTGATCGCCTGTATCGTGGCCGGTATCCGCCGGGGATTTTTTAAGCCGGCCAGGTATGCGGTGCCCGAGAAATACGGCAAGGACCATACTGCTGAAGCAGTATTCGTTCTGGGCGTGATCGCCACCCTGATGATTTCGGAAAGCCTGTTCGAAGCGTCTGAACTGGCGTTTGCCTACCAGCAAACCGGCGAGTGGCATTTTGTGGCACCGCTGTCCCTGGTATGGATCTTTACCCACATGTTGACCGGGGCATCCTTGAATTTTCTCCAGGGGCTTCATATTTTTCTTATTTCCTGCATGATGTTACGTTTTTCTTTTTCCTGTGTTTTTGCCTCTGGGTAAGCATTTTCATGTGATCACTTCGATTTTCAACGTGTTTTTCATGCGCCTGGACAAAGGTAAAATCAAACCGGTTCGATACGGGGTTTCCGAGGAACAGCTGGATGATCTGGAGTCCTTCGGTGTCAAGAAACTGGAGGATTTTACCTGGAAGCACATGCTGGATTTTTATTCGTGTGCCGACTGCGGCCGGTGTTCCGACCAGTGCCCGGCCAATGCCGTAGGACGGCCCTTGTCTCCGCGTTTCATCACCATTAAGGCCCGGGACCTGATGTTCAAAAATTACCCGTTGTCAGGCGAGATCTACAAAAGCAGGATGCTGGTGGAAGATATCTATACCGAGGATGAAATATGGTCCTGCACCACCTGCGGGGCCTGTGAAGAGGAATGTCCGCTGGCCATTGAGTATATCAACAAGATGGTGGATCTCAGGCGGGGTATGGTGGATGAGGGGCTGGTGCCACAATCTCTGCAGAAACCGTTGAAAGCCCTGGAAAAACGAGGCAATCCCTACGGCAAGATGGAGAAGAAGCGGGCGGACTGGGCCCTGGAAAAGGAATTCAAGGCCGATTGTCCCATCAAGGATCTGGGAAAGGAGTCTGCCGATACTCTGTATTTTGTGGACAGTATTACGTCCTATGATGACAATATTCAGGAAATTGCACGGCGCACGTCCATGATTCTGCACCGCGCCGGAGTGGATTTCGGAATCCTGGGCAAGGATGAAAAAGACAGCGGCAACGAGGTGCTCCGGTTCGGTGAGGAAATGCTGTATCAGAATCTCAAGGCGCAGAACACCGAGGCGATTCTGGCCACCGGTGTCAAACAGATTGTCACGGCCGATCCCCATGCGTACAATGCCTTGAAAAATGATTATACCGGACTGCCGCCGGTGCGGCACATCAGCCAGGTCGTGGCGGAAAAGATCACCAGCGGCGCGTTGTCACTCAAACCCTGCCTGAATCCGGAAAAGGTCTATGTGTACCATGATCCCTGTTACCTGGGACGGCACAACGGCATTTACGAAGACCCCCGCCAGGCCCTGGACGCCATTGACGGCCTGACCCGGGTGGAACTGGAAAAGAGCCGGGACCGGTCTTTCTGCTGCGGCGGCGGCGGTCTCATGCTGTTCTATGAGCCGGAAGAGGAAACCCGCATGGGGGTGCTTCGCGTGAACATGGCGGCGGAAGCCGGTGCCAGCGTGATTGTAACGGCCTGTCCCTTCTGCCTGGTGAATATCCAGGATGCCATCAAGGTGGCCGGCAAGGAAGGGGAAATGGAGGCCCTGGATTTTACTGAACTGATAGCCCGGCATTTAGCATAACGGTTTAAAAACGGAGAGGGTCAAACCGGAAAACCGGTCTGACCCGCACAAGTAAAGGAGGAAATAAATGGAAATTTTAGTATGTGTCAAGCGGGTTCCGGATACAGCGGAGAACGAATTCGAACTCAATTCAGCGGGAAATGATCTGGACAGGGACGATCTGGTCTACTCGGTGAATGAATGGGATAACTATGCCGTGGAAGAAGCCATTCAGATTGTTGACAATGTGGGGGGCAGCGTCACGGTGGTCACGGTGGGGGATGACGAATCCGAAGAAGTCCTGCGCCGGGAAATGGCAATGGGAGCCAACAATGGGGTCCTGCTCAGTGATGACGTTTTCGAAGGGTCAGACGGCAGAGGTATTGCCGCCATCCTCAAGGCCGAAATCGAAAAAGGCAAATATGATCTGATCCTCACCGGTGCCCAGGCGGATGAAGGGGCCGGACAGGTGGGCGGTATGCTGGCTGCCATGCTGGATTATCCGTATGCATCGCTGGTGAACAAGATAGAAGTGGTCAATGATACCATCATTAAAGTGGGCCGGGAGATCGAAGGCGGCAACCAGGAAATGAACGAAATTGAACTGCCCTGCGTGCTGTCCGTCCAGACCGGTATCAATGAACCCCGGTATGTGGGAATCCGGGGGATCCGCAAGGTGGCCAGTGTGGATGTGCCGGTGAAAAGTGCGTCCGATCTGGGTATCGATCCCGGCACCGTGGGCGAGGCCGGCGCCAGGACCCGGCGGGTGGATTATTTTGCCCCGGATCTCGGGGAAGGGGCGGAGATGCTGGAAGGCTCGACCGAAGAGATCATTGAAAAACTGATTGAAAAGCTGAAAGCCAAAGGAGGACTTTGATCATGACACAGATTTTTGCATATATCCCATTCAAAAACGGCGCTGCAGAAGATGTGGCCCTGGAGTTTCCGGATGCAGCAAAAAAATTGATCCCTCTGCGGCACTGACGGCCGTGGTGACGGGGACGGGCGCGGATCTGGGCAAAGTGGCCGATGCCATGACCGGGATCTATAAAGAGGTCATTAAAATCGACCATGCCGACCTGGCCTATCCCAATGCGGAGTTGGTGAGAAAAGTCCTTTTGGACGTGCTGCCCCATGACGCCGTCATTCTGGCACCCCATGACACATTCGGCATGGACCTGGCACCGGGCCTGTCCGTGAAAATGGATTCTGCGTATGCGGCAGACATTGTGGATTTCGAGGGTCTGGACGGCGGGGTCCTGAAAATGATCCGCCAGGAACTGGGCGGTGCAGTATATACCCATGTGACATCCGACATCTCTGGCGGTGCGGTGATCACCATCCGGCCGGGATCGTTTGCCCCGACTGAAGATACCTCCACCGGCGGCAGCGTTGTGGACAAATCCGGTGAAGTCAAGGACCTGAGCGCCAAAAGAAAATTCCTGGAAGTGGTGGAAGCCGAAGTCGGTGATGTGGATATCACCAAAGCCGACGTCCTGGTGTCTGTCGGCCGGGGAATCGAAGATGAGGAAAATATCGAGATCGCCCAGGAACTGGCCGATGCCATGGGAGCCGTGGTATCCTGTTCTCGGCCCATCGTGGATGCCAAATGGCTGGAAAAATCCCGTCAGGTAGGGACTTCCGGACAGACCGTCAAGCCCAAGGTCTATATGGCCATGGGAATCTCCGGATCATTTCAGCATCTGGGCGGTGTCAAGGGCAATCCCTTTATCGTGGCGGTGAACAAAAACCCCAAAGCCCCGATTTTTCAGGTGGCGGACGTGGGGATCGTGGAAGACATCCTGGAGTTTATGCCCGAGCTGACCGAAGCGGTCAAATCCCTTTGATGCACGATCTGCTGTTCTCCGGTTGATAAAAACAGTCAGAGACAGGAAACGACCGTAAACAAGGCAGGGCCGTGAAAGAACCTGAAAAGGTTTTTTCACGGCCTTTTTTCGTTCAAAAACAGTCAGGCACAAAAGCAGTTTGAAAAAAGAAAACCGGTTAGAGCTGAATATTGGTTATTTTAAGTTCATAAGAGTTCGTTTGTGTCAATAATTATGGAATTTTCTTGACTTGGGTATCAAATGGTTATAATTTTTCCGCGAACTGCAAAAATTAACCAAAAAGGGGAGACTTTATGAACTTGTTGCCCAGATTCATTGTGATCATGATGTTTTTTTCCTGTCCATCACCCCGGCCATGGGAGATTCCTCCCAAAGTTTGATGATGGCCACTACCACCAGTACTGACAATACCGGGCTCCTGGAATATCTGGCTCCGGAATTCACCCGGGATACCGGGATGGAGTTGAAATGGGTGGCCACCGGGACAGGCAAGGCTCTGAAATTGGGGGAAAACTGCGATGTGGATGTGCTGATGGTCCATGCGCCGGCTGCAGAAAAGCAGTTTGTTGCCTCCGGGTTTGGACTGGACCGCCGGGAAATCATGTACAATGATTTCGTGATCATCGGTCCGGCATCGGACCCGGCAGTAATTCAGGGTAGTTCGGTCAGCACCGCGCTGAAACATATCGAATCCGCTCAGGCCGTTTTTGTCAGCCGGGGAGACAATTCCGGCACCCACAAAAAAGAGCTGGCCCTGTGGAAATCCGCCGGACTGCCCATCCCGGAAGCTGAATCCTGGTATGTTCAGACCGGGCAGGGCATGCTGGCCACCATCACGATGGCCGGTGAAAAAAACGCCTATACCATGACGGACCGCGGTACTTATATCAAATATGAACATACAGCCAACGGCAATCCGGCATTGAAGATTTTGGTGGAAGGGGATGATTTCCTGAAAAACCAGTACAGTGTCATAACGGTCAATCCGAATCGTTGCCAAAACGTTAATTTGGGGGGGGCTCAGCAGTTTTCCGACTGGATCACCGGCGAAAAAGCCCAACACATGATTGCCACATTTAAGCTGCTGGACAAGACATTGTTCATCCCCAATGCCAGATAGGCAAACCGGACCGCCTTTTTTGAGTAGATCCCTTCGGCCTGACTGAATGAGTGCCGGGGGGATCTTTTTTTGTTTGTTAAACGGTTTCCATGAAATCGACGTCATTTTCTTTTACGGGATCGCAAAGCGTTCCGGCGATACCGTCTCAGGGCCAGGCCGTTATTGCAGCAATTGGCTGTCTTCCATGATCGCTGATGAGTAATCCTGGTTTCGCTTCTGCATCGGTTCTTGGAAAAAACGGCCTTGGCAGCCGGCAAACGGCGACCTGTTCCTGGTGTCCGATGGAGCGACGAATGAAGAATCTGACTGGACGGATGGGTGTTTTTTCGGTAAAAAGAGTGGAAAGAAAGCAAACATGGACGTGGGATTAAAAAAAATCAGGAGATAAGTCAGATGAGTCAACTCGGGAAACGGTACCATTGTGAGAAGTGTGGCGCTGAATTGCAGTGCGCCAAAGCGGGTAAGGGTGTCCCTGAATGTTTTGGGAATGCAATGAAACTTCGGGAGCCGAAACCGCTTCTTTCCTCGGATTGAGCGAAAGGATCAGTTATGCATTATCAGCCAGAACTGCGAATCGATTTCGATTCGATCACAGCCCTTTTCAGTGGCGCGGAACAACAGGGGCGCAACCTGTTGTTTGAACACGAAACATACCGTCTTTTAGCGGATTCGGGAGCTGAAACCCCGCCTTCTGTCAATTTTGTGGCCAAGGAACCCCGCTCTCCAATGAAACAATCGATGCCATTCCCGGTGACAAGGTGGTCTTGAAAATTGTTTCTCCGGGAATTGTTCATAAAACAGAGGCCACAGGTGTGCGGATTGTGGAAAAGAAAGCCGACAAAATTCGATCGGCCATGCGGCGCATGATGTATGAAGTGCCCGACGCCCTGGCCGATCAGATTGAGCGGCGGAAAATCCATGCGCCGGATGCTTACCATGGCTTGACGGGGGATGATTTGAGAGATGCCGTTGTCCGGGACATTCATGGTATTCTGATCGTACAGTTCATGCCGCCGGATTCAGAATCGTTCGGCAATGAATTGATCGTCGGGATTCGGAATACCCGGGAATTCGGTATGGTTATCAGTGCGGGCCTGGGCGGGACGGATACGGAACTCTACGCGGAACGATTCCGTAAAGGCCAGGCCATTGTGACGGCATCCACCGCCATGACCGATGGATCTGACTTTTTCCGTTTGTTTAAAAAAACCATCAGTTACAAAAAACTGGCAGGATTGACCCGGGGGCAGCGGCGGATCGTCACTGACGAACAACTGGTCGAATGTTTCAGTTCTTTTGTGGCCATGGCAAACCATTATTCGCCGGAAAATTCGCAGGCCCCCTATGTCATTGAGGAGCTGGAAATCAATCCCTTTGCGTTTACCGATTATCTGATGGTTCCGCTGGACGGTATGTGCCGGTTTTCCAGGCCGTTGTCATTGCCGGCCAGACGACCTTACCAGAAAGTGGGCCGTCTGCTTCATCCGGACAAGATCGGTATCATCGGGGTGTCAACCGAACGGGTGAATTTCGGCAGACTTATTTTGGCCAATATCCTGGCCAACGGATATCACCCGGATGATATTCGTATTGTCAAACCCGGCCTGAATGAGTTTGAAGGAATACGGTGTGTGCCGGATCTGGCCGGGCTTGACACGAAACTGGATCTGTTTGTGGTGGCGGTAAATGCGAAGCAGGTGACGGATCTGGTGGATGAGATCATTTTTCACGATGCCGCCCATACGGTCATGCTGATCCCGGGAGGAATGGGGGAAACGGCGGAAAGTGAGGCACGGGCCCGGCAGGTTATGGACAAAATCCGTGACGCCCATTTGAAAGAAGGCGGAGGGCCCGTCTTTCTGGGTGCCAATTGTCTGGGTGTGATTTCACATCCCGGTAAATATGACACCCTGTTCATTCCTGAGGTGAAACTGCCCAAACGGCGGGGGGATCACAAACGGAATACCGCGTTTGTCAGCCAGAGCGGTGCATTTATGATTACCCGGCTGAGCAAATGCCCGGAAATCGACCCGGCCTATATGATTTCCGTGGGAAACCAGAATGATTTGACGCTGGGAGATATTGTCAAATATCTCATGGATGATCCTGATATCAGTGTCATTGCCGTTTACGCGGAAGGGTTCAAGGATCTGGACGGGCTGGAGTTTAGCCGGGCTGTGAGGAAAGCGGTTCAAAACGGTAAAGAGGTGGTGTTTTACAAGGCCGGCCGGACCCCTGAAGGCAAAACCGCTACCTCCGGCCATACCGCCACCCTGGCCGGGGATTATACGGTCTGTGAATCCTGTGTGCAGCAGGCAGGCGGTATGATTGCCCGGACCTTTCCCCAGTTTGAGAGTCTGGTCATGCTGTCCCAGCGGCTGCATGACAAACAGATCCATGGCACCCGTCTGGCGGCGGTCAGCGGGGCTGGTTTTGAAGCAGTTGGCATGGCGGATAATATCCGGTCTGATGAGTATACCCTTCAGATGGCCGGATTCACGGCGGAAACGACCCTGGCCCTTCGCAACTTTCTGGGCACCAAACATCTGGACGGTCTGGTGGAGGTTAAAAATCCCCTGGATATCAATCCGGCGGCAGATGATGAAACCCATGTCACCGTGGTGAAGTTTCTGGCAGAGGACCCCAATGTCGATGTGGTGGTGGTGGGCCTGGATCCATTGTCCCCGGCCATGAGGACCCTTGCCGAATGCGAGGCCCAAAAATACAACATGGACGACAAAGAAAGCATAGCCCTCCAGATGCCGAAATTGGCATCTGAGTTGGAGAAACCTGTGGTGGGAGTGGTGGATGGCGGATTTCTGTATGAACCGCTGGTCAACGCACTGTTGTCTCAGAAAATGGCTGTGTTCCGGTCATCGGACCGGGCGATCCATACGCTGGCAGTCTATGTGGAAGGTCGGCTGTATGCAGAGCAGATTCGTCACGCAGGCCGGTAAAATGTCCTGATCGGTCTGGACGATTCATTGGGAGACATTTTCAATCTCGAGGATGTTGGCGCCGGGCTGTCTGAAATACGGAATCACCTGTTTTCAGACAGCCCGGCCTTCATTTTATGGGAAATGTCCGCAAAGAGGGGCGGGATCTATCCGCTGATTTCTTGCCTGGCCCTGGCATCTGCGGACTCCAGAAATCCGGTCAAAAGAGGGAACATCGATAAGATAACTGCAATAGCAATGGTCATAGCAGATTTGATCGGTAACGGGTTTTCCATTTTCTCTCAATCTTTTTCAAAGATTGTCTGTTTTACTGCAAAATCCTATCATCCTCAAACATCGGAATCTGCATTAATTTTTCCTTAAGGTCTGCTTCCAGCTTCAAAGGGCGGCCTTCAGTATCGGCAATCACAAAAGTGACATCCGCATCCACGCTCACGGCGCCGGTGGTTTTGTTCACAATCTGCTGCCGGATCACCGCGCTTTTGTTGCCGGTTTTCGTAAGCCCGGAACGGATCAGGATGGTGTCCCCCACCCGGGCCGGACTGCGGTAGGAGATATTGATGTTGACGACAAAGAACAAAAAGCCGCCCTGCATGAACGTTTCCAGGTCCATGTGGTCTTCCAGCAGCTGCCAGCGGGCTTCTTCTAAAAACTCCAGATACCTGGCATTGTTGACGTGCTGGTAAAGGTCGGTGTGGTATCCCCTGATTTTGATTTGAGTTCCCATATATCAACTCCTTGGGTTTCAATTGATTCACAAACCAAATATCATATCATTGAGGATGGGGTTTGGAAACAGAAATCGGACCATTGATTTTGGCTTTGAACAGTGAAATGGAGGCGCGGATCAAAGAATACGATCCGTCCTGTGTCAGTCCCGGAACGAATCATCACCGGATACCCCGGCTTAGCAATGGACAAAAGCTTGACTTGCCCGGGGCCTTGTGTCAAAACAGGTGGCAGTCAAGATGCAAAGGAGAACCAAATGCAGATATTCCAGATCATCAGCCCGGACGGGTATGTTACCGATCTTTTCGAGCAGGACGAAGACACCGGGATTCTGTCCGCACGGTTTCATTTTCCCCTGGTATCCGATTACATGAGGGCTGCCATCCGGGAAGGCAAACCCTATTTGTTTACCGGCCGAAGCGGCAATGCCCAGATCGGCATCAAGACCGACCTGGCCGAGGGGGTTAAACCGGTGGTGGAAGCATCCGATATCTATGTGGAAGGCCGGCTTCAAAACCTGAACCCGTTGCTGGGCAACGCCCTGGACCTTTTCAAAAAGGGGATGAAATCGGACGTCTGGCCGTCATGGACCCGGAGCTGCGGATCAAAGATGTCCGCCACTATCTTCACAAGCGCCTGTTTGTGGGAAAAAAAATCGGCAAGGGATTTTATAAAGGATTTGAGATCCGGCAGGAGGTCGATCCGGATACCGGGCAGGCCTGTGACTATATTTCCGTGGAACTGGAGCCGTATCAATACTGTTTTGAATCCCATGCCATCACGTCGGCCGGGATCAACGCAGTGATCAAAAAAGGGCGGAGCGCACTCAATGCCATCCGGTCCCGGGTGCCTCTGGATTTGGATCATTCAAGCCTCACCCCCAATGACCTGTTTGTTGGCGCTATTAAAATTTCTCTGGGGGATATCTACGGAATCATTGATGCGGTCGCGGATCCGGAAATGGCAAAGATCGAGCATCTGCCGGCTCGGGTCCTGGATCCGTTCAGAACGTTCAGGGACCGTCAGGTGGAACTCTACAATTTCGGCACAGAGGCGGTTCCCTTGAAAGACATCCGGGTCCGGGTCCGGTTTTTCCGGGCTAAAAATCCATTGACCGTGCCTTTGGAAAAAAATAAGGTCAAGGAAGGCTACCGGCTCAGCGATCTGCTCACCAATGCGGAGATCGCCGACCTGTTTTCCGCCATGGATGACACGGCATTGGGCATGATCCTGAACAAAGCCAATTTCATTCCCATTCCCAAAGCCATGGATCCTTTCGGTCAGGCCCAGCTGGAGATCATCCGCAACGTGATTCTGGCCTCAACGTTTCGGAAGAATGTGCCCCGGCTGCCGGAAAAAGAAAACGGGAAATTCAAAAACACGCTGGAAAAACTGTCCGTTTTGGGCGGAGTGAATTCCCGGGTATTCATCGGCCGGGATTTTCCGGACATGGAAGTGGTGGATGCGTTGAGAACCAGCGGATTGCGGACTTTTCTCATTCAAAGAGACAATCCGTCCTTTGCGGATGAGTATGTCAAAAAAATGATTCGGCTGACCCATCAGGAGCATGCCGGATGTGAGTTCCTGCGGTATGATCCGGACATTGACAAGCTATATAGTTTTTACCACGGGTGTTTCATGGAACCGGATGACCGGGACCGGTTTGACCGAGTCCGATACTGGTTCGCCTTTTACGGGTCTCATACCTATGAAGCGGACAACCGGCTCACCATTGATCTGATCAACTGTCTGGCCCCGAAGCTGGGGTATGAAATGGGCATTGTCCACGGCGGCGGGCCCGGACTTATGAAAGAGGCCAACGACCTGGCCCGCCAGCACAATATCATGAGCGTGGGCATTGCCATTGACCTGGAAGGGGAGAATCAGGCGTCACTGACCACCTGCGACGGACTGATCAAGTACAACGAAGGCCTACGCCTGGCAAGGCAAGATCATCTCCAGAAGCTGAGCAACCTGCCGGTGGTCAATACCGGGGGATACGGCAGTGCTGAAGAGCTGGCCATCACCATCACCTCCATGAAGCTGCATGAAAATCCCCTGGCCCCGATTATCCTGCTGGATCCGGACAATTTGTGGGACCATGCCAGAAAACAGACATTAAAGATCGCTGAAAAAAAATACGGTCCCGCGTTTGCGCCCCGGTTGATTCAATCCTGCAACACCGCCGAGGATGCGGCCGGGATTCTTATGGGGTTTCTGGAAAACCCGGATACATGGTATCGGAGGCACAAGATCCCTTCAGAAAACGTGGAAAAAGCTCGAATGAAAGCCGTCCGGATCCGGCAGACAGCCCTGGGTCAGACCCGGGTGGAAACCTTTGAACACCCCAACCCGAGACTGATACCCTAAATTCTACCGACCCGGGATGCCACCGGGTCGGTGGAACTGTTTGTCCCTCTGGCGATATAATCCTGGAAAAAATTGACTGCCGGGAGATATGGTTGACCATGAAATCAATGACCCGGTCAAAGTCCCGGCTGATTTTTTCCACATCCTCCCAGGTGCCGAGGCGGGATCCGCCTCGTCATAGGTCCTGGGGCGAATCCCCGATCCGATGAGGATGGATAAAAGAGCAGCAGGCGAACGCCTCTGACCGCTTTTTGAAAATATTTGCGCTGCACATAGTGAAGCTCGGTTTGGGTGCCGCCCTGGCAGTTCCGGATGAAATCCGGTCAAGGTGGCAGAATGCCGCCCCTGAAGAGACCCTCTTCCCGGCCTGAAGAGTCTCAGCAGGTTGATGGCCCGTCGGCTGGATTCCCGCATTGGGTGACTGCTGCGCAAAAGAGCCGGGACCGTTCTTTTCCCCCCTTTGTCAGGCACCGGTGTTGACAAAACCCGAAGACCTGTCTTATTCTCAGCGTCACATGAACGACGGTCCGGGATGGAAGCATTCGGCCAATATTGAAAATTCGATCTTTTCAACCGATCAGGAGGCGTAATGAACATAGAAGAGACAATGAAAAATGACACGTGTGTGGTACGCGTGACCGGGCGGCTGGATGCCACCACGGCCCCGGAACTCGATCAGGCGGTGAAACAGATCATTGATCAGGGGAAAAAA
>LQAF01000008.1_pt1 | contig 42526 bp, 46 predicted proteins | sample 1535781 | NCBI WGS metagenome assembly LQAF01 (sample SAMN04331583, study PRJNA305678) | bioreactor metagenome | isolation source: bioreactor_2 inoculated with Wadden Sea sediment 2nd replicate of a... | place: Germany:Bremen
GATGGACCACAACCGGTTATTGGACAGGCTGTCTCCCAGGCGGGGGACGCAGCACAACAGGCCCCGGGTGTAGGGATGGGCCGGGTTGGCGAATAGTTTTTCGATGGGACCCTGTTCCACCATTTCTCCGGCATACATGACGCATAGCCGCTCACTCACCTTGGCCACCACGCCCAGGTTATGGGTGATAAAGATGATACCCGTGTTGAAATCCTTTTTCAGATCCTCTACCAGGTCCAGGACCGCCGCTTCCACGGTTACGTCCAGGGCTGTGGTGGGTTCGTCCATGATCAGCAGAGACGGGTTGTTGAGAAGCGCCATGGCAATCACCACCCGCTGCTGCTGGCCGCCGGAGATCATGTGAACGTACCGGTTCATCACATTGGCCGCATCCGGCATGTACACCCTCTCCAGCATGGCGATACACCGGTTCCGTGCCTTTTTGGCGGTGATGTCGGTATGGGCGGTGAGCACTTCAGTGAGCTGGGTTCCGATGGTCAAAGACGGGTTCAGGGCCTGCATGGGATCCTGGTATACCATGGAGATGTTGTTGCCCCGGATTTTTCTGAGCTCCGCCTTGGGGGTACCAACCATCTCCTTGCCCATGAATTTGATGCTGCCCCCCACCACTTTGCCGTTGGACCCTAAAAAATCCAGAATACCGAAGGCAATGGTGCTTTTACCGCATCCGGACTCCCCCACCACCCCCACGGTCTGTCCCTGTCTGACGGTGAAATTGACACCCCGGACCGCAGGAACCAGTTGTTTGCGGGTCTGGTAGGAAATGGCCAGGTCTTTGACCTCTAATACGGGTTTATCTGATGAATGTTCCATAGGATCGCTTTCGTTGTCAGTGCCCGGAAACAGGTGCTGCCGGGCACAGGGTTACTGATATCTCATGGATTCTTCCCGAATCCCGTCTGCCAGCAGGTTGAGCCCCACCACCAGCGAAGCGATGGCAAGGGAAGGCCACAGGGCTGCATATGGGTTGCCTGTCAGGATAAATGCCCTTCCTTTGGCAACCATGGAGCCCCAGTCCGGTGATGGCGGCGGCATACCCAGTCCCAGAAATCCTAAGGTTCCCATGGCAAAAATGGCATACCCGACCCGCAGCATGGCATCGATGATGATCGGGCCCCGGGTATTGGGCAGAATTTCCACAAACATGATGAACCAGGCGCTTTCCCCCCGGGTTTCTGCCGCCCGGATATATTCCCGGGTTTTGATGTCCAGGGTCAGGCTTCTGACCAGCCGGGCGATGCCCGGTACCCCAACAATGGAGATGGCGATAACCACATTGACGGCGGACGCCCCGATGGCCACCACGATGATCAAATAGAGCAGAATGACTGGGATGGCCATCATGGCATCCAAAAGCCGCATGACAAGTTCATCGATCCACCCGCCCTTATAGCCGCCGATCAACCCTAACGTGGCACCGATGATCAAGGCCACCACCACTCCCCAGATGGCGGTGCCGCCGGGAAGTGAAATGTTTTCAGACACCGGCAGCACCACCAGGACCACCCGGGCACCGTAGATCAGCCGGGTCCACAGATCTCTTCCCAGTTCGTCCGTACCTAAGATATGTTCGGCCGACGGCCCCTGGTTGGGGGATTTCCAATCCTGTTCATAAGGGGTGTACGGGGTAAGAAGTGGGGCAAACAGTGCCACAAACACCCAGAACAGGACAATGACCAGTCCCACCATGGCGATTTTGGAACTGAGCAGGATGACGAACATCTCCTTGGCCCGCCCTTTTTAGTTTTTTTTGGATGGCTTCAACTTTTTCAGGCATACCGTATCCTCGGATTCAAAAAGGTGTAGATGATGTCGGCCACCAGCTGGGTGCCGACGGCGACCAGAACCATGATCATGGAACCGGCTTCCAGAGCGTTGAAATCTTTATACAGTGCCGATTCCAGCAAATAGGCCCCGAGTCCCGGGTATCCGAATACCACCTCCACAATGACAATTCCCCCCAAAGCCAGTTCACATGGAGCATGATCACGGTGATGGGAGCGATCAGGGCGTTTTTCACTGCATGCTTGAACACCACTTTCTTGTAAGGAAGCCCCTTGAGAAACGCGGTGCGGATATAGGGGGATTTCATTACCTCCACCATGGAAGCCCGGGTGATTCGCAAGATATACCCCAGTTCGATGAGGGTGAGGGTGAGCACCGGCAGAATAAGCATCATGGGTTTTTCCCAGGGCGCAGCCGTGCCCAGGACCGCCGCACCCGGCAGCCACCCCAGCCATACCGAAAAGATCAGGGTCAGAAAAATACCGGTGGCAAATTCCGGCACCACGGAAAACATCATGCCGCCCACCGACAGGAACCGGTCCTTGAGAGAACCTTCCTGAAGTCCGGCAACGAGCCCTAAAAGCAGTGCCAGGGGCATGACAATGACAAAGGCGGTGCCCGCCAGCACCACGGAGTTGCGCAGCCGGACCCACAGGCTTTTGTTCACCGGCCGGCCGGTGCGGAAGGATACGCCGGGGTCCCCCCTGACAAATCCATTTTTCAGCGGGATGTAATCTTTGGGTCCGCCGGAACTTTCCATCCAGCCCTTGCCCATGACAAAAACGAACATGGTTTCTATTTCGCCTTTAACCCAGCGGACGGCGTGGTTCTGCCGGTCCACCCCCCAGAACTCCTGTTTGCCGTCCTGGATGGTTTTCCAGCGTTCATTGTCCACATATTCGGTTTTTCGCCATCAGATAAAAGATTGATGGCCACCAGATCGTCGCCGTCCACTTTCCAGCGGATGAGGGATCCGTCCTCCTTAATCGCCCACCATTCTTCAAATCCTTCTTCCGTCGTAATTCTTTTCAGAGGCATGCCGATTTTTTTTTCTGCAACCCAGTCGTTGCCGGCGATCCAGTGCAGATACCTCACATACATGGGCTGGTCCAGACCGTTTTGGCGAATAAACGCGGCTTCCTGTTCCGGGGTGATAAAGGCCCCCAGCACATTTTTGGCGATATTGCCGGGAGAGGATTCTGCAATGATGAAAACGGCCAGTGACACCAGAATCATGGTTAACAGCAGAAGAAAAAAACGCCGGAGTATAAAAACAATCATAAAATCCCTGTCCTTGGTTTAAGGGGTGCCCGTACGCAGGGGGATACGTACGGGCAACACAGGTTTTTGATTTATGCGAAAGACACGTCGTTGAACAGCATGAATCCATTGGGGTGCGCTTCAAGCCCTTTGACATTGCTTCTGGCAACCATCCAGACCGCCCTCCAGTAGCCGATGCCGATGGGGCCCCGGTCATATTGAATTTTCTGGAGTTTGCAGAACAGTTTTCTGCGTTCTTCCACATCCAGGGTCCCGTTGGCCTGTTCCAGAATTTCTGAAAATTCCTTGTCCACCCACCTTGTTTCGTTCCAGGCCACGGGATTGCCGTCCGCGTCGGCCTTGTAGGCCAGGTTCAGGACCATGGTTCCCAGGGGCCGGTGGGTCCAGGGGGTGATGCCGAAATCCACTTCCGTCCATTTTTCCCAATACTGGCTGTTGGGCATGGTCTGCAGATTGATCTTGAATCCGCCGGCAAAGGCATCCTGTTTGAGGATTTCCGCGTATCTAACCACGTCCGGCCATCCGGATCCCACTGCCAGAGTGACTTCCAGCCCGTTGGGATACCCGGCTTCAGCCAGCAGTTTTTTGGATCCTTCAGGATCGTAAGGCGGCACCGGCATTTCGCAGTATTCCGGATGCAGCTGGTAGACATGGAAATCCTGGCCTTCCAGCCCCTGCCCCATATAGGCCAGTGCCAGAATCTTTTCATGGTTGTGGCATTTTCTCATGGCCAGACGGACCTTCTCGTTGTCCCACGGTTTGAGATCCACCCGCATACGCAGCACCCTGGCCGATGCGGTGGGGGCAGCCAGGATCTGAATGGAGGAATCATCCTTGAGCGCCCGGTAGATATCGGTACCACCGATGTCTGAGAGGTCAATGAAATCGATGTCTTCGCTCTTAATGGCCGAAATCATGGGTGCGGTCTCGGTGCCCATGTCAAGGAAGTGCATTTCATCCAGATACGGCAACGGTTTGCCGTCCGCGCCTTTCTGCCAGTAATCGGACCGGGCTTTGACCACGGCCAGCTCCCCTTCCCGGTAGGTTTCAAGCGTGTAGGGACCTGTTCCGTGCGGCGCTTTGAGGAAATCCCCTTCAAAGGTCCGGTGATTCAGCACCTGGGCCGGATACTGAAAAAAATCTTCTGGAATGGAGATAGTGGGCGTTTTCAGGTGCAGTATGACCTGATAGTCATTGACCTTCTCGATGTTGTTGCTGCTCAGATAACCGTCCACAAGCCCTTTCATGGATGAACCGACATTTTCGTCCAGCCACTGGTTTATGGTGAAGATCACATCATCGGCGTTGAACGTGTCTCCGTTGTTGAACTTGATTCCTTTTCTCACGTTCAGGGTCCAGGTTTTCAGATCGTCACTGGCTTCCCAGTTTTCCAACAGGTAAGGATGGGTAATGTTTTTACCGTCGGTCAGGGTGAGATACTCCGCCACCTGACGGGTGACATTGGATGCGGCAATCCAGGAATAGGTAGCCGGATGGGCGATTTTCTGCAAAGCGGTGGCCACTTTCAGGGTGCCGCCTCGTTTGACGTTTCCGGCAAAGGCTTTGGTGGTCCAGGAAAGACCGGCCATCTGGGTGGCGGTAAATGCGGATACCCCCAGCAATGTTGAATATCTGAGAAATTCTCTTCTGGAAAGTTTGCCTTTTTCCATGTCACTTTTCAAGTCGTGCACGGCCGGATGAATTCTTTTTTCCATGCTTGCCTCCTTTTGTATTAATCGATGATGCTTGTCATTACATACAAACTTTTGAACCGATGTCTTTTGTTTGCAGGTCTGTTATTACATGTCCTCCTAATTAATGCAAATTTTTGAATAGTTTTTTTGAAGAAAAAGGGAAACCGCTAAACTTGATTCCGTTTTGCCAAAATTTCTTTTTCTCCTTCTTTTCTGAGACGTTCCAGTTCGGCCGTTACCTTGTCACTCAACGGTTCCGGTTTGTGGGTTTCCATGATGAACCGGATTTCTTCCTGAACCCGCTGATCCATGGTGGGGCAGCCTGAATTCTTCCAGGCATCGATGGTTTGGCGATTGAGCAGCTTGGAAACGGACAGTTCCTGTTTGAAGTGTGCCAGCGTATGTTTCTGGGTGATGAAATGCCCTCCCGGACCGACATCTTCGATGATCTGTCTGGCCAGGGTGTCCCGGGTGACCGTGATGCCGTCCACGAATCGCTTGACCATTCCCGCAATCTCATTGCCCATCACCAGCTGTTCCAGAGAGCAGGCCATGCCTGAGGCCATGTATCCCACATCATGGATTAGGTTCAGCCCGGACAGTCCCTGGGCCAGGATGGAAAACGCGCCTTCCAGGCCGGCCTGGGCATCCAGGCATTTTGCATCTGTGGCGCCTGCCAGCCCCCAGGTGGCAGATCAAACGATTTGGCGATTTCCGCCTGGGCTGCGATGCCTAAGCTGTTTTCCGGGGCCCCCATGGTCATGAGTGCGGTTTTCATGTCCAGAATCCCTACATTACCGCTCATGGCCACGGGACATCCGGGTTTCCGCAACTGGGCAATGGTGATATGGATCAGGGCCTCGGCCGTGATCTGCACCAGCATGCCGGCCAGGGTCACCGGCCCGGTGGCCCCGGCGGATACGGTGGAGCCGGGCAGCTGGGGCATGAACCGGTCGGCAGCGATCAGAATCCGGTCCACCACGTCATCGGGGAAAAACAAAGGCGCAATGGCTTCGGGATAAAGGATGAGAAACGGTTTTTCCCGCAGTTTGTCCTGGCCTCCGGCGATCACGGAAGCCATTTCATACACATATTCACACCCGAGTGGCGAATACCCGATAAAGGCCGCCGGTTTGACGGTATTGGCGAACAGGGCCGGGATCTCGTGAACTTCTGCGGCCGCGCCAGGCACATCCTGGGATGAACCCATGGGCATGACAAAGTCGATATGGGGCAGGGCATCCGCCACTTTGGCTCCCAATGCAATGTCTTTGATGCTGGTGGGCCGGATTTCCCCGGTAAAGGGATCCCGGTGGTTGGGGCTGGCCGTGGAGGTGCCGTAATGGCTTTTCTCTCCTTCCACTTCCAAAGCCCTTCGGCCGTTCCGGTCGTAGATGGTCCATCCTTTCGGGGTCGTGACCACACAGCCCTGGACGATATATTTGGGGATTTTGATGGTATCGTCCTTGACCCATGCCCCGGCGGCCGTCATCATCTTTTTGACCCCGGAATGCCGGCATTTGAATCCGACTTTTTCAATAATATCAAAGGCAGCCTGTTTGATTTCCCAGATCTGGTCATCGGTCAGAATCCGCATGCTCACGGACCGGTTTCTGGTGGAGGAAGATTGAATCACGCCCGTTCCTTTCAAATAATTGGGTTTCAATAAAAAAAATTAAAATGATGGTTTTTTCGTGCTATTCAAGTCCGGAGGTATCCCGTTTTCATCCCAGCCCATGGCCTGGTAGAATTCCGTTCGCATGGCTGCCAGGGATTGCCGGGAGAGTCCGGAGGGGTTGTCTTCAGAAGCAAAGAACATCTCCGGCAGATCATCTGAAAAAGATGTTTCTGCGTGGCGCAGATTGAACCGTTTTTCCATTGCCGCGATGGCCAGCCCGGTGTCGGTCAGTTGACTGGAAGAAAGATCCGTTTCAGCCAGGGCATTGACCAGTTGGATTTCCGGTTTCAGGTTGAAGGATTTGAGCATAGAGAGCACCGGCACCTTGCACAGCCCCAGCGCATCCACCAGAATATTGGTGACTACGGCTTTGCAGATCAGCCGGCCTTTGGCCTCGGTCGCATGGATATCCACGGCCGAGGCCGTGCCGAATTCTTCAACGGCCTGTTCTTTCGACCAGCTGTATTCCAAGGAGGCGTAAATATTGTTGTAGTCCCCTCCCCGGCTGGACACGGCATATCCCAACGCCGTTCCCATGATAGCGCTGGGGTGGTAGGCGGTCAGCTCCAGGCCTTTGACATGGGCGGCCCGGGCGGTTGCACCGCCGCCGATTTTTCTGCCGCCTGCCGGACCCCGCATGACAGAATCCGTCCCAGCGGGGTGGTGCCGTTGACAATCCAGTGAATCAGGGTCTCCATGGTTTCGGCATTGCCCCAGGACAGATCCAGGCCCTGTCGGAGCGATTCCGGCATCACCCCGTTTTCCGCCAGGTCCATGGCAAATGCGATTACCGATGCCGTCGACGTGGTGTCCACTCCCAGCCTGTTACACAGGTTGTCCAGCCGGACAATGGCGCCCATGTCCATCAGTCCGCATTTGGGACCGAAATTGATGACCGGTTCGAATTCCGGGCGGGTGGAAATCTCTTCCGGCGTTTCCGGATTCATTGCCAGATCAGCCTTGCATTGAACCGGGCATTTGAAGCATCCGGAAGACCGGACGATCTGTTTTGCCAGTTTGCGGCCGTCAATGGGATCGATATCGGTCACACCGATCTTGGTGTAATTTTTAACGCCCATGATACCGAACTCGTTGACCCACGACAGATATCCAGCCCCGCCGTATCGGGAGAAAAAGGAAAATTCGGGTGCATTTTTCACCAAGCCTGCATAGGTTTTCACTGCCTGTTTTTTGGGGGAGTATCCGCCGGCAGGTGTTTATGGCTGTCTCTGACAATGACGACCGCTTTGAGGTTTTTGGCTCCCATGACCGCACCTAAGCCGGTGCGGCCTGCGGCGTGGTCTTTTTCCGTCATGATGGCGGCAAACCGGACCTGGTTTTCGCCTGCCTGCCCAATGGTCAGAACCCGGATTTTTTCAGAAGGATGGACCAGCCGAAGCCGGTCCTGGACTGCAAAAACATCCATTCCCCAGAGATCTGAGGCCGGCAGCAGCCTGGCCGATGTCGCATTAACATACAGATAGACCGGATCAGGGGATGTACCGTTAATGATGATGGATGCCAGATTGCAGGACCGCAGCCAGGCACCGGCGTAACCGCCGATGTTGGCACTGCCCAGAATGCCGGTCAGTGGGGACAGCGCATTGACATGAAGCCTGGCACTGCACGGAGCGGAGGAGCCGGTGAGAAGTCCCGCGGAAAAGAGCAGACAATTGTCCGGTCCCAGCGGATCAATGCCGGGTTTCAGATACTGATGCAGATACCAGACATTGAATCCCCGGCCTCCCAGATACCGGTGTGCCGCATCCGGATAATCCTGACTTCGGCAGGTCTGGCGGGTCAGATCAACCGTCAGCACCCGTCCAAACAGGTCAGAGGGGGGCATGCGTGATTTTTGTCCAGATGTCATGGGGTATCTTTTTCATTGAACTGCCTGCGGGTATATCTTTTTATTCAACTTGTATCATTTTCGCGTGATGAGATCAAACCGTTTTTGTCCGGTTTATCCATATTCCGCAACAATTCCCACTGAACATGAAAGGCAACGTCACCCGCCAGATGCGGATGACTGGCTGGAAAACTAATCCTTGTATCAAGTCTTTGTTCATCATAATATCGGGACAAACCACAACCCACCCATATGGACCGGTGGCCTTATGGGAAAAACAGACCGGAAACCGCCCGATTTGTGACACCGGCAGGAGTGCGGAAGTACGTCGTGTCGGTTTGTCAGGAGATATATGAACCGTGATCAAGCCGTCAAGGAGCCGGAAACCTTTGAAGGACACTGGGATATGATCGTGATCGGCCGCGGGGCCACCGGTCTGGGAGTGGGGGTGGTTGCTGCCTCCCGGGGATACAAGACTCTGCTGCTGGAGCAGCATGATTTTGCCAAAGGCACCTCCAACCGCTCCACCAAGCTGGTACACGGAGGAGTCAGGTCCCTTTGCCAGGGCAATATCTCCCTGGTGCTGGATGCCCGGGCCGCCAAGGACATGACTTCGGAAGTGGCACTGATCATGGCCCGGGACATAGGATATGACGATGCCTGGAAAAACCGCCAGGTCGATGTGTTCGCCAAACTGGAAAAAAATTATCTGGTGACATCTCCTTAAGCCGGCGCATCCCTTCCCTAAAGGGTCTCCAGCATGATCTGGGCAAAACGAGGCAGGATAAAAGCGGCTTCATGGATCCGGGGGGTATAATATTTCAAACGGCTCTGAAGGTCCGCTGGCATCTCTCTGGCGGGGCGTGTCAGTTCCGGTCCCAGCGATCCCAGGCAGATGCCGATGTTGCCCCCCGGGTAGGTGGGTACCATGATGCAGGCGTAGGCCTGCCGGTCAAACAGTTCACGGGTGATTTTCGCCAGGCGGGTGACGCAGTCCTTGTGAAGAAAAATGGACTCCCCCTGGGTGGCGATAATGCCACCGGGCTTGAGCGCGTTTTTCAGACTCTCGTAAAACGGTTTTTTGAACAGGATTTCCCCGGGGCCTATGGGGTCGGAAGAATCCACGATGATGACATCGTATACACCGGTATTTTCACGGGCAAAAACGGCCCCGTCCCGGATAAAGACATTGACCCGGGGATCGTCGAATCCACAGGCCAGGTCCGGCAGAAATTGTTTGGACACCGCGATCACCATTTCATCTATTTCACAGAAATCCATGGTTTTGACACAGGCGTGACGGCCCACCTCCCGGAGAATACCGCCGTCTCCCCCGCCGATTACCAAAATGTTTTCAGGCTGGGGATGGGCGAACAAAGGAATGTGGGCCAGCATCTCCTGGTAGCTGAATTCGTCTGACTGCGTCAATTGAATAATGCCGTCCAGCACCATCATTTTTCCGTGATGCCTGGTGTCAAACACCTGGATATGCTGGAATGGGCTCTTTTCATCATACAGGATGGTTTCAATTTCAAGGGACAGGGCCATGCCGGGCCACATGGGGCAGTTTTCTGAGAACCAGCCGTCTTTGACATGTCGGGTATGTGTCATGTTTGAACCTTATTTTTTGTAAACGTTCCAGATCTGCCAGCCCTTCCCCGGCACCGTCGGCGTTCACCGGCGTCAGGGAAAGGCGGGACATCTGCGTTACTGACGCAAAGCGATCTGCATTTTGTAGTGGCCCCCCTTGAAAAAGGACATGGCAAATTCCGCCACTTCCCGGGGATCATAAAATTTGCAGCTGAACACATCCAGGTAAACGGTGTTGTCGGCATTGGCAAAGTGACCGGAAATCAGGGAGGTTTCGATCAGCTGGGTCATGCTGAACCCTTCCACCCGCTCATCTTCGCCGAAATGGACCACCTGGCATTCGCCGAACCGTTTCATGTCGATTCGGTCGCACAGCTCATACACAAACTGTCTGATTTTTTCCGCATCCCGGATGGTTTCAGGATCACTGTCGTAGATATCAATGGAAGACAGAACCCCCCAGGGATTTTTATGTTCATATTCTTTCTTCCAGGATATGGGATGAGTGGTTGAATTTTTAAGGGTCTGTCCAATCTGCAGCTGTTCAACCGGCCGGGAAATGATTCCTCGGTTCTGATCGGAAGAGACCACCACATTTTGAGATTCAAATGACGATTTCATGGACATGACGGCGGTTTCCATATCAATGCTGTCACCGCAGGTGAAAATGTCCACGGCGGCATAGTCATGTTCCGGCCAGGCATGGATGGTGAAATGGGATTCAGCGATTACCACCACTCCGCTGACCCCCTGGGGATTGAACTGATGAAAGGAGGAACTGATGACGGTTGCCCCGCTGTCTTTTGCCGCTTTCAACAGGGCGTTTTCAACCCGGGCTGCATCCAGAAACGCGGTGGCGCCGCACTCATAGTATTCAATGGTCACCTGCCTTCCCAGGGCAAAAAAATCACTGTCCTGAACATCACCGGTCAATTTGGGGTTTTTGTTGAGCATGGGTATTGTCTCCAAAAAAGTTAATCCGCATCCGGGGCAATCCGCATGACGCAGGGAATGCCCGTCACTGATTATAAAAAAAGTTAATGGACTGGTCCGGAGGCTGAAAAAAATCAACACCGTTCCAGTACAGTCGGTTTTTTTAATTGGGGGTTGTCCGGGATATGGGAGTGATGGGAGGGAAAGAGAGTGTCACACGTGTTGAAAGCAAAACGGTTCGAAACGTCAGACAATATCTGTTTTATCCCCCCGGCATCAGCGACCATTCCCGTGACGGCGGAACAAGCAACGCACCCGAGCTTGTTCTTTGAATATATAAATCTCCGAATAACCATAAAATTTTAAATTCTAAATGCATAAAACCTTCAAGTTTGGGTTATTACCTGCCCACCAAAAATTTTTATTATGGTAAGCGCTTTTCCCGATAAAAACAAATCCTTTTACAGGATTTGTTCCAAATTGAAAAGGGAAATTTCTGGAAATTGAAAAAAATATTTGATTTCTCAACGCTCCCTGGTACACAGGACCAAGGACAGAGGTCCGGCCATGAAATGACTGCCATGCCTGATATCACGATTCAGGGGTGGTTTTCTACATTCTGGTGCCGCCGGTTCTCTTTTTCGCGGAGGGTTATATTAACCAGCATTTAACCGTCAGCCTGTCGTTTCTGGGGATTTTCACCGGTGTCTGCCTGTTTGGCCTGATTCACGTTCATTTTTCCCTGAAAACGTTTGCCAACGGCCGTCATGAAAAAAGCCACACAGCCATGTTTGTCGGCAGCATTCTGTTGACGGCCCCGGCAAAAAGATCACCTGTCCAGAGGCGCCATTCGGATATGCTGCACAAAAAAATCCCGGCACTCATCCTCCCGGTGGCTTACGTAAAGTATCGTGCTCAGCGCTTCTTTTGCCACATCCGCCAGAAAATCCAGCACCGCATGCCGATTGGGCGTGTCCAGTCCCTGGGTGGGCTCATCCAGGATCAGCAGTTTTGGCCCTTTGATCAGGGCACGGGCGATGAGGACCAGTCGCTGGTCCGCATAGGTAAGATCCCGGAAAGGCACTGAGGCCGTCGATACCATGTTCAGCCGGGCCAGCCAGGTTATGGCTCGCTTTTTCTGGGTCTCGGTCACCGGGTCGTACAGGCCGATGGAATCGAACAGTCCGGAAAGAATACAGGCCAGCACACTGCCCGGCACCCGGAAGTTGCGGTGCAGGTCCGGGCTGACAATGCCCAGGTGCTGTTTGATGTCCCAGATGGATTCCCCGGTGCCCCGGCGGATGCCGAACAGGGTCAGGTCACAGGTGTAGCAGCCCGGATGGTCGCCGGTGATCATCTGGAGCAGGGTGGATTTGCCGGTACCGTTGGGGCCGGTGATCAGGGTGTGGTCCCCTTGTCCCACTACCAGGCTCAGGTCCGTGAACACAGCCCGGCCCTCATATCCGGCCGTGCATCGGTCAAGCCGGATCAGGTCCTTTTTTTCATTCGTTTTTGACCAGGCTTTTCCGCCGGAGAAAAATCCTGGACCGTGGCCTGGAAATCCGGCCGGGAGGTCAGGTTCAGGCAGGATACCGGCACCTGGTCCGCCGGACCCTGGTAAACCAGGGTTCCCCCGGCCACAACGCCCAGATGGGTGGTCCATGAAGGAATGTCCGCCTTGTTGTAGACAAAGATCAGGATCTGGATCCCTCTGGAAAACAGGTGACACATGGTCATGTCCAGTTCTTTGCAGCTGTCCGGGTCCAGGCCGTCGAACGGGGCCTGGATCATCAGACAGGTCGTCCCTTTTGTGATGGGGGCCAGCAGCAGCAGTTTCCGGGTCTGGCCCGTGGACAGCTGGCGATACCCTTTGTCCAGACTGTCCGTCATGCCCATGGCCTCAATCAGACCGGCATGAGCTCGATATTTTCCAGGAACTCTCTGGCCGGGGTGCCGGGGTCCAGCCGGTTCAGAAAATCGGTCTCCTCTTTTTTCAGCTCGGTTTCATACACGGCCTGCTGGTCCTTGAAGGACACCACGCCCGGCTGATCCGGCAGTGACCGTTCCGCCACCCGGCCCTTGATCCGCCTGCCGGACACCAGATCAAACAGATCATCGATGCCGGACCGGTTGGTTCCCAGAAGGGTCCAGGCCTGGCCGGGCAGTGCCTGGAATTGTTCAATCGTAACATGGTTCGTTCGTGCCTGGATAATTTTCATGGCGGCCATTGAAACAGGAAGCGTGCCGGATGGCAAGACAAAAATGGTTAATTTGGAAAAGGAACAGACGTGAATAGTGTTTCATAACGCATCAAGGGACATAACCGGGTTGAAATTAGGAAAAGATCGTTTGACTTGGCACGGAGTCCATTAATATAATGTTTCCCTGTATGAAACAGAAGCACGGTGTTTCAGCGATTCGGCGCGTCTGGCAGACATGTTGGGAGTGCCCCAGACAAAGGTTGACAAGATACTATCGGAGTGTGGAGAACCTGAAAAGATCAACGATCATCCCCAGACCGCACCGTCAAAAAGACTGGCGGCCCTTTTAGATCGTTTCAAAAAAACCTCCACCGGTATATTTATCGCATCAGAAATCGGTATCCCGAAAATGCGGACGGCTGTCCTCTGTTTGATGCCTGGCGTTCCAGGCTGGAATCCGTGGTTCGGAGTGATCATGGCTAAGCGTAAACAAAGAGGTCCCAGACAGCATTCCTTCAGAAACAGGCTGCTGCTCAACCAGTGGCAGGTGAGTCTGTTCGGTATCGACCCTCTGGCGGAAAACCGATGGCAGGGACGCACAGCCCGGCCAGTGAAAAAATTCTGTTCCACAAACGGATCAAGAATGTCCAAAAACGGTTGACTGGCCCGAATGAGATTCCGGACAGCTTCATTCTGTCCTGGACCCGATACCCGCAATTGCAATGGGGCCATTCCCGGGAAGATCTTGTGAATATGCATGTGCTGTTCATGACTGATGACCGTGACAGATATATCGACAAACTGTTTGCCAGGTTGAGATGGATGGCGAAATGAGCTTGAAAAACACATTCGGTATTATGGGTAAAATATGAAACGAATATACGTGGATCTGGATGACGTGATCTCCAAAACGACCGATACCTACAGTGCGGTTATTGAACAAGAGTTCGGGAGAAAAGTACGGTTCGAGGATCTGACCTGTTTTGATTTGCAGGTGTCATTTCAACTGACGGACAGGGAATACCGGCATTTTTTTGATAAAATTCACCAGCCCGACATGTTGATGAACTTTGATCCGGTGCCGGGGGCAAAAGAGATGATGGCCCGCTGGATCGATGCCGGGCATCGGGTGGACATCGTTACGGGCCGGCCCCCTTCGGCCAGGGAAACGTCTCTGGCCTGGCTGGATCGGAAGAGAATTGTCTTCAGTGAATTCATCATGGTGGATAAATACAACCGGAGCGGTGAGGATCACCCCGGGGTGATCTCCAGGACCCGGCTGACGGCCTGCCGATTTGACCTGGCCGTGGAAGATTCCCTGGAAACTGCCTTTTTCCTGGCAGAACAGATGGGAGTGACGGTCCTGTTGTATGACCGGCCCTGGAACGCCCGGCCGGCAGAGCACCCGGGCATCATCCGGGTTGGTTCGTGGCAGGATATCGGAGCGCTGCCCTGCTGCCCCTGACCCTCAGTTTTGCGGCAGATGTTTTTTTACATGTTTTTTACAACCTGTTTACGCGTTGATGACACAATCTGTGTGACGGTTGTGTAAGTTGGTTTTGAATGCAGGACAACAAAGAGAACAACGGGCCTGCAAAAAACCAACTTATAACAGGGAGAACAATCATGGCAGATGACATGCAACACAAGGCAAGGGCATTGGTGACAATCGCAGGGCTGCTGGTCCTGTTGCTGGCAGTGGGGATTTCACAGGCGGCTGCGGCATCGTCTAAAGTGATCTGCACTGTTGAAACCGACCGGGCCGTCCTGCCGGCGGGTGAATCCCAGGACGTGGTGCTGAAAGTGACGCTGGATGCCCCGCCGGTCCCGGCCGGCATCCGGCGGCCCAGGGTGAACCTGGCCCTGGTCCTGGACCAGTCCGGATCCATGAGCGGGACAAAGATGGAACAGGCAAAGGCCGCTGCCGTTGAGGCGCTCACCCGGCTGGGCCGCCGGGACGTGTTCAGTGTGGTGGTGTATGATACCAATGTGCACACCATTGTCCCGGCCCAGAGCGCCGGGTATGTGGACCGCATTGTCCGGACCATCGAAAACATCCAGGCTGGAGGTAACACGGCCCTTTTCGGCGGGGTCAGCCAGGGGGCCGCAGAGATCCGGAAACACCTGGAAAACGATTTCATCCACCGCATCGTGCTGTTGTCAGACGGCCTTGCTAATGTGGGCCCGCGCATGCCCGAAGATTTAGGCAGGCTGGGGGCCTCGCTGCTCAAGGAAAACATCTCCGTGACAACGGTCGGGGTGGGAACGGATTACAATGAGGACCTGATGGCCCGGCTGGCCCAGAACAGTGACGGCAACACCTATTTTGTGGAATCCGGCGTGGACCTGCCGCGGATTTTTGCCGCGGAACTCGGAGATGTCCTCAATGTCGTGGCCACCCAGGTAAACGTGACCATCACCCTGCCCGGGACGGTGCAGCCCGTGGAAATCATCGGCCGGGAGGGCAGGATCCTGGGACAGAAGATCGAGCTGTTCATGAACCAGCTCTACGGGGATCAGCAAAAATATGCCTTGGTGAAGATCCGGCTGCCTGCATCCGGGGAGGGGGACCGGCTGACAATCGCCCGGGCCGAGGTTCACTACCAGAATCCCTTGACCCGTCAACCGGAGAGATCCCGCGGGACGTCCCTGGTGTCGTTCAGTCGTGATCCCGTGCAGGTGGAAACGTCGGCCAACCCGGAGGTGGTCCGGGAATACCAGTTGAACCTCAAGGCCCTGGCCCAGGAAAAGGCCATTCAACTGTCTGACGAGGGCCGGCAGCCGGAAGCGGTGACGGCACTCAAGCATTCTGCTGAAACACTCAGGCAGGTGGGACGTCTTTACAAGGATTCGGAACTGCTCAAAGAAGCGGAAGCCATAGAGGCTCAGGCTGATCAGATCGAAGAAGAGGGAATGAGCAAAAAGAGCCGGAAAGTGCTTCGGACCCAGTCGTATCAGCAGAAAAACCAGCAGGTTTCCCAATAGATGAAAAATGATATGGCAGCAGGCATGACACGAAAACGATCCATCCTTTTTTCTGGGCACTGATCCTGGTGCCCACCTTGGTCATGTCAGGGGCTGCATACCGCCTGCTGTCCCATGAGCAGGAACGGATGAACCGTTCGGCCCAGGAAGCGCTGATGGCACAGGCTGCCGCCATATCGGAAACCATCCACCTGACCGTTGACACCGTGAAGGACAACCTGGTCCGGTCTCTGATGGCCATTGATCCGGATGTGCTCAACCCAACGCTCCAGGACTGGGAAAAATCCAATCCCCTGGTCAGAAACGGGTTTGTCTTTGAACCGAAAGACACACTGATCTATCCGAAGAAAGGAATGGCTGCCACACCGGAGCAGCAGCAGTTCATCGCCCGGTTTGATGCCCTGTTTTCAGGCAGAATGGTATTTGATCACCTGGAGAGGGCCGGGGGGCCGGAGCCCCCCCGGGGGAATGATGCCGGCAGGACGGATTCCTTTGCCAGGCAGGGGGATGCCCGCCGGCAGCTGGTCACCCTGTCTAAGGCTGACCGGAACCAGGCGGCACGGGCCGTGGCCCAAGTCCATATGGAAGCGATGGAAACGGTTGACGATCCGGCATCGATGGTTTCATCCGGCTGGCTGCCCTGGTTCAGTGAAAATCGGCTGCATGTGCTGGTCTGGGTCAAATCATCCGTATCATCACGGATTTATGGACTGGAGGTGGAACTGGTGACCCTGCTGTCCCGCCTGGTGGTGGATTTCCCGGCGCTGGAAGATCCCGGTTCCGCCATTGTCCTAACCGACGGCACCGGCGGTGTCATCCATCAGTCCGGTCAGCTGAGGGTTTCTTCGGAAAGTCGACCCCTGTCCCAGAATGCCGTATCCAGTCTGCTGCCGCACTGGAACATGGAGATTTACATGGATAAGGACCGCCCGGGGGGTGGCCGGGGATTTTTTTACCTGTCACTGATCCTTGTGGGGATATTTATGGCGGCCATCCTGTCCGGCGGCATCCTTTTGACCCGGATGACGCTGAAAAACTTGAAAGACGCCCGGCAGAAAACCTCATTTGTATCATCCGTGTCCCATGAATTAAAAACGCCTCTCACCAGCATCCGGATGTCTGCGGAACTGCTGTTGTCGGGCCGGGTGTCTGACGAGAAGAGAAAGGGCCGTTACCTGTCCGTGATGGTGTCGGAAAGTGAGCGGCTGACCCGGCTGATCAACAATGTCCTGGATTTTGGAAAACTGGAACAGGGCAGAAAACACTACCGGCTGGCACCCTTGGCGGTGGACCGGTTTTTGACGCAGCTCATTGAGGTCCACCGGGTCAGGATTACTGCACAGGGGTTGAAGATCCTCACCCGGATCGAACCGGGCGGTTTCACCATCAGAACGGACCGGGATGCCCTGGAACAGGTGGTATTGAACCTGATGGACAATGTGTTGAAATATGCCGGTACCGGGGAATTTATTAAATTTGTCCTGGCAAGAGAGGCCCAGACCGTCCTGCTGACCATATGCGATGACGGCCCGGGAATTCCCAAAGCCCTTCAGGAAAAGGTGTTTGACAAATTTTTCCGGGTGGACAGTTCCCTGACCGCCACACAGCCGGGGTCCGGCCTGGGACTGAGCATTTCCCGCCGGATTCTGAGGGACCTTGGCGGGGATCTGTATCTGGAACCCGGAAAAAAAACGGGGTGTTGTTTTACAGCGAGGATAACCGATCATGACACAGATAACGATTCTGGTGGCTGAAGATGACCCGCACATCCGCATGGGCCTGAGGGATACCCTTGAAAGCGAAGGATACAGGGTTGTTGAAGCCCATACCGGGGTACAGGCAAAGGCACGGTTTCAGGCAGGCGGGATTGATCTGATTCTGCTGGACGTGATGATGCCGGAAAAAAGCGGGTATGATGTCTGCCGGGATATCCGGGCCGCCGGTGACCCGATTCCCATTATCATGCTCACGGCCAAGGGAGAGGAGATCGACAAGGTGATCGGGCTTCACCTGGGTGCGGATGACTATGTCACCAAGCCGTTTGGGGTGCATGAGCTGCTGGCGAGAATTGCCGCCGTGCTCCGGCGGATCGTGCGTGTCAAAAAACCGGAAACCACCGGAGAATCCCCATTTTTGTTCGGACCCTTTGAGGTCAACCCGAAAACATACCAGATGACCGCCGGCGGGGTCTGTCAGGATCTGACGGATCGGGAACTTACGCTGATCCGCTGTTTTCATGCCCATCCCGGTGAAGTGCTGAGCCGGGATTTCCTGTTGAATGCCGGCTGGGGCATCGAGTATCTTGGCACCACCCGGACCCTGGACCAGCATATCGCCAAACTGCGCAAAAAATTGAACCCGATCCGTCCCATCCCCAACTGATCAAGACCGTTCACGGCTTAGGGTACCGGTATAACGCCGGATGAAAGAATGGGGCCCGGTGTTTCATCCTTGAATGCCCTTGTCATTTTCAAACCATCCGTGATAGAAGAAGCTATTAAAAAATTGACATAATTTTCAATCATTCAGGGTGGTATCATGGAAAAAAATCAATTCCGGAAGGAAATTGAAGTCGGCCAAAAAAGATAACGATTTATGACATCAATCGGTTGGAAGACGCAATGGGCGTTCCTGGATATCGGCAGACTTCCTTTTTCCATTAAAATCCTTGTAGAAAATTTGCTTCGAAAATTTGATGGCCGGATTGTCACTGAAAAAGACCTTTTAAACATTGCAACATGGAAAAAACAATACGAAATCCCCGTGGAAATCCCTTATCATCCGGCACGCGTGCTCATGCAGGATTTTACAGGGTCCCGGCGGTCGTGGATCTGGCAGCCATGCGTGATGCGGTCAAGGCTCTGGGAGGTGACCCGGGCAAGATCAATCCTTTGGCCCCCGTGGAACTTGTTGTGGATCATTCGGTGCAGGTGGATTATTACGGAACCGGCAGTTCCATCACCAAAAATGTGGCAAAAGAGTATGAGAGAAATCAGGAACGGTACGCGCTGTTGAAATGGGCTCAGAAAAGCTTTAAAAACTTTAAAGTGGTGCCGCCTAACTCCGGCATCTGCCATCAGGTAAACCTCGAACATCTGGGACGGGTTTTTATCATGGAGACGGATTCACAAGATACGCTGGCCTATCCTGATACACTGGTGGGCACGGATTCTCATACCCCCATGATTAACGGGATCGGGGTGATGGGGTGGGGTGTCGGCGGCATCGAAGCGGAAGCCGTTATGCTGGGGCAGCCTTATTACATGTCCGTTCCAGAAGTCATCGGTGTCAGGCTGACCGGAGGCTTAAAAAAAGGCGTAACCGCTACCGACCTTGTCCTGACCATAACGGAAATACTGAGAAAAGAAAAAGTGGTGGAAAAATTTGTGGAGTATTTTGGTCCGGGGATGAAAAACCTGTCGGTCACAGACAGAGCCACCATCGCCAACATGACCCCGGAGTATGGAGCGACTCTTGGGTTTTTCCCCATTGACGAAAAAACAATTGAATACCTTGAACTGACCAACCGTGCAGAGCAGGCGGCCATGGTGGAAAGTTGTGCCAGAGCCCTCGGACTTTTTTACACCGAAGACAGCGAACCGGAATATACCCGGGTGGTGGAAATTGATTTATCCACGGTTCAGCCATGCCTTGCAGGCCCTGCCAGGCCCCAGGATCGTATTCCCCTGTGTGATTTAAAATCAGGCTTTGCCGAAGTACTGGGATGTGAATATCATCGGGATACAGAACCGGAAAATCTGTCAAAATTTATAGATGAATCAGGGTGTGAAGTCAGGCGTGCCCCAAAATGTGTGCCTGTCAGCAAGCGGCAGATCGATCTGGAAATTAACGGGAAACCTTTGAAGCTGGGTGACGGATGTGTCGTGATTGCGGCCATTACTTCCTGCACCAACACGTCCAATCCTTCAGTCATGCTCGGTGCCGGGCTTATGGCCAAAGCAGCCGTCGAAAAAGGCCTTAAAATCCCCGCTTATGTAAAAACCTCATTGGCACCGGGCTCAAAGGTGGTGGTTGATTACCTTGAGGACGCCGCACTGTTGCCGTACCTGGAAGCACTTGGTTTTCACGTGGCAGGGTTTGGGTGTACCACATGCATTGGCAACAGCGGTCCGCTTCACCCGGATATTGAAAAGGCGGTTGCCGATAATGACCTATACGTCGTATCGGTATTATCGGGCAACAGAAACTTTGAAGCCAGAATTCACCAGAGCGTTAAAGGCAATTACCTTGCTTCGCCCATGCTGGTCGTGGCGTTTGCTATTGCCGGAAGAATCGATATCAACCTGAATACCGAACCTGTCGGATTCGACCCGAATAACGAACCGGTGTACCTTGAGGACCTCTGGCCTTCGGATGAACAGATCCGGGCGCTTGTTCAAAAACATGTGAAACAGGCATTTTTCATGAAAGAATATGATAAAATTTTTGACGGCGATCGCTTCTGGCAGGGCCTTGAAGTCAAAAAAAGTACCACATTCATGTGGGATGAACAATCCACTTATATTAACAATCCTCCTTATTTTGAGGGGTTTAAAGTGGAAACAGAAAAGCCTGGTGATATTTCAGAGGCAAGTGCCCTTGTTTTACTGGGAGATTCAGTCACCACCGACCATATTTCTCCTGCCGGAGCAATCCCCAAAGAATATCCTGCCGGTCAGTATCTGATTCACAATAAGGTCAAACCCGAGGAATTCAATTCCTATGGTGCCCGCAGAGGAAACCATGAAGTCATGATGCGCGGCACATTCGGAAATATCCGGATAAAAAATCAGATGGCCAACCTCAGGGAGGGCAGTTTTACCCTGAAGTTTCCATCGGGGGAAGAAAAATTTATCTATGATGCAGCCATGGACTATCAAAAAGAAAAGAAACCCCTGGTGGTATTAGGGGGAAAAGAATACGGCACCGGATCATCACGGGACTGGGCAGCCAAGGGAACCGTCCTTTTAGGGGTGAAAGCGATCATTGCCGAGTCATACGAACGAATTCACCGCAGCAATCTGGTCGGCATGGGGGTGCTTCCGCTGGTCTTCAAAGACGGTGAAAGCTGGAAAAGTCTGGGCCTGGATGGGTCTGAGACATTTTCTATCAAAGGAATTAAGAACATGACGCCTCGAAAGCCTCTTGAAGTGACGGCCCGGAAAACCGATGGCACTCAGGTTAAATTCTTTGTCACTGCCCGCCTGGATACGGTGGTGGATGTAGAGTATTTTGAAAACAATGGCATCCTGCCGTGTATTTTAAGAAAGCTTTTGACAATGGACTCATCGGGATAAATCGTATCGTGCGGTGACATTCGGTCAATTGACACGCACGCCTGAGCCGCCGGGCCTCGATCCGGGCGATTTCACGGATGACCCGGTATCCCAGGCGGGGATGGGCTTCCATGATCTCGTTCAACAGGGCATTGTCCAGAGCGATGTAGCCGGTATCGGAAAGCAGAAACACATCCGCACTGGCGGCAAGGGCCATCCAGAAATTCAAATTCTCCCTGAAGGTTCTCCCCGGACAGTTCCGCCATCAGCTTTCCATTGACCTGAAGAGACCTTTGAAAATTGAAAATATTCTCCAGGATTGCAACATGCGGTTAAAATTTTTTAAACTTTCGACCCAGGCGTTTTAGAATCTTTTGGGAACCAAGTATCTGAAGGAGACTGGCTCGCTCATCCTCCCGTGTTCCTGCATAACAAATAAACCAAAAGGAGATTCGCAGGTTTGTTTGACAGGTTAAACGTAAGTCACAAGTTTCCGATATTTTTCAAGAATTTGACTCATGACGGGTTCGAGTTCATCGGGTTGAATGACCAACAGATCTCCTTGTTGTGCTTTTGAAAAAAGAGTATCCACGGCTTTGTCCGGTTCCGGAACGATTTCGATATTTTCTTTCCTGAAACCACCCTGAATCAATCCCTTATAGACCAATTCCGGGGTCTCCCCGATGGGTCTGTTTCTTGGGTCAAAGTCAGTCAGTAGGATATAATCATATACCAGAGCCAGGGCCTTTCCATAGTCAATGATCTGTTCCGTGGTCCGGTTTCCGGTCCCATGGCACAGGGCGACCTTTCTGCCTGGTGAAAGCCGTGGCAATAACCGGGACATGGCACGGGCGGATTCCGGATTATGGCCGTAATCCAGCAGGACTTTGTATTTCTGGAAATCGAATAAATTCATGCGGCCGGGGTTTTGATTCGGTGTCGGATAAAATGTCATAATTCCATTCCGGATCTGATCAACGGGGATGTTCACACCATGCAAAACGCCTATGGCCGCAAGGGTGTTTGAGATGTTAAAATCGATTATTCCATCGAAAGTAATGGGTATTTCTTCCAGCGTGCAAATGTTGATATCCAATTCACGCCCTCTGATAATGACATTTCGGCCCACCAGCGTGACAGCGATCCCACCATTTTTTACATGCGCTTTGATCCTTTGATTATTTGGGTTCAAAGAAAATAAAATCACATTTCCCCGGGCGCGATTCAGAATCGTCATGGTTGTTTTGTCATCTGCATTTAAAATAGAAAATCCTGTCTTTTTGACAACCTCCACCACTGTGGATTTTGTCATGCACAGATCTTCCTGGGTCTCTATCCAGTCACTGCCCAGGTGGTCCTTTCCAATGTTCAGCACAACTCCCATATCAACCTCGCTGACGCCAAGGCCCCGTCTGGCGATTCCCCCACGGGCAACTTCCAGGACAATGTGGTCCACGGATGGTTCCCTGAGAACAATACCGGCACCCTCCGGACCGCTGTAATCTCCGGATAAAATCGGTTTTCCATCAATTACAACACCGGTAGTACAGGTCAGACCGACGGTTTTTCCTGAATATTTGAGCGTATGGGCAATGAGTTTGCAGGTTGTTGTTTTGCCGTTTGTTCCGGTTACGGCTATAACGGGAATCTTTGCATACCCCATGGGAAAGAGCATATCTACCAAAGGTTTTGCAACATTCCGGGGCCGCCCTTTGGTGGGTTCAAGATGCATGCGGAATCCGGGGGCGGCATTCACTTCGACTACTTTAAGGCCGGAGGACTCAAGGGGCAATGAGATGTCTTTTGCCAGCACATCAACCCCCACACAGTCCAGCCCGATGATCCGGGCGGCCCGTTCAGCCATGAAGCGGATATCCGGGCTGACCTCATCGGTAACATCTGTGGCAGTCCCCCCCTGGCTGAGATTGGCCGTGGCTTTAAGATAGATCACTTCATGTTTTTTGGGACAGAATCTATGGAAAGGCCTTTTAAAGCCAGAAGCCTTTGGGTCATGACATCGACTTCGATCTGCGTGAGCATCTTTTCGTGCCCAAACCCGCGATGGGGATCGGAATTAACGGCCTGGATCAGATCATGGATGGAGGATCTCCCATCACCAATGACATGGGCTGGTTCTCTTTTTGCCGCAGCGATAAAATTGCCGTTAATGACCAGAAGACGAAAATCACCTCCCTTGACGTATTCTTCGACAATAACATCGGGGTGGTAGGCATGGGCGGCATGAAACGCCATCTTCAACTGCCCGGGATCGGTCACATTGATTGTGGACCCGTTACCATGATTTCCCACATTCGGCTTGACGACAACGCCCGTGCCAAGTTGTTTAAAAACGGTGACAGCCTCTTCTTCGGAAGATACCACCTGACCCTCAGGCACCGGAATGCCTGCATTTTTTAAATACGTTTTCACCCGGGTTTTTTCGTCGGCGGTTTCCACAGCAATGGCTGAGGTCTGACAGGTGATGGAGGCCTGGATCTGTTTCTGATGCGCGCCATGGCCCAACTGGATATGGCTGTCCTGGTTCAACCGGATAAAGGGGATTCCTCTGGACTGCGCCTCTTTGACAATACTCCAGGTTGTGGGACCAAGCATATGGGCTTCCCGCAGAATCTTGAGATCGGAAACCGCCTGATCGACATCAAAAAATTTTTCCCGGGTAACGGCTTCAAACAAAGATACGGCAACTTCGGCTGCCTTTAATCCGGCAGATTCCACAAGGTATCTGAAGACCACAAGATAAATGCCCCTTTGTGATGTATCAATGGTTTTGCCGTATCCGATGCTCATCCCGGCCAGGCATTGAAGTTCAATGGCAATATGCTCAATAATATGACCGGCCCAGGTTCCTCTCTCGAGGCGTTGGATAAAGCCTCCGGGTTTTCCAATGGAGCAGCCGTGTTCCTGAAGCGTTGGCATAAGGGTCAACAAGCGGTCTGAAAACCCGTCAATTTTATCCGAAGGCAGATCCTCATAGTCTTTAATATCCAGAACCATAAAGATGGCGGTATGCCGGGTGTGTCGATTGGGGCCGCGCAATGCTCTTAATTCTTTAATCTCAATCATAGAGACTCCTGTATCGGCAATGACGATGGTTTGAGAAACTGTCTTTTCTTAAAATTGTATCCATATCCATCCACCAGCGAATGAATTCGAACATTTTCCACGGCAATGGGTTCCCCCGGCAGGATATCCATGATATTGGACGTCCCGATACCGCATCCATCAACAATGATAACCTGGCCGGAGCCCACCACCTCGGCAACCCCGTCTCCCCTGAGGATCACACCTGAATCTTCCCCGATACCGACGCCGGTGCAGGTCGGATTTGAAGTGACGATCTGAATCAACCGCCCAATCCGTCCTCTGGCCATAAAATGCGTGTCAAAAATAATTTTATTCACAAACCCGAATCCGGACGTTGAAAGGACACTGCCCTTGAACAGTCCTTCTTCACTTTTACCTTCGTAAATCATGGTGTCGGAAAACACGGCTGCCCCGGCACTGGTCCCTGCGATAAGCGCGCCATTTTCGAGATGTGCCTGAATGGCGTCAAATATCCTTGTCCCTCCCATGATGGTTGTCAGCCGCAACTGGTCTCCACCCGTAAAAAGATCAAATCAAGGTCTGCGATGGTTTTGGCTGTTTTTCTGTCATTGGCCTGACCTCTTTCCCTGATGTTGAATATGTCTATCCTGGATGCACCAAGCGTCGTAAATACGCTGTGATAGTCTTTGCCGCGCTGTTCAGGATTTTCGCTTGCTGTGGTGATGACACCAACCTTGAATTTGGTTTTGCCGATTTCCTGAACCACACGTTTAAGGACGATCAATTCATTTGCCTTGTCTTCGTTACCGCCAATGGCAATCAGTCGGCCTGAAAATATTGGATTCAATCCCATTGTTATTGACTCTCCGAAATATATGACCATGCCATGCCATTAAGGGCAGTTGATGCAAACCCATTGCGGGTTACAGATGATGAGTCCGATATCGATACTCAGGTCAAATAAGGGTAAGGCCTTTAGTGGGGCTTCATCTTTTTCTTTTTATCCCAATGGGAAATTGGTTCATAAGCATAAGTGATTCCGGTCTTTCTCCAATAATAGGCAGCTTGCTTACCACAAGCACACAGTTACATGACCCGATTCGCCAGTAGGTGCAGTTTGTTTAACGCGTGCTTTTACGGAGATGTTCAAGTCCCTCAGCGCATGCACGACTCACAGAGTGGTCAGCTTTGTCCTGTCCGGGCATTTTATCCCAGCCCCCCTCTTCAATAAACTGCGATCTTTTCCATGAATCTAACTCCCCTAATTCTTTAATTTTTTCTTCATAATTCGGATCCGCTATAAATTGGGCAACGCAGATCGCTGACTGATTCGCCAAGATCCCTTCTTCGGCCATCGCCTGGGCGGTGGTGGCGGTTATCCATCCCCCCCAGCTAAAGCCGATGATCATTGCTATCGCTGCTCCAATAATAACCCCCCAAATGCCATACTTGATTTTTTCACCAGTTTCTGGTTTCATAAGATAATGCTCCTTGAGTTATGTTGTGATTTTTTTGAACGACCTTTTCAATCAGTGTTTTCAATTCCACGCAGCGTTGGTCTGCTTCATGATTTTCTCGTTCCTTGTTATGTAAACAACTTTTTAGCAAGCATTGTGCCGGGAGTGAAACCTTGGGATAACTTCTTTTAATATATTGATTTGTTGATATAATTGCCTTATGGACTTCGACGTCATAACGATATAGAAAAGGTCTTATTTGAGCAATAGGTCATATATGGCGCAATGATTGATCTGGCAGACTCTTTGTTAGCAAAAAATAAGGCCAGCGGCTCTCTTCGTGAGACGATAATAATGCTTCTGGAAAAAACTGTTGTTGACGTAAAGCTACTTTTCCTTCAATTTCATCTGTCCTTACACCTGAGAACTAATGGAATAATTGTGGGGTTTGAAAAATATAATTCTGGGCCCATGATTCTGTTTTCCAGTACTCATCATTAGGATAGGCTAACTGTAGCAGATTATGCAACAAAACTTGACTTTCTAAAAACGCAACAATTATTTCGATTGCCACTGGATCATTGGAAAATCAGCCTGATCCACCCGCTGAAACCGAGCCAAGCCGGCTGCGGCATTCCGGCAGCCTGCCTTGATCACGGTTTGGCCGTCATCCCGGATCAGGGTATGTCGGGTATGGCGGTCAATGCCCGAAAAGGTCATCGGCTCCCAGTTTTCAGAGAGTTCGCCGCCCGGTGTCAGGGCTGAAAAATCTCCCGCCAGCCGGGGATCATCCCGGAATGTGTGATGGAATACACATAGCAGGACAACCGTTGCCGTCATCACGATCCATCGGTTGCGAATCTTCATCCGGTTTCCCTTATCTGCTGTTTTTTACACGTGTTTGATTATCCCATACATTATTTTGGGGCAGGTATCCATCTGACATTTCAAAAAGGGTCACGCAAAAAGGTGATATATGACCCATTGGGCAAATAGGTCCATTTTTCCCGAATCCTCTCTTCCTTAAAACATCCCGGACTTTTTTGTCTTTATCTTTGAAAATCAGGACCATGCAACATGTTTTGTCCATAGCACTGTCGTGGCACAATGATTGCGATATTCGGATTTATATTCAGCTAACAGTTGGATAATCTCTGTTGTTTGACAATGGGTTCGCCATCAGCAACACGGATTAATGAACCATTCTACTATAAAGCGAGGATACCATGGCAGACAAAGGGAGACGTGATAAAGGCAAGCGGGAGAAACAGAAAAAAGCCAGGTTGACGCCAAAAGAAAAACGCAGGCAGAAACAGTCAGTGTCCGGTGCCTTTTCAGCGGAATAGAGCATTTGCTCAGGAACTGTTTGAATGTAACCAGAGTCCTGTCAACCCACACCATTTTAAGAGGTGATTTAAATGATCATTGTCAGAACAACCCTGAAAGTGTTTCCTGAAAAACAGCTGGAAGTCATACAGACACTGCTTTCGCTGATTGAACCGGTGGGAGGGGAACCCGGCTGCAACAGCTGTTGTGCCTTTTGTGACATCAGCGATCACCATCGGCTGATATTGCTTGAAGAATGGGAGACCCAGAAAGACCTGGACCACCATATACAATCTTATCGATTCGGGGCCCTTCTCGGAACCAGGCCACTCCTATGCGAACCGCCTCAAATTCAGATTCATACGGTGAGCCGGACCCGGGGGATGGAGACCGTTCATGCAGTCAGGCAAAACAGGAGGAATCATGACAGAGAATCCGATTGCCCAGTCAAGGGTATATCTAAACCGGTTGAAGGATCGCTTCACAGGCTCTTCCGCAAACATCAGGCGCGGCATGGGATTTAAAATTCTGCTTGTTCTGGCGGTCCTTTCATATGGAGCTTACACGTTTTTATTTGTATATGTCCGGCCGGACGAGTACGGCATAAAGGTGGTCCGCGTGGGCATGACCCGCGGGGTCCAGAAAACGGTGTATCATGCCGGCCTGACCTTTGTCATGCCCTTTGGGGTGGAGCAGATGTACCGCCTGCCCAAGGGGATTCAGGTACTGGAACTGACCAATTTTCCTGAAACGGCTGCGGTCGGGGCCAGAAAAGACCGGGCCGCCCATATCCAGACATCGGATGGTTTTTTTGTGGATGTGGATGTGTCCATGCTTTACCATATCAAAGATCCGTATCTGGTATTTACCGCCATCGGTCCGGGGACTCTGTTTGAAGACAATGGGATCATCCCGAAGGCAGAGCCTGTCCTGAAAGAGACCCTGGGAAAACTGACAACTGAAGAGTTTTATAACAGTCCCATGCGGGTTGAAAAGGCTGAAGAGGCTAAAGACAAGCTCAATGAGGCGTTGCGCCTGAAAGGGATCGAAATCGATCAGGTGCTTGTCCGGTATTTCAAGTACAGTCCAGAAATTCAAAAAAATATCGAAGAAAAAAAACTTCAGGATCAGATGGTCTTTACCAACCAGGCGGCGGCCCGGGCCGCTAAAGAAGAAGCCGAGTTGAAAAAAATCGTCCAGGAGGGCCTGGTGATCGCGGCGGTCGAAATGGAAAAGGGTAAAGCCTATGTCACCCGGAAGATTGCAGAAAAGGACCTGTATGTCCGTAAAATGAAAGCCGGTGCCGACCTTCTGGTGACACTGGCTGAAGCGGAACGGGTAAGGCTTAAAAACGATGCGTTAAAAGGGATCGGCTCCGACCGCATGGTAGGATTGAAAATGGCTGAGGCCTATAAAGGTCTTGACTTGATCATTCTTCCCAGTGACGGGATCCATGGGGTCAACCCGCTGGATCTGAACAATACCTTGCAGTTATTTGATGTCCGCCGGGGAGGTGACAAATGAAACGCGCTGTCGTTTTTCTGATCATGATGACCATGCTGCTTGCAGCCACGGGATGTATGCCCCATACCACCGGTGAAACCGAAGTGGGTGTCCGGACCCGTAAACTGTCATTTTGGGGTGCCAAAGGGGTTGAGGACCGGGTTTATGCCCAGGGGGCCACCTATTTCTTCCTGCCGTTTATCAATGACTGGCATCTGTTTGACACCAAGCTGCAGAATCTGGAAATGACCTTCTCAACAGTCAGGGGGGACCGCAGGACCCGGGATGATCTGCTGTTTAAAACCATTGACGGCAATGATATCAGCCTTGATGTCATTATTGCCTATCGCATCGATGCCTCAAAAGCTCCCTACATTCTCCAGTACGTGGCACAAGACGATGCCACCCTCAAGGAGACCATTGTCAGGACCGTTGCCAGGAGCAAACCTAGGGATATCTTCGGGGAACTGAAAACCGAAGCATTTTATGTTGCGGAATCCAGGGAAGCCCAGTCTGACAAAGCAAGGCCGCCCTGGACCGGATACTGGGACCCATGGGAATCGTCATAGAAAAGGTGTTGACCAATGATTACCGGTTCAATGACGAATATACCAAGGCCATCGAAGATAAAAAAGTGGCGGATCAACAGGTGGAAAAAAACAAATCAGCCCAGCATGCCGCCCTTGAAGAATATAAACGAAAGCTGGAAGAAGCGAGGGGGGAGGTCAACAAGATGGTTGCGGATGCGGATGGTCAATATCTGAAAGACAAAATCGAGGCAGATGTCTACCAGGAACAGCAGCAGCTTCTTGCCAGGGCCATTGAAGCGGAAGGCATTGCCGAAGCCAAAGGCATCCTGGAAATGAACAATGCCCTGGCCGGTTCCGGCGGCGAAACCATCGTGAAATTGAAAATTGCCGAAGCACTCGAGGGCAAGCAGATTATCCTGCTGCCGGTGTCTGAAGGCGGAATGAACCTGAAAACAACGGATATCAACCGGTTGATCGAAACCCTGGGAGTCAAATCGCTTTCCGGTATTCCGAAACCAGATTGAGATTGGTGGAAAAGGATCCCCTCATGTTGACAGAAAAAACACCTTTAGAAAAAATCCAGGAGAAACTCAGCACCCTGTTTGCCGGATCAGATCCGGGAACAGATAAAAAGCCCGGGCCTTCCCGGCCGTTTTTCAACCGCTGGATGGTCCTGATGGGTTTTCTGATCATTGCCTATGCATGGCCTTTGTTTTTTCCGGCGCAGACACAGACCATCCCATACAGCCAGTTCAAGCAGTCCATGACGGATGGTAACGTGGATGACCTTATCATCAGCCCTGAAAAATACATGGCACACTCAAGGGAACGCCGGCAAAAAATTTGACACGGTCCGGGTAGATGATCCCGGCCTGGCGAAAGAGATGGACGAACTCAGGATCCAGTATTCAGGCCGGGCGCAAAACAGATTCTGGGGAACGCTGTTTTCTTGGGTTCTGCCCTTGGGGTTTCTTTTTTGATCTGGCGGTTCACTGCCAGAAATATGGGCGCCGGCTCAGGGGTGATGTCTTTTGGTAAAAACAAAGCCAAAATTTTTGCAGAAAATGACACCCGGGTTTCTTTTGAGGATGTGGCCGGGATTGATGAGGCCCGGGAGGAGCTTGAAGAGGTGGTTGATTTTTTAACCACCCCTGAAAAATTTCAAAGACTTGGCGGAAGAATACCCAAGGGGGTTCTTCTGGTGGGCCCGCCGGGAACCGGGAAAACCCTTCTGGCAAGGGCCGTGGCCGGAGAGGCGAAAGTGCCTTTTTTCAGCATCAGCGGATCCGAGTTTGTGGAGATGTTTGTGGGTGTGGGCGCGGCAAGGGTTCGGGATCTTTTTTCCCAGGCCGCCAAACAGGCCCCGTGTATCATTTTTATTGACGAACTGGATGCGCTGGGTAAAGCCCGGGGGATGAATGTCATGGGAGGCCATGACGAACGGGAACAGACATTGAACCAGTTGCTGGTGGAGATGGATGGATTTGATACCAACAGAGGCGTTATCATCATGGCTGCCACCAACCGGCCAGAAATTCTGGATCCCGCGCTCTTAAGACCGGGACGTCTGGACCGCCAGGTATTGGTGGACCGCCCGGACATCAACGGTCGTAAAGCGATTTTAAAAATCCATTCCAGACATGTCCTGTTGGGTGCGGACGTCGACTTAGGGAAAATTGCCGGCCGGACCCCCGGATTCGTAGGAGCCGACCTTGCCAATATCGTCAATGAGAGCGCCCTGCTGGCGGCAAGAAACAATAAAGAAATCGTGGAATCCAGTGATTTTGACGAGGCCATCGACCGGGTGATCGGGGGGCTTCAGAAAAAGAACCGGGTGATGAATGCCAATGAAAAAGAGATTGTGGCGTTTCATGAGTCCGGCCATGCCATTGTTGCCGAATCAGTGGAATATGCCGATCCGGTCCATAAAATATCCATTCTTCCCCGGGGGATATCGGCCCTGGGATACACCCAGCAGCAACCCACGGAAGACCGCTATCTGATGACGCGGTCGGAACTGATTGATCGGCTGGCGGTGCTTCTGGGTGGCAGGGTGGCAGAGGAGTTGGTGTTTAACGAGATATCGACCGGTGCCCAGAACGACCTCCAGCGGGCAACAGACATTATCCGGTCTATGGTTGCGGAATACGGCATGAGTGACCGGCTCGGGCTGGTGAGTTATGACCGTCCCCGGCAGCCCTTGTTTATGCCGCAGGGCGAGTCTTTTCGAAAGAATTACAGTGAAGTCCGGGCAGCCCAGATTGATGATGAGGTGTCTCGTTTGATGGAAGAGGCCCATCAGCGGGTGCACAAGATCCTTTCAGACAGGAGATTGGTCCTGGATAAGCTGGCCGCGCTTCTCTCGGTACAGGAAACGGTCCAGGGAGAGGAACTCAGAAAGATGATGTGAGCAAATCGGCCTTCCGCCCCATAGGGGAGTGGGGAGGAGTGACCCCCAAAAGCAAATTTTTGAAGGAGAAAAAGATATGGAAAATCGATCTAACGACAAAATTTATCCGCCGGGATATTATGGCAAAAAAATGATGAATGCCTCGGATTGGGCAGGTGCACAGATCCGGAAGTGGGAAAAAGAGGAAGCGGAAAGAAGAGAAATCAAAGACTTTTCACTGAAGAACTGCATTTGTTTGTCCCGCAGCATAGGGGCCGGTGCACTGGAAGTGGCGGAAAGCTTATCAGAAATAACCGGATATCGTGTGATTGATAAAGAGATCATGGAACATATGAGAAAGGATTCTTTATTGACGGAAAAAATCATTGAATTCTTTGATGAGCGGTTTCCAGGAAAGATGAATGAACTGCTCGCAGCGCTCTCCATTGAAAAAAAATTTTTTAAAAACGATTATATCAGGCAGCTTGCCAAAACGGTCAATGCATTGGCACATTCCGAGCCGACAATATTTGTGGGTCGGGGAACCCATCTGATTCTGCCCCGGCATGCGATTTTGTCGGTTCAATTGATGTGCAAAAGGAAACGTCGGATTGAGAACCTGTCAAATATGCTGAGTATCACGAAAGCTGAAGCAGCGGCAAAAGTAAAGACCATTGATAAGGAACACCATGTATTTTTTAAAGAGGTCTATCTCAGACAAAAGATATCCCCGTATGAATTTGATCTGTTCATTAATATGGATCACATTCCATCAGGACCCCAGGTTGCTCGAATCATTGCCAGTGCCTTTGAACAGAAGTTTCAAATGAATTTCAAAACCAGATGATGCCGGCTCTGGAACTTTTGAATTCCTTGACAGAAGGCGGTTGCCCGGCCTATAAATGAGATGGTGTGCCGTTTTAGTCCATACCGATCTTTCTCTCAGGACAAAGGAACCCCGCCCATGACCCCAAAAAGAAACCGGAAAAAGACACTATTCCCCGGCGGGCTGACCCAAACCCGGAACGTCCGGTGATAGATTTCCCATTGTCGGAATAGGCGCTTCCGCCGGCGGCCTGCAAGCCTTTGAAGCGTTTTTTACGGCCATGCCCGCCGGCAGCGGCATGGCCTTTGTCCTGATATCTCATCTGGATCCCACCCATATCAGTATCCTGCCGGAGCTGGTCCAGAAAAAACACAGATGGAGGTCCACCTGATAACAGACGGGGTTCCGGTTCAACCTAATATGGTCTATGTGATTCCGCCCAACAAAGATATGACCATTTTGAACGGCGTCCTCCACCTCAAGGATCTGCCCCATCCCAGGGGATTCAACCTTCCCATCGACAGCTTTTTCAAATCCCTGGCCCAGGACCAGGGCACCGATGCCGTCGGCATTATCCTGTCCGGCACCGGGAGTGACGGCTGGCTCGGAGTAAGACAGATCAAGGGGGAACTGGGCATGGTCATGGTTCAGGACGAGGATTCCGCCAAATTTGCCGGCATGCCCGGAAACGCCATTGCCACAGGCTTTGTGGATTATGTTCTGCCTGTGGACAAGATGCCCGATGCGCTGGTCAAATATTCCCGGCATGCCTTTGTCAAACTCCGTAACAGGATAACGAAGGATGAAAAACAAATTCAAACTTCGCTGCAAAAATTTGCATGCTTCTCCAGACCCATACCGGTCATGATTTTTCTCTTTACAAGAAAAAACCATTATCCGGCGGGTGGAACGGCGGATGCATGTGCACCAGATCGATAATATCCAGGATTACCATACCCATCTGACCAGAAGCGAGCGAGAGATCCGCCTGTTGTTTAAGGACCTTTTGATCGGTGTAACCAGTTTTTTCAGAGATCCTGACGCCTTTTCCGTGCTCAAGGACACATATTTACCCGAACTTCTGGCTGATAAACCGGAAGGGGCCGTCATCAGAATCTGGGTGACCGGATGCAGCACCGGTGAAGAGGCCTATTCCATGGCGATTTTGGTGCAGGAATGCATGGTAAAAATGAACCGGCATTTCAACGTCCAGATATTTGCCACCGATATTGATCCGGATGCCATCAATACCGCCAGATCCGGCCTCTATCCATTAAGCATTTCAGCAGATTTTGCGGCCGAAAGATTGAAACAGTTTTTCACCAGAGAAGAGACTCACTACAGGGTCAAAAAATCGATCCGGGAGATGCTGGTGTTTGCATTGCAGGACCTGATCAGAGACCCGCCTTTTACAAAACTTGATATCATCACCTGCAGAAATCTTCTGATCTACCTGGAGCCAAAATTGCAGAGAAAACTGTTTCCCGTGTTTCATTACAGCCTTGTGCCGCATGGTCTTTTGTTCATCGGTTCATCCGAGTCCCTGCCCCAGGCCCCCCCCCCTGTTTGAAATATGTGACCGGAAATGGAAAATTTTCAGGCGGCTATCCGGCCGGGCAACCCCCGGTTCTGTATTGAATTTGCCGGTTCCGGCAAATTCTGGAGAACCCCCGGCCGTCAAAACCCTTGAAGCGGTCAAAAGGGCGGAAAATACCAACGATTTTAAACTGGTGGAAACCATTTTGAAGGGAAGCGACACCCCTCCCTGTGTCATAGTCGATGAAAAATTGAATATCGTGTATATCCACGGCCGGACCGGAAAATATCTGGAACCTGCCGCAGGCATAGCGTGTTTCAAGATTTTGGACATGGCCCGGCCCAGTCTAAAAGCCGTGCTGGCATCAGCTGTACGCAAAGCCGCCAGTACGAAGCAGGAGGTCGTCTGCAAGGGGGTTGATGTCGCGGACAACGGCAGCGCCGTCACAATCGATTTGACGGTAAAACCGGTCCCGGCATACGGTGCCCTTCAAGGCATGCTCATGATCGTCTTCAGTGATGCAAAAAAAGCGACACCCAGATCCAGGCCCAAGTCCGGGAAGACCAGAAAAACGATACGACCAGCCGGCTTGAACAGGAGCTGCAATCCATCAATGAAGAGATGGAGACATCAAAAGAGGGACTCCAGTCCTTGAACGAGGAGGCCGCCACCGTGAATGCGCAGCTCCAGAGTCGGCTCGATGAATTGTCCGATGCCGACGACGACATGAAAAATTTGTTGAATGCCACCCAAATCGGGACGATTTTTTAGACATGGACATGAATATCAAGCGGTTCACCGACAGGGTCATCCGCTTGATTCCTTTGACCATGAGCGATATCGGCCGGCCGGTTAGCCATTTTGCCACACAACTGAAAGAATTTCACATTGAGGACCATGCCCGGCATATTCTAAAAGATCTGGTCCCCCAGGAATTTGAAGTGGAATGCCGGGACGGCAAGGTTTTCAGAACCCGGATCATGCCGTACCGCACCATGCAGAATGTTATTGACGGGGTGGTGGTGACCTTTGAAGATATCACTGAATTCAACCGGTATCGCTTGAGTGCCCAGCGCTTGTCCGTGATTATGAATTCAAAGGATGCTATCCTGATCCAGGATAAAAAAGGAATGATTTCCTTCTGGAATCAGGGCGCCGTGGACATGTATGGGTATACGGAATCCGAGGCCCTGAAGATGAATATCAGGGACACGATACCTGAAGAGAATCGCAACGCATCTCAGGAATTGATCGACAAGGCATTTGCCGGCAAATTGTTTGACAGTCTTGAAACCTTTCGGACAACCCGGTCAGGTGATGTTGTGAAGGTTTGGATAATGGTTTTGGCGCTGCGGGATGAAAAAGATCTGACCGACGGAGTCGTCTCCATTGAAAGGGTCATCCGGGATACGGAATGAATCAAATGAAAAATAAAACAGCCGAAGAAAAATTCAACGAACTGCGCCGGCAGGCGGAAGCGTTGATGGCAAAACCGGATTTTTCAAGCAGGCCGCTTGCGGGTGAAGACCCGCGTCAACTCATTCATGAGCTCCAGATCTTCCAGGTGGAGCTGGAACTACAGAACGATGAGCTTCGTTGCACCCAACAGGAATTGATGGAATTTAAAATCCATTATACCCAGCTGTATGATTTCACGCCTGTGGGATATGTCACCCTGGATGCGAATGGAAAGATACTCAATGCCAACCTGACTCTGGCCCGGATGCTGGAAACAGAAAGAAGCGCTCTGATCGAACGGCCGCTTTCCGACCATGTCCTTCCCAGGGACCAGGATATTTATTACCTGCATCTGCAAGCGCTTTTTGAGTCAAAAAAACGGCAGATTTGTGACCTGAAGATGAAAAAAGAACGGGGTCCACTTTGACGCGCAACTGGAAAGCACGGCTATTCCGGAACCCTTCCCGGAGAAAGCCCGGTACCGCACCGTGATCATCGACATTTCCGATCGGAAGCACACCGAGCGTCTGCTTAAATACGGCAGGCATCAATTGGAATTGGTGCTGAACCGGATTGAATCTCCCGTCTACATTGCTGACATGGTCTCCCAAGAGATCCTTTTTATGAACAATTACATGATAAAAATGCACAACGAAGACCTGACCGGTCAGGTCTGTTGGGCAGCCATCCGTGGAAAACAGGACGGGCCGTGTGACATCTGTAACAAAGACAATCTTGTGGATAAGGCAGGCAACCCCACAGAGCCCAGTATCCAGGAAGTTTACGACAAGGGATCTGATCGATGGTATGAGCTGACCAGTCTGGCGATCCCCTGGACCGACAGCCGGCTGGTTCGCCTGGAAATTGCCAGAGACATCACCCGGCGGAAACAGGCTGAAAACAAACAAAAAGAGATCACGCTGATCCTTGAAGAGAAAGTAAAGCAAAGAACGGCTGAACTGGAAGATATGAACGCCACTTTGAGAATATTGCTGAAAAAACGAGAAGAGGATAAAGATAAAATCGAAGAAAAGATCTTTGCCAACCACAAACTGATCCTGGCCCCCATTGTCAAGACCCTGAAAAACGGCCTTGACCGGAAAAGCCAGAAGGATATGATGGATATTCTCGAATCCGAGTTGAAAAATATCCTTTCTCCGTTTTCAAAAAATTATCCGACCACATGGTGAATTTAACGCCCATGGAAATTCACATCGCAGACCTGATTAAATTCGGGAAAACCAATAAAGAGATCGCGGAAATCACACACAGCTCCATCCACACCATCTCCCGCCACCGCGAAAATATCCGGAAAAAGACCGGCTTGAAAAACAAAAAAATCAATCTTCGCTCCTTTCTTCTGACCCTGGAATAACACCTATTTTAAATAGGCGATTAATCGGTTGTTTTATGCCTTTCTGCGTTGTTGACGTAAGAGACGATTCCCTTTAGAGTAAAAGACGAAATGACAACCGGAAAATCTTGATCTGCTATTCCTTTAGCCCAAATTTCGGCTCAAAAATTCGTTCACTGTTTTTATCCCGATAGTGAACAGGAAAAACTGAGGTCTTATATGAAGAGAAAGGACATGATCCAGGAAAAATTTGATGAATTACGCCGAGAGACTGAAGTGCTGATAATGGAAAAAGGGTTTGAAAGCCATGCGGTGATCTATCATGATCCCCTGGAATTAATTAATGAACTCCAGGCCTCCCAGGTTGAACTTGAACAACAGAATGATGAGTTGCAGCGCTCCCAGCAAGAACTCATGGAATTCAAAACGCAGTATACGGAACTGTATGATTTTATCCCTGTGGGATATGTCTGCCTGGATATGAAAGGCGTGATCCGTAACGCCAACCTGACCTTGGCCGATATGCTGTCAAAGGAAAGAAACTCTATGATCGACCAGCCCTTGACCCGATATGTTTTTTTTGAAGACCAGGACACCTATAACCGGCATTTTAAAGATTTTACCGAATCTAAAACGCGGCAGATATGTGAACTGCGCATGAGAAAATCAGACGTCACTCTTGTGGATGTGCAACCGGAAAGCAGTTTGTTTCCATATCAAAGCTGGAGACCGGAACAGTACAGAACTGTGATCATTGATATCTCTGGGTGCAAACAGATGGGAAGAGAACAGGAAGCATTGCGGTTACGGCTTCATCAAAGCCATAAACTGGAGTCCATCCGTACCATTGCCGGCGGGATTGCCCATGATTTCAACAATATCCTGTTCATTATCACCGGGATTGTTGACCTGGTGCTTGAAGAAACCAAGGCCTGGCATCCTGCCTACCCCATCGAAAGGATCAAGACCGCCGCCCTGCGGGCGGCGGGAATTGTCAAGCTGTTCATGAGCTTCAGCCAGACTCCCAATGAAAAACAGATCCCCATAGACATGATTTCCGTGATCAAGGATCAGCTTGTTTTATTGCGGGCATCCATCCCAACGACCATCGACATTCATACAAAATTCCCGGATGAGACGGTGATGATTCTTTCTGACAAGATACAGATCGGCCAGATTCTGATGAACTTATGCACCAATGCCTCCCAGGCAATGGAGGAAACCATGAATGAATCTTTTCATGGCACGGAGCGAATTCTTTTTGTGGACGATGAGGAAAATAGTACACAGATGGCTTAGGAATCATTGGGATTGTTTGATTACAGGGTCGAGGCCATGACGGACCCGGAAGATGCCCTGGCAGCATTTTCATTGAATCCCGGCTATTTTGATGTGGTCATCACCGATATGACTATGCCCAAGATGACCGGTGCCAAACTGGCTGAAGGATTAATCAGGATCCGGCCTGATCTCTCCATTATTCTCTGTACCGGCCACAGTTCTCTGATTGATGAAAAAAAAGCCCTGCAGCTGGGGATTGCGGCCTATATGATGAAACCGGTATCCATGTTGACAATTGCCAAAATCATACGAAAATTAATGGATCAAAAATGCAAAAAGCAATTTTAAATGTGTTTAACAATGTATTGGGTTCGGTACGGGAACCCATTCTGATGCTCGATACCAGCCTTAAGGTGGTCGGGGCCAATCCTTCTTTTTACCACAACTTCCGTGTCACTCCGGAAAACACGGAAGGTACATTGATCTATAACCTTGGCAACGGGCAATGGAATATCCCCGAACTCAGAGAATTGCTGGAAGAGGTTTTGCCTCAAAATTCCGTATTCAATGATTTTGAGGTGGAGCATTCTTTTGAAAGTATCGGACAGAAAATCATGCATTTGAACGCTAGAAAAATCTATCCGCAGGCAAGCCATGCCCAGCTGATTCTTCTGGCCATAGAGGATGTGACCGAACGGGAATATTACAAACGAAATCTTGAGACCCTTGTTGAAACGCGTACCGCTGAACTTGCCATGGCCCATGGGAAGATGGAAAAAGAAAAAGAAATCGCGGAAAGCGCCCTTTTGGAAATAAAAAAACTGAAAAAGCAGTTGGAAGGAGAAAAAGCGTACCTGAATGATGAGATCAAGCTGGAACATAACCATGAAAATATTATCGGGAAAAGCGATGCGCTCAAATATGTGCTCTATAAAGTGGAACAGATTGCGGCCACCAATACGACGGTATTGGTTCTGGGGGAAACAGGAACCGGCAAGGAACTCGTGGCAAGGGCCATTCATCACAGCAGCCTGCGTAAAAACCGGGCCCTGGTAAAAATCAATTGTGCGGCATTGCCGTCAACCCTGATTGAAAACGAACTGTTCGGTTCTGAAAAAGGGGCTTTTACAGGTTCCGTATCCAGGCAGCTGGGTCGGTTTGAGATTGCGGACAAGACCACGCTTTTTCTGGATGAAATCGGAGAACTGCCCTTGGAACTGCAGGCAAAACTGCTTCGTGTGATTCAGGACGGCGAATTTGAACGCCTGGGCAGTTCCCATACCATCAAGGTGGACGTACGGATCATTACCGCCACCAACCGGAACCTCGAAGAAGAAGTAAAAAAAGGCCGGTTCCGGGAGGATCTCTGGTATCGGCTGAATGTTTTTCCCATAACCACGCCGCCCCTCAGAGACCGGACAGAGGATATCCCGCTTCTCGTGGCTTTTTATGTCAAAAAGATCGCCAAACGGCTGGGCAAAAACCCCCCTGCCGTCCCCAAATCCGTGATGGACGACTTTGTCAATTATTACTGGCCCGGAAATGTCCGGGAGCTGGAAAATATTCTGGAGCGTGCCGTGATTGTCTCGTCGGGTCCCAAACTGCGCATGGTGGATGATTTTAATAGACCGTTGGCCAGTTTAAGCAACATCCATAAAACAATGGAAGCAAAAACACTGCAACAGGTGGAGTGCGATTACATTGTCCGGATTCTGGAACAGACGAACTGGAAAGTAAGCGGAGAAAACAGTGCCGCCCGGATTCTCGGGCTCAACCGCAGCACCTTGCGCGCCCGGATGCGAAAACTGCATATCGAGAAACCTTGAACGGCCATGTTTGGTCTTAGGTACTATAAGGAGTTCTTTATGATGAAAATATTATTCATTTACCCTGAATTTCCGGATACATTCTGGTCCTTCACCTATGCCTTGAGTTTTATCGGGAAAAAAGCCTCGTTTCCACCCCTGGGATTGATCACGGTGGCGGCCCTGCTGCCGGAAAAATGGGACAAAAGGCTGGTAGATACCAATGTGGAGCGCCTGAATGACAGGGATATTGCATGGGCCGATTTGGTGTTTGTCGGCGGCATGACGGTGCAGCGCGCATCTGCCCGGCAGATCATTGACCGCTGCAAGGCGTTGAATGCAACGGTTGTGGCCGGAGGACCTCTCTTTACCTGTGAACCTGAAGAATTCACGGCCGTGGACCATCTGGTACTGGATGAAGCGGAACTGACCCTGCCCGAATTTTTGTCAGATCTTGACAAAGACCGGGCTGAAAAAATATACCGGCTTTCGGATTCTGTGACCCCGATGACACGCCGGTGCCCCTTTGGGGGCTTTTAAAGATGAAACGGTATGCGTCCATGAGCCTTCAATTTTCCAGGGGCTGCCCGTTTAACTGTGATTTCTGCAATGTGACAGCCCTATTCGGGCACATCCCCCGGTTAAAAAAAGCGGCCCGGATCATCTTGGAACTGGATCATATTTATGCGGCAGGCTGGCGCGGCAGTGTCTTTTTTGTGGATGATAATTTTATCGGTAACAAGACGTACTTGAAGAAACATCTGCTCCCGGCCCTGATTGACTGGCGCAAAGATAAAAAAGGCTGTGTGTTTTTTACGGAATCCTCCATCAATCTGGCGGATGATCCCGAACTTCTGGACATGATGGTAACAGCCGGGTTTGATTCCGTGTTTATCGGTATTGAATCCCCGGATGAGGTCAGTTTGGCCGAATGTCACAAAACCCAGAATAAAAACAGGGATCTTCTAGAAAGCGTAGGCATCATCCACCGCTCCGGGCTTCAGGTCATGGGAGGGTTCATTGTCGGGTTTGACAATGACGGGCCTTCAATTTTCCAGCGCCAGATCGATTTTATCCAGAAAAGCGGCATTGTCACGGCCATGGTCGGCATGCTCCAAGCCATTCCGGGCACCCGGCTGTTTGATCGGCTGCAACAGGAAAGCCGGGTGGCGCAATCCTTTACCGGCGACAATGTGAACGGCACTACCAATATCATCCCCAAGATGGGCATGGACAATCTGTTCAACGGGTACCAGGCCATCATGAAACAGATCTATCAGCCGAAACACTATTATCGCCGGATCAGAACCTTATTGCTGGAGCTTAAACCCCCTGAAATCGTAGCACCGATTGATCTTCAGAGATTTCTTTCCTTTTTCAGGGCCGCCTTGCGGCTCGGGGTTTTCGGAAAAGAACGGTTTCATTACTGGTATCTGATTTTCTGGACCCTGATCCGAAAACCAAAACTGGTATCCACGGCCATCACCCTTTCCATTTACGGCTATCATTACCGGAAAATCTGCGAGCGGTATATTTACTGACCGCTTCGTACGCGTGGCCCGGGGTGCCATCTCAGGAGTCGGAAAAATCAGCGTTGAAACCGCCATGGTAAACTTTGACAAAGCCTATTGGGATCGTCACGAGGGATTTATTCCCGGTCACTTTGTCTGTTTAAGTGTCAGTGATAATGGCAGCGGCATGGAAGAAAAGTTCAGAAAAATATCTTTGGACCCTTTTTCACCACCAAGGATGTGGGCCTGGGGACTGGTCTTGATTTGTCCGCGGTGTATGGTATTATCAAACAAAACCCGGGGATTATCAATGTATACAGCGAGTCCGCCAGAGGCACGGTGTTTCGGATCTACCTGCATGGCCATACGAGTGAACCTTCCATCGGTTTTCAAAAAAGCACACATAAAGCCTTGTCAGGACACGGCGAGACCCTCCTGGTTGTGGAGGATGAGGCCGCAATACGGAAATTGACGAAACACATGCTGGAAAACCTTGGATACATCGTGCTGACCGCTGAATCGGCAAAAAAAGCCCTGGAGATTTCAGAGACTCATGGTCATGAGATCGCCTGGTCATCACCGATGTCATCATGCCTGAAATGAACGGCCGGGAGCGGGCCGACCGTTTGAAAGCCCTGAATCCGGACCTGGGTATTCTGTTCATGTCCGGCTATACCTCTGACGTCATCTCCCATCTGGATATCCTGGACCCAGGGGCATGTTTTGTTGAAAAAGCATTTTCCGTTTCATCCCTGGCAGACAAGGTGCAAGAAATATTGGCAAAAAATTCAGCTGTTGTTTGACAAGGATAATGATAGGGCCGGGGTCTGGTTTGTTTCTAAAAATCAGATCACACTGCTGGAGAACGGAGAAACATACTTCCAGATCATGGCAGCGGCACTGGACAGGGCTAAGTATGAGATTTGTCTGTTAAGCTATATTTTTCAAAATAATATCATCGGACGACGTATTGCAGAAGCACTTAAGCGGGCAGCGTTGCGCGGTGTGATGGTGATGAAATTCCGGCCCAAGATATATCTCTGGACACTTCGGCGCCGGAGGCTGCGGCGATTGCACCGGAAAATTGTGATTGTAGATCAGACCGCTGCATTTGGGAGAGGCATTAATATTATCGATGATTTTGATACCTCCTGTTAAACCTCGCCCCGGTATGACTACACGGTACATGT
>LQAF01000013.1_pt1 | contig 35796 bp, 38 predicted proteins | sample 1535781 | NCBI WGS metagenome assembly LQAF01 (sample SAMN04331583, study PRJNA305678) | bioreactor metagenome | isolation source: bioreactor_2 inoculated with Wadden Sea sediment 2nd replicate of a... | place: Germany:Bremen
TCGTTATGTGAAATGCTTTACCGAAACTGGATCCGGCCATGATCAAGGCTCCTTTTGATAATTTCGGCAATTTCCCGGGGAGTGTGACCGGTGGTGGTGGCCACGGTTATGTCAGCCAGGTCTTTATAGAACGGGGTGCGTTCCGTCAGGGTGTCACGGGTTTCTTTCAGCAGGGATCGGGCGGTGAACCGGGGCCGGGTCGATCGGGTGTGCGGGTCTTCCTTCAGTCGCTGAACAATGGTGTCAGGATCCGCTGTCAGCCAGATCACCGTTCCGTTTTTCTTTATCAGCGCCCGGTTTTCAGGGGCCAGCACCATGCCGCCGCCTGTGGCTATGACCTGGTTGTTTTGAAGAACAATTTTTTTTAAAATCATTGTTTCTTTTTGTCTGAAATACGGCCATCCCCTGGCCGCCACCAGCGTATCAATATCGGTACCGCAGTCTGACTCTATGCGTTTATCCGTATCCACAAAATCATACCTCATCAAATCCGACAGATGCTGCCCCACCCGCGTTTTTCCGCAGCAGCGGTAACCGATGAGAATGAGATTACAGGGCATCATATACTTCCCAGAATCCGGGAAAGGATTTTCCAACACAGGCCGGGTTTCGATCTGTATGTCCGGCACCGTGAGGCCGGCTACGGCAAACGCCATGGCAATCCGGTGATCGTTAAAGGTATTGATGAAAGCGCCTGAAGGCGTTCCGCCTGTCACTGTCAGCCAGTCCTCCCCCTGCTCGGTGAGAATGCCCATTTTTTCCAGCTGGGATGTCACGGCATAAAGCCGGTCACATTCCTTTTCCCTCAGATGCCCTATGTTGCGGATCCGGGTGGTGCCGGTGGCAAAGGCCGCCACCACGGCAATGGTAGGGACCGCATCCGGGGTGTCAGACATATCCACATCCACGGCATGCAGATCACGGCCCTTGACCGCCGCTGATCCTTCTTCAAAAAACAGGTCGCAGCCCATTTTTTCAAGAATCCGGATCTGTTTCAAATCTCCCTGAAAAGAATCCGCCTGGATATGGGCCACACCGATCTTCTGTCCGGTAATGGCGCCGGCGGCCCAGAAATAACCGGCATTGGACAGGTCCGGCTCCACCACATGGTCTCCAGGGATGTACTGCTGTCCTCCCGGCACCTGATACGTGGTGTCATTGATACGGCAAGCCGTCACTTGAAATTGTTTCATCACGTCCATGGTCAGATCAATATAGGGGGAAGACACGGGCGGGCCAGTCAGGTCAATGGTCAGTCCGTGGGTCATGAAAGGTCCGATCATCAGCAATGCGGATAGATATTGACTGCTTTTCGAGCAGTCCAGCCGGGTGGTTCCTCCCTGGCGCTCTTTTCCTTGAATGGTGACCGGTGGAAATCCGTCCGGAGTGCCGGAGAAAGCATGGATGCCTATAGGTGACATGGCATCCAACAGCTCTTTCATGGGCCTTGCGCACATGCGGTCATCACCGGTCAGGGTATACGGAGTGGTGCCGAGTCCGGTGATACCGGCCAGAAGCCGCATGGAAGTGCCGGAGTTGCCCAGGTATATGGGATCGGCCCAAGGTGCTGGATGCCCGGCAAATCCGGTCACCCGGACCAAGTCGCCACCGGTGTGGTCGATTTTTGCCCCCAGACAGGATAATGCATCCCGGGTCAACCCCAGGTCCTGGGAATCCAGAAGGTTCCGGATCCGTGACGTGCCACTGCACAATGCTGCGCAGATGAGCATGCGGTGGGAGATGCTTTTGGAGCCCGGCACCGTCACGATTCGGGGGGAAGAAACGGGTTTCGGGGTCAATTGTTTCATGGTTGGTCCTGTTTTGGTCTTAAATGGGTTGAATATTCTGATGGGCGAGAACGGCATGCCGCATTTTTACCATATCCGGCGAAATACCGGTCCACAGTTCAAACTGGGCTGCTGCCTGGGCTACAAACATGGTCACCCCATCTATCACCTGGCATCCCTTTTTTCTGGCCATTGACAACAGCCGTGTTTCCAATGGGGTATACACCACATCCATTACCAGGGTGGCGGGCGTAAGACACTCGGACGGACATGACAGCACGTCGGTATCCGGGGCCATTCCAAGGGATGTGGTGTTAATGATGATATCCGGACGAAGATGACAGATTTGATCCATAGGACAAAAATCTGCATTGTATTGTGTTGCCAAGGCCCTGCCCTTTGGTTCAGATCGGTTGGTGATCACCATCCGCCCCTTTTGTTCATGGATGCCGAACGCCACAGCCCGGGCCGCCCCTCCCGCTCCGATGATCAGCACGGATTTGCCGGAAACAGATGAATTTTTCAACGGAAGGACAGCAGCCCGGCTGTCGGTGTTGTATCCGTACAGCCTGCCTTGCTGGTTGACAATGGTGTTCACGGCTCCGATGGCTGCTGCCTGGTCATCGATATGATCCAGAAAAGGGATGACTTCGGTTTTAAAGGGAATGGTGACTGAAACCCCGTGAACATGGAACTGTCGGACTGCTTCCATAGCCGGTTTGATATCAGTGGGTGCAAACGCCAGATACACTGCATCAATGGAATGATCCGCAAATGCCTGGTTGTGAACCAGAGGGCTTCTGGAGTGGGAAACCGGGTTGCCCAGCACGCAGTAAAGTTGGGTGGCTGAAGTGATGGGTGTCACGATCCGCCCTCTTTTTTAACGATAAAGGACTGGATTCGATTGCCGTCCATCTCTTTGACCGTTGCGGTCCACCGGTCGATGATCACGGATTCTCCGGGCTGGGGGATCCGGTCGATCTGTTCGAGAAAAATCCGGAAAAGGTGTCGTAGCTCACTGATTCCGGGATATTGATGTCGATTTCCTTGTTCAGGTCCTCCACATTGATTCGTCCGGCCACCAGCCATTTGTTGTCTTTGAGACGGACAATGTCCGGAACCATCTGGTCGGTCTCATCAATGATTTCTCCGAAAATTTCCTCCACCACGTCCTCCAGTGTCACCAGGCCGGCCACTCCGCCATGCTCGTCCACCACAATGGCCATATGGCTTTTTTGGCCTTGAATTCCTGGAGCAGAGAGTCCAGTTTTTTGGACTCCGGAATAAAATAAGGTTTTTTCATAATGGTTTTGATATCCAGGGAGGATATCTGTTCATCAGATGCAGTGAGTTTTTGGTAACTGGCAAACAGGTCCTTGATGTGCAGCACACCGATAACATTGTCGATGCTGTCTTCAATGACCGGAATCCGGGAATATCCGGTTGATAAAATGGCGGGAATGTCCAGTTCTTCCATGGCATCCACCACGAACATATCCGCTCTCGGAGTCATGATTTCACAGCAGGAGGTATCATCGAATTCAAAAATATTGGTGATATATTCTTTTTCCGCTTCCTTGATTTCCCCTTCTTCTTCCACCACTTCCACCATGGTCATCAGTTCATCTTCGGTCACCGTATGGTATGCCGGATTGACCGACCCGTATAATCTGGGAATGAAATTGAGAATCAGAACCAGGGGCCAGAAAAGTCTGGAAAGCCAATATAACGGGAAAATAACCACCCGGGCTACCATTACGTTGTACTGCGTGGCAAACGCTTTGGGAAATATTTCTCCGAACACCAGGATCACCAGGGTCATGACCCCGGTGGCAATGCCCACGGCATTGGATTGGAAATAGGTGATTGCAATGGATGTGGCCAGGGCCGCCCCCCCGATATTCACCAGATTGTTGCCGATGAGGATCGTTGTGAGCAGCGTATGGGGGTCCTGTTTCATTTTGACGATCAATTCTCCGGTTTTCGACCCGTCTTTGGCAACATGGAAGGCTTTGATTCTAGAAATGGAAAACAGTGCGGTTTCAGATGATGAAAAAAAACCGGACAACACCAGGCAGATAACCAGCAATGTGATATTCAATGTCATCAAGTTAGATTTTTTCCTTCAAAACAGATCATTTGAAAAATCAGTTTAATAAGGTTTGATAGGGTTTGTCAAACCTCCATTTTTCCTTTTAGCGACTATTATTATCCCTGGATTGTAATGCCAAAGCGATTTCCGCCGCTCGGGCAGCCGCACCAGGTCCTCCCAGCAACCGTCTGACCGGAAGCAGCCTGTGCCGGAATTCATCCAGGTGAGTGAGCATCTCACAGGCAGCGGTGGAAATGGTTTCCGGGGTGGCTACGTCCTGAAGCAGTTCAGGCATCACCTCTTTGTTCAGGATGATATTTGCCAGACCGGCATACGCCACTTTCACGACCGCACGGCCCACGTGAAACGTAATCGGCGACACTTTATAGACAATCACGGTGGGAATGCTGCACAACGCGGCTTCCAAGGTGATGGTGCCGGATGCGGCAATCAGCATGTCCGATTGTTCAAAAATTTGTCTGGGATCGCCGGAAATTACTCGGAACAGTTCGGGATTTTTTGCAGCCTTTACCTGTGATTCTATCAGATCCGAGGGGATCGATTCTGCGGCTGAAACCAGAAACCGGATGTTAGGATGGTGCCGGTGAATGTTCTGTGCTGCGGCCAGAATGGTCGTCAGCAGTGCATGTATTTCGTTTTTTCTGGAACCGGGCAGCAGTCCGATGGTTCCGGAATCCGGCACATCAGTATGGGATCTGACGGGATGCGGCAAAGGCACAGGGTATTGATCCAGCAAAGGATTTCCCACATAAGTGGCGGGAACACCAGCCTTTTTGTATATTTTTTCTTCAAAAGGAAAGATCAGTCCGGCATGATCAACTGTCTGTTTCATCTGTCGGAGGCGGGACGGGTTCCAGGCCCACACCTTGGGGGGGATATAGTAAAACACCGGGGAGCGGCTGTGCTTTTTTACATATGCTGCCGCCCTGAGGTTGAAGCCCGGATAGTCGACAAGAACTACCAGCCCCGGATCAAGGCTTCGCAGGTGATGTCTGAAAAGATCGAACGCCTGTTTGACTGGCCGGATCTGCCGGATAACCTCCCAAAGTCCCATGGCGGACAGCCGATCAATGGAAAAAACAGACGGGCCCCGGCGTCGGCCATGCAATGTCCGCCAATACCATGGAATATCAGCGAGCCGTCCCGCTGTTTCATCTCCCGGATCAGGTCTGCCCCGTGCACATCTCCGGACGGTTCGCCCGCCAGTATCAGGACATGGTTGTTTTTTTCGGGTCATAAGATATCATCGTCCGTCAAAGCGGTAATGGCGATTCCCCGTTCGTCTGCCAGAGCAATCATCTGTTCCCGGTCAAAAGACAGGGATTTGCCGGCTTCCAATACCAGGGCCGTGGCCCCAGCTGCCGCCATGGTTCGAATGGTTTCTCCGCCGGTGGCGGCAGATCAAACCGCAGATCCTGTTGGGGTTTGGATCGTTTGACCACCACACACCCATTACCCCGGGCCAGTCCACCTCCCCGCCGGATGGTGGCATCCGTGCCGTCAATGGCTTCCACCGCCAGGACCGTACCGTTGCTGATCACAATGCACTGGCCGATGTCCAGTTTTCCCACGGCCTTAGCCAGGTTCCATCCTTGGATTGCATCCTGTTGCTCTGCATGATCCATGGGTCTTTTGGTCCAGCAGCCAGGTGGACTCAACAGTTCAGGCAAAAGTAGTGTCGAGGGCTGAATGTCAATGCCTTCGGTTTCCAGCAGATCTGCAAACCGGGTTAAAATCGAATCATCGTGGCTTCTGCCGGTTTTGAGAATAAAGGCCAATGCCTTGAAATCCGGACGAATATCCTTGAAAATGCTGGTTTTGTGTATGGTTCCAAGCATGACGGCCTCGTGAATGCCCTGGCGTTTGAAATATTTCACCAGTCTGGATACTTGTCCCAGATACAGCCATTGAAATTTTGATACCTTTTCAACCAGCCTGGGATCGGTTTCCGAAACAAAACCGGCCGCTACCACGTCCATGTTTTTTTCGGCGGCTTTTTTTGCAAACAACAGTGGAAACTGTCCGCCGCCGGCAATCAGTCCAATTTTCATCGATTCATTTACCGGGTGATTCCCCGGCTGGAGTTGACAATGAAATCAGTGAAATTTTTCACTTCCGGAATCTGTTCCACCTCGGCCCTGACTCTTTCCGAAGCCTGTTTAACCGTCAGTCCGATCCGAAAGAAAATCCGGTAGGTTTTTTTGAGTTCACCCAAAGTGAAGCTGGAAAACCGGTGGCGCTTAAGGCCGACATTGTTCAGGCCGTGAAGGGTGGCCCGGTCTCCAGCAGCAATGACATAAGGAGGAATATCTTTTACTACAGCGGACTTGCCGCCGATGTAGGCGTAATCCCCGATTTTGACAAACTGATGGATGGCCACCAATCCGCCGATAGTGGCATGGTCACCGATCTCGATATGTCCCGCCAACGTGGAGTTGTTGGCTAAAATGACCTGTCTGCCGGTTTTGCAGTCATGGGCGATATGGGTATAGGCCATCAGATAATTTTCCTCGCCCAGTTGGGTGATGCCGCCGCCGGCTTCCGTGCCCCGGTTGATGGTGACAAACTCCCGGATAATGGAACCCCGGCCGATGGTCAGGTAGCTTTTTCACCGTGAAATTTTAAGTCCTGGGGCGCACCTCCGATTGACGCGTATTGAAATATCTGGCAGTCTTCACCGATGGATACGTATTTATCGATGGTGGTATAAGGACCGATGGTGGTTCCGGCCCCGATGCGTACATCTGAGTTAACGATGGCAAAAGGACCGATCGTTACACGGGAATCAATTTCAGCAGATGGGTCGATGATGGCAGTAGGATGAATCATGGCTGCTCCGGTTTTTGTATGACGCGTTCAAGAGATTCGAGCCGTTTTTCCATGGCCAGAAGGGTTTTTCGCATGCCCGGCAACCGGCTGAGGATATTGACGACTTTTAACCAGGTTTTGTGGGGCATGTGCGGAATCCCGGAAACGATCTGGTTGTCCGGGACGGAAGAAGACACCCCTGAAAAAGGCCCCACGATGACATTATCGCCAATGGTCAAGTGTCCTGATATGGCCGATTTTCCGGCAATAATAGTTTGCCTTCCAACCGTGGTGGACCCGGCGATTCCCACCTGGGCCACCACCAGAGTATTGTCTCCGATGGATACATTGTGGGCAATGTGCACCTGGTTATCGGTCTTCACGCCGTTGCCGATCCGGGTAACCCCCAGGGTGCCTCGATCAATGGTGTTGCATGCTCCGATCTCCGCATGGTCTCCAATGATGACATGGCCGGTATGGGACAGCTTGAAATGGATGTCACCATCCTGGACAAATCCATAACCGTCAGATCCGATCACGGAACCTGAATGAACAATGACATAGCTTCCCAGACAGGTGTTATCCATCAGGGTCACATTGGGTTTAATGACGGTGTGGTCTTTGATCACACACCCATTTCCAATAAATACATGGGGCATGACATGCACATGGTCTCCGATAACCACATCGTTTTCAATCACCACGTGAGGGCCGATGGTGACGTTTTCCCCCAGCGCACAGTTTTTTCCGAAGACCGCCAGGGGACTGATACCTGGGACGGGGGCCGTGACCGGATGAAACAGCGGGACCAGTTCGAAAAATGAGCGCCTGGGATTGTCGGTCTTCAAAAGGCAGAAACGGGAGAAAGGAACTGCAACCTCAAAATCCCTGGGAACAATCACGGCTTTGGCCCGGGTCTGATCAAGCCGTGACAGAAAAGCTGTGTTCCCGGCAAAAGTGATATCCGATGGACCGGCATGATCAAAAGAGGATACACCTGTGATGCTGGTTGAAGGGTCTCCGGTCACCCGGGCACAAATTTTATCCGCAATTTCTTTAACTGTCAGTTTCATGAATAAGTGTTAACCGCCTGAAAATCAGCTTCCCTTGGCTGTGGCTGCATTGTATTTCTTAATGACAAGATTCGTGATATCCACGTGATCCGAAGCATATATGACACCGGCATTCTTTTTTTCTATGATCAAGTTGTATTTTTCTTTTTGCCCCAGTTCATTGGCAATCGCAAACACGGCTTTCTGCATGTCGTTGATCATTTTGATTTCCATGTTTTTCAATTCATTGGCATAATCCTGCTGCATGATTTTGAAATCTTCGATCTGATTTCTGAAGTCCCGTTCTCTTTCCCGTTTTTTTTCATCGCTGAGCACCAGTGCTTCCTTTTCAAAAGACCGGCCGATCTCATCGAGACGCTGTTTTTCATTTTCCAGTTTACCCTTGAGTTCCGTACCTCTGGTATTCAGAGCCTTTTGATTCATTTTTCCGGCACTGGATTCCTGCATGATTTTTTCAAAATCGATGATGCCGATTTTAACTGAATCCGCCCCGGATGCGACCGGCACCAGCCCGATGAATGACAGCCATATTATCATTGAAAGAACAAGTTGTTTCATGATTTCCTCCCAAAAAATTCCTGTTTACTGATATTAGAAAAAAGCCCCGATGGAAAAATCAAACTGGCCGTCTCCGGTTTTAAATTCATCCTGGCCTTCCACCACAAAACCATAGGCCAGACGGATGGGCCCCATGGGGGAGTTCCACCGCAGTTCAAATCCTGCTGAGGAATATTGTTTGGCCAGATCAATGCTTTCACTGGTTCGATAGACATCTCCCCGGTCATAGAACAGCACCCCGGCCACTCCTTGTTCCTCTTGAAGGGGAAAAATCAGTTCCGCATTGAATTGGACAAATTTTTCCCCCCCCCGCAGAATGCTTTGTCCGGGTTCTCTGGTGTTGATGTCGTATTTGTCAAAGCCCCGAACGGAATTGATGCCTCCCAGATAAAACCGCTCCCAGTCGATATCGATCTGCCCGTTAGTGCGGTCATCCAGATATCCGCCTTCCACATGAAAGGCTCCGGTGAATTTCCAGAAAAGAGGAATCCAGAAGCCCCCCTCTGCCAGATACCTCGTGTAGTCAATGTCGCCACCCATGAACTCCCCAGCGTATTGCACCGATACTTTGCTGAAAATACCCTCTGTGGGCAGAAAATAATGGTTTCTGGAGTCATAGCTGATATACGGCTTGATACTGGCGGTGAAAAAATCTCCTTCAGTCACGCTGGTATATTGGGTTTCTACGTTTTCGACTTCAAAATCTTCCACATTGTATTCCACGCCGATGGTGGTGTAATCCCACAGCTGCCGGTAAGAGGATCGGAGCGTCAAACCGATGGCGTTGCGTTCGAAATATTCGAACTCTTTTTCTAATTTGTAGATATTGAAGCCGGCTGAAATCGGCTTGTCAAAAATCCATGGTTCGGTGAACCCCAGATCATACAACCCGGTTTCTCCTGAGATTCTGCCCAGAATTTTTAAATTCTGTCCCCGGCCGAACAGATTGCGTTCCTCCAAAGATACCTGACCAAAAGGACCGTCATCGGTTGAAAATCCCCCGCCAAAAGCAAAATTGCCTGTGGGTTTTTCTTCCACCTTGACCTCCAGATTCCGCTGATTGGTCCTATCGGTTGGAACCGGGTTGATTTCTACCGTTTGAAAATAATCTTTGTAAGCCAGGTTCCGGTAGGAACGCTGAATGTCTTTCATGGAAAATTTTCCCTGCTCTTCCACGGCAAGCTCCCGCCGGATTACCTTATCTCTGGTTTTTTTGTTTCCAGAGATAAGGATCCGGTTGAAATAAACCGGTTCTCCCTGGACGATATGGTAGGTGATGTTCACAATATGACGGGCATCATCGGTTTCCACCAGAGGCGAGACCTTGACATTGGCAAAGCCCTGGTTGGCATAATAATCATTGAGCCCCAGCATGTCTTTTCGGATCAGCTCCCGGTTGTACAGATCCGATTCCTTGACCAGAAGTTTGTCGGACAGATCGGCTTTGGAAGTCAGAATATCTCCGGTAATGTCCACTGTCCCGGTTTTGTATTGTTCTCCCTCATCAATCCTGAACCCGATGGTGATGCTTTCTTCCTCCATTTCTATCTGCGGATCCGATACTTTGACATTGATGAATCCATTGTTTTTATAAAGCGATTCGATACGCAGCACATCATTGGTAAGCTCACTTTCGTCCAGATCTCCGGAAGAGGTGATAAACGACCAGAATCCTTTTTCCCGGGTTTGAATGTTTTTTTTCAGTTTTTTGTCATTGAAGTGTTTGTTTCCTTTAAACACGATGGATTCGATTTTGATTTTTTCTCCCTCTTCAATGACGAACAGAATATCTGCCTGGTTGTTGTCCAGGGAAGTGATTTCATAATGAACTGCACAGTTGTGGTAGTTTTTTTCCGTGTACAACCCTTTGATTTTTTCTACATCTCCATTGATTTTATACACATTCAGGATGGATCCGGTGCTGGTATCCACCACTGCGGCCAGTTCGTCGTCTTTGTAAACCCGGTTTTTGGAGAATGAGATATTTCTGACGCTGGGTTTTTCCGTGACAGTGAAAACAATTTCAACCCCTTGGTCCAGCTCATTTTTTTGATCACCACGTCATCAAAATAGCCCATTTTATAGACCTGTTCCAGGTCTTTGGACAATTTTTCCTGATTCACGATGTCGCCGGGACTCGCTGAGATCACCCGCAGCACTGCATCTGAATCCACCCGGCGGTTACCGGTCACAGAGATTTTTGAAATGATTCGTTTTTCAAACAGTTCGCCGATGATTGCCCGGGCCAGCTGATTTGTTGCGGCATGCAGCTCTTCCAGAGAATCGGATTGAGAAAAAAAGGCAGCGGCGGGCCGGATTCATAGACCGGGTGCATGATCGTGTCAATACTGATGCCGCTGCCGGCAATGAAGATGTTTCCGGTGATAATGTGATCCACACCCAGGCGAATGCCTTCCTGCTGGAATCTGGCGGTATTCCAAGTTTCCGTGTTCATGTCGTCTGTGACATACACCACCTGCGTGCCTTCCTTTTCCAGGCTGTTTCCCAGCATTTGAGGAAGATCTGTGCCAAGCGCTTGATGGGGCTTAGAGGCCTGAACGGAAAATGGAAACACTGCGACACTCACGGTCTGCTCGGCATACAAGTTTGTCATCAGTGCGAACCATGCCATCCATATCAGCGCTGCATTGAGCAAATATTTTTTCATATCAGTCCCTTTCATGTGCCGGTACAATTTTTCCACGTTGGATCGTTACCTTTTCTTCCATCATATGGGCCAGTTTCATGTTATGGGTGACCACGATCACGGTCATTCCCAGTTCTTTGTTTAACTCTGAAATCAGGGAATGAATACCATCCGCATTTTTTTCGTCCAGATTGCCGGTGGGCTCATCCGCCAGAAGTATGTCCGGTTTCATCACCAGGGCCCTGGCGATAGCCACCCGCTGCTGTTCCCCCCCGGACAGATCTTCCACGCGATGACGACATCGATCCGCCAACCCTACCCTTTCAAGCATATTTTCGGCCTGGGTTTCAACCATTTTTTTTGATTTCCGGGCAATGAGTCCCGGGACCATCACATTTTCCACTGCAGTAAAGCCCTGAAGCAGATAATGAAACTGAAACACAAATCCAATCCGTTCGTTTCTGAACGATGCCAGCTGATCATCTTTCAGTGAAAGCAGGTTATGGCCCTGAAAAAACACCTCTCCTTGATCGGGTCGATCCAGGGTCCCAATGATATTGAGCAGGGTGGATTTGCCGATACCCGATGCCCCAACCACCGCCATCGTCATTCCCCGAGTAATGGAAAAATCAGATTCATTAAGGATATTAATTTTTTCCGGGGACATGCCAAACGTCTTGGTGATCCGGGTCAGGCGCATAAGAATTGATTCATCCCTATCCATACCGAATAGCCTCCAGCGGGTCCATGTTCGATGCCTTCCAGGACGGATACAACGTAGAGATGAAGCAGATGATCACAGCACTGACAGAAATGATAAGCACATCCATTGGGTCCAGCTGGACCGGCAGTGTGGAGAACGGGTACGCCTGGGGCAGCCGGATGAAATCATATCGCTTGAGCAGCAGACAGATGACGGTGCCGGACACTGTTCCCAGCAAGGTTCCGATCACGCCGATGACCAGACCCTTGAAAATGAAAATATTGCGGATCATCCGATGGGTGGCGCCCATGGCTTTGAGCACGGCAATATCTTTTGTTTTTCCATGACCAGCATGATCAGGGCGGATGCAATGTTGAATGCCGCCACCAGAATGATCAGGGTCAGAATGATGAACATGGCGGTTTTTTCAAGTTTCAATGCGGAAAAAAGGCTCTGGTTGATTTCCATCCAGTCCCTGACATAAAACGGGTGATGCTCCAGATGGCTCAGCAGGGTTTTGCGGATCTCCTTGACGTTGAAAATATCATCCACCCAGATGCCGATGGCGGAAATTTTGTCTTTGTCGCCTGTCAAAGCCTGGGCCTGATCCAGATTGACATAGGCCAGCATGCCGTCATATTCGGACATGCCGGATGAAAAAGTGCCTTTCACCACAAACGGTTTCATGGCTGGGATCTGCCCCATGGGAGAGATCACGGACCGGGTGGACATGAGAATGATCTTGTCTCCGGCCGAAGCGCCCACGGACCGGGCCAGCTCTTTTCCCAGAATGATACCCGGCAGATTACCGGAATCTTTCTGGACCGCCAGGGCATCTGTTAATGTGAACACATCAAACCCCTGGATCAGCGAAGCACTGTTATCCGGCGCAATACCCCTCACCATGCCCCGGACATGGTATGACGGGTCCGGATGATGGCCTGGGCAAACATGATGGGGGAAACGTCTTTGATCCGGGAACTGGCAGGTATGTTCTGAATCACGGTTTCGTAATTTTCAAAGGGGCCGTTGTAATTCATGACCAGAATATGGGGCTCCAGCCCAAGAATCCGTCGTCTGAATTCGGTTTCCGCGCCGTTCATGACAGCGATCACCACCACCAGCGCCATCACCCCCACCATGACCCCGGCCACGGACAGAAAGGTGATCAAGGAGATAAATCCTTCTTTCCGCTTGGCCTTAAGATAGCGCCGGGCTATGAACAGTTCCACAGCCATGGATGATCAGTTGCTGTGCTTCATGTGAGGAAACAGGATCACCTCTCGAATGGAGGCGGCATTGGTGAGCAGCATCACCAGCCGGTCAATGCCGATGCCTTCTCCGGCAGTGGGGGGCATGCCGTATTCCAGGGCCTCCACATAATCGGCATCCATGATATGGGCTTCGTCGTTTCCTTCATCCCGCTGGCGCACCTGCATGAGAAACCGGTCGTGCTGATCTTCCGGATCATTGATTTCGGAAAATCCGTTGGCAATTTCCCGGCCGGCGATGAACAGTTCAAACCTGTCAGTCAGGTTCGGGTCGGATTCGCTTTTCCGGGACAATGGCGACACTTCCACCGGGTACCCGGTGATGAATGTGGGCTGGATCAACCTGGGCTCCACCAGCACATCAAAGAGTTTGGTGAGAATTTTTCCATGACTTTCGGTTTTGGTGATCTGGATCTGTCGGTCTTTTGCAAAGGCCAGCAGGGCTCCGGTATCATTTACAATATCCGGGTCCATCCCGCCGATAGATGACAGCGAGTCGATCATGGCCATCCGCTGCCACCCGGATTTGAAGTCAATGGTGTGGCCCTGATATCCGATGACGGTGTCTCCGGTGATGGCTCTGACAATAAAGGCAAACATCTCTTCTGTCAGTGCCATCAGGTCCTGATAATCCGCATAGGCCTGGTAGAATTCTACCATGGTGAATTCCGGATTGTGCCGGGTAGACACACCCTCATTTCTGAAATTACGGTTGATTTCAAATACTTTTTCAAACCCGCCTACCACCAGGCGCTTCAGATAGAGCTCCGGAGCGATTCGCAGGTACAGTTCCATGCCCAGTGCGTTGTGCCAGGTCTTGAAGGGCGTGGCTTCGGCACCTCCGGGCAGTGGCTGCATCATGGGGGTTTCGACTTCCATGAATCCGTGTTCTTCAAAAAATTGGCGCATGGCCGAAACAATCCTGCTTCGGGTAATGAAAATGTTCCTGGAGCCTTCGTTCATGATCAAATCCAGATACCGTTGCCGATACCGTTTTTCGGGATCCTTGATTCCGTGAAACTTTTCCGGCAGAGGCCGCAAGGCTTTGGACAAAAGCCGGAATTCCATGGCCAGGACGGTCCATTCTCCGGTTTTGGTCTGAAATAAAGGACCAGTGACACCGATAAAATCTCCGATGTCCAGTTTTTTGAACAGGTCGTAAGTCTCATCCCCGACTTTGTTTTTCTGGACATACACCTGCATCTGGTCTGATCCGTCCTTAAACCGGACAAAAGAGGATTTCCCCATTTTGTTGATAGCCATCATCCGTCCCGCCAGCCTGAATGTCCGGCCGTCTTCGCCCAGTGATGACGGGTCCGTCTCAATGATGGTCCGCAGCTGGGCCGCGGAACAGGAAATTTTGAAGTCATTGGGGTACAGGGGGACGCCTTTTTCCCTGATAGCGTTTATTTTTTCTTTTCTGGCCTGGATGACCTGCGTGTCTTTATCCATGAGAGTCTTGTTTCCGTAATGTTCCTTTGGTGTGGTTCAAATTGATAAACATAATAAAATAGCTTGATTGACAAATGGTTGTCAAGCAGTTGTTTGGTCATTCATCGGTTTTGCCGGTTTGAATATGATGGTGAAAAGAGTTCCCTTTCCGGGGATGGAGTCAAAATCGATCAAACCGTCATAGGTTTCAATGAGCCGGTGAATAATGGGCAGGCCAAGTCCGGTACCCTCTGATTTGGTGGTGAAGAACGGATCGAAAATATGGCGGGCATTGTCGGGATCGATGCCCTGCCCGTTGTCTTCAATGGTCAGATAGATCCGCTGATTTCTCGGAGATGTTAGGGTAATGATAACCCTTCCGTTTTCAGGAATGGCCTGAGCCGCGTTTTTGATCAGATTCCAGAGAATTTGTTGAAAGTGTACCGGATCGATGAGAACGAAGAGCCCTTCATCCAGACGGGTGATAATTTGAATTCTGTTTTTGAATTCTTCGGTGTTCATAAACAAGGCAACCACATCCAAGATCACCTGATGGATTTTTATCGGCACGGCATTGGCTTTGCCGGGTTTCGCAAACAGTCGAATTTCATTGACAATAGTTTTTAACCGATCGGTTTCCCTGAGAATGATTTTCATAAGCCGGTCCTCCCGACTGCCAGGGGCGGTATCTTCTCTGAGCAGCTGGATGGATCCGGCCAGAGATGCCAGCGGATTTTTGATTTCATGGGCGATGCCTGAAATCATCTCATCCATGGCTTCCATTTTTTCCACCCGCCGGTAATGGGAGTGGGTGATTTTCAGATTCTGCCGGGCCCGTCTCAGCTGTTTTGCCAGAACCCCGCTCAGCAAGGCGACTGTCAGACAGGCGGCCATGAGAATGACGATCCGATAAAAGACCAGGCTCGGGTCCAGGGAGGCCGGAGCCGTATGCTGGCCAGAAAAGGGCGGTATAATATGAAAATATTCCAGGACAATCAACAGGCCGTATTGGACGCTGGAAAGACCGGCAATGATAATGCTGCCATGCTGAAGCACCAGCATGGCGCTGTAAATGATGATCAGGAGATACAAAAATGTGAAAATGGAATCAAGGCTGCCGGTCACATAGATGATCACGGTGACGGTCAAGGTGTCCATCAGCATCTGGGTAAAGGAAAGCGCCAGCAGATTTTTTCCGCGATTGAGCCACAGGCCGTATCCCACGGACAGCAGCAATACAGCGGCTGCCAGATAGTACAGGGACACAAACGGTTGGGATAAAAAGGACAGGTTTTCCCCGGTGGAAAAGACCAGGCTTGAAAATATCAATACAACACAGAAAATCACCCGGGCCAGAACAATCCATTTCAGTGGCTGGATCCTGTCGGATGTATCCATGAACGGGTCGTCGGGCAGAAATCTATCCAATGTTGCCTGCCATTGAAAAAATGGGTAGATACATGGCAATGACCAGTCCGCCTACGACCACGCCCAGGAAAACCAGCATAAACGGCTCGATCATGTCCGTGAGGTTTTTAACCGCCTGGTCCACTTCATCATCGTAGAAATCCGCGATTTTTTTCAGCATGGTGTCCAGTGCACCGGTGGATTCCCCGACAGCAATCATGGAACAGACCATGGAAGGAAACACCCCGCTTTCCAGCAGCGGATCTGCCATGGACCGGCCTTCGGAAATCCCGGATTTGACATCCTGTATGGCAAATTCAACGATTTTGTTTCCTGCGGTACGTCCCACGATGTCCAGGGCTTCCAGAATGGAGACTCCTGATGAGATCATGGTGCTGGTGGTGCGGGTGAATTTGGCCACGGCCACTTTTCGGATCAGAATGCCGATGACCGGCAGACGAAGAAACAGATCGTCCATGAGGATCCGGCCTTTTTTTTGTTTTGTAAAACCGCCTGATGAGAAACACGGTTCCGATCAGTCCCCCTATGATATATCCGATATTGGCTACCACGAAATTACTCAACGCCACCACCATCAGTGTCGGACCCGGCAGGGCAGATCCCATGCTGGCGAACATCTCTTCAAACACGGGAATCACGAATACCAGGATGATCCCCACCACGATGATAGCCACGATGATGGTGATAATGGGATAGGTCATGGCACCCTTGACCTGTTTTTTGAGCTTTGCCATTTTTTCCATGTAAGCGGACAGGCGGCCCAGAATGACATCCAGGATACCGCCGGCCTCTCCCGCGGCAATCATATTGACAAATAGCTCATTGAAATCAGAAGGAAATTTTTTCAGGGCATCGGCAAAGGTTTCTCCGGATTCCACCGATTCCTTGATTTTTTTCAGATGTTTTTTAAAGGTCGGATTTTCCTGTTGGGCATACAGGATTTCCAGGCATTGGAGCAGGGGCAGTCCGGCATCGATCATGGTAGAAAACTGTCTGGAAAAAATAATGACATCGCTTTCCTTGACCCTGGGCTGTAAAAACGAAATGTTTTCAAACAGATCCTTGGGTTTTTTTCGGATTCTTCCCGGAGTGATTTTCCTTCTGACCAGGGCATTGTGAATCTGTTCCGGGGTTTCCGCCTCCATTTCTCCCTTGACTGATCGCCCCCGGGGATTCTTTCCTTTCCATAGATAAACATCCGGCATCGCATATCCTCATCTGGTTGATCAGCAACACCGGACCAAAGGCCGGTCCGGCTACTGATGATTTAGACCTGGGCTATTGAATTTGTCAAATCCGCTTAGATAGTCTATATAACATCCGATAGTCAATCTCAACAGGAGTTATGACGTGGCCCAGAAAAAAAAAGCATGACGGCCCAGACCATCATCACCAGTCATGTCAACGCGGATTTTGATGCCATCGCCGCCATGCTGGGGGCCCAGAAGCTTTATCCGGATGCCCGGATCATCTTCCCGGGATCCCAGGAAAAGACCTTAAGGGATTTTTTCGTTCATTCCATGGGGTATCTGTTCAACATGGCAGACCCAAGTACCATCGATTTTTCGGAAACCCGGACCTTGGTGCTGGTGGACACCCGTCAAAAGAACCGGCTGACCGGTGTTAAAACTCTTCTGGGCAGAAAGGATGTGGCCATTCATGTGTATGATCATCATCCGCCGGGACCCGAGGATGTGACCGCCACCATGGAAATATACAAATCCTATGGCGCCACCACCACCATCGTGTGCGAGCTTCTTCAGAAACAAAACATACCGATCACCCCGGAAGAGGCAACGGTCATGGCGTTGGGCATCTATGAGGACACCGGGGTGTTTACCCATGCTTCCACCACTCCGGCGGATTTTATCCAAGCCGGTTTCTTTTGGGCTGCGGGGCCAGCCTCAATACCATTGTCAGTCTGGTGGTCAGAGAAATCAAGGCGGAACAGATTTCCTGGCTCAATGATCTGCTCAATGAAATGACCCGGCACCAGATCAATGGACTGGATGTGCATGTCTCCACCATTTCATCACCCACCTATATCAGGGATCTGGCATCCATTGTTCAGAAAGTGATGCGCATGGAAAATCTGGATCTGTACTTTGCCGTGGTGCTCATGGGCAACAAGGTGCACGTCATTGCCAGAAACCGGATCCCTGAGGTGGATGTGGGCCGGATTCTGGCAATGTTTGGCGGTGGCGGTCATGCCTATGCCGCATCCGCCAAGATCGAGAACCATACCCTGGCCCAGGTGGAGCATCTGCTTTTGGATCAGGTGAAAAAGGAAACCTGGCAGATTCAGGTGGCCCTTTCCCTGATGTCTTCGCCGGCCATCACCATTGATCCAAAGGCCTCCTGCGAACAGGCCGCCAATACGATGACCCGGTACAATATCAACACCCTTTTGGTGGTGGTTTCCGACACCCGTGCCTACGAAGGTATATCACCCGGCAGGTGGTGGAAAAAATGCTGTTTCACCAGCTCAAAGACCGGCCGGTGGAAGAATATATGAATTCGGAAGCCACGTTTATTTCTTCTGATGCAAACATGGCTGAAATCGAATATCAGATCATTGAAAAAAAACAACGGATCATTCCGGTGATCGACCGGAATGATATCAAGGGAGTCATCACCCGAACGGATTTGCTCAATTATCTGGTGCAGCATGACAAGGCGGTGAAACGCACCGATCAGCTGGTGTTCAAGAAACCGAACGCCCGGAAACGCCAGATTGCCAACATCATGGTTCAGCGACTGGATGACCGGACCATGGACCTGCTGAAAACCATTGGCTCGGCAGGCGATGAGCTGGGAATCAACCTGTACGTGGTGGGCGGATTTGTCCGGGATCTGATGCTGCAGCGCAAAGTGGACGATATTGATATCGTGGTTGAAGGAGACGGCATTACCTTTGCAAAATATGTGGCCGAAAAACTGAACTGCCGGGTAAATACCCATAAAAAATTCGGTACGGCTGTGATCATTTTTTCCGATCAGGTCAAAGTAGATGTGGCATCGGCCCGACTGGAATACTATGATTTTCCGGCCGCACTGCCCATCGTGGAAAAAAGCTCCATCAAACGGGATCTTGCCAGGCGGGATTTCACCATCAATACCCTGGCTTTGAGTTTGAATGCCAAGACATTCGGCACCATGATCGATTATTTCGGTGCCAGCCGGGACCTGAAAGACAAAACCATCCGCACCATTCACAATTTGAGTTTTGTGGAAGATCCCACCCGTATTTTCCGGGCCATTAAGTTTGCCAACCGGTTCGGATTCGACATCGGCAAAGTGACCGCTAACCTCATCCGTAACGCCATCAAGGTGGACTGTTTTAAAAATTTGAGCGGGCTGCGGGTGTTATCGGAGCTCAAACAGATCTTCAGCGAGGAAGACCCCATTCCCGCTATCCATACCATGACGGATTACGGACTTGAAAAAGTGATTCATCCCCAGCTGGAAATCACACAGCCCACCTACCAGATGCTGGAATCGGCCAACAAATCCCTGGCATGGCATGATCTGCTGTATGTGGACGGGACCTATCCCAGGTGGGCCGTGTATTTCATGGTGCTGCTCAACCGGTGCACCTTCAAGGTCAGCGAACAGATATGTGACCGGCTCATGATTCCGGCCGGAGAACGGCAACTGCTGCTCGAAACCCGGTATAAGGCGGAAAACCGACTGTCTTTCATCGAAACCAACCACCCGGTTTCACGGCAAAAACTCTACTGGGCGTTGATCAATTTCAACACGGTGTTCATTCTCTACATCATGTCGTTGACCAAAAATGAGGCGGTCCGTAAGGACATTTCCAATTTCTATACCGATTACCGGCACGTAAAACCCCGGATCCAGGGCAGAGATTTGATTCGGATCGGTGTCAAACCCGGCCCTGCCTTTACAAAAATATTGAATGAAGTACTCAATGCCCGGTTGGACGGGCATCTGGACACTCTGGAAAAAGAGAAGGCATTTGCCGAAGAATATGCCCGGAAAAACGGTTTGATTTATGGTTGATAAAACCAGAGCTTTGTGGTTGAATCCCAATTTTGATAAATTTGATGATAAAAGAAAGACAGTTGAATGAAAAATGCAGATTATCTGACCGGTATCACCACCAGCGGCACGCCGCACCTTGGCAATTTTGTGGGGGCCATACGGCCGGCCGTGGCCACCAGCAAAGACCCGGATTTGACATCCTATTATTTTCTGGCGGATTATCACTCGTTGATCAAAAACCATGACCCTGCTAAACGCCGTCAATCCACTCTGGAAATCGCTGCCGCCTGGATCGCGCTGGGCCTGGATCATGACAACTGCCTGTTTTACCGGCAGTCGGATATCCCTGAAATTCCAGAACTGACCTGGATTTTGACCTGTCTCACTGCCAAGGGGCTGATGAATCGGGCCCATGCCTACAAGGCCGGGGTTCAGGAAAACGAAGCCGCCGGCACCAAAGACCCGGACCAGGGGATTACCATGGGCCTGTTTTCCTATCCCATTCTCATGGCCGCCGACATCCTTATGTTCAATGCCAGAAAAGTACCGGTGGGCAGAGACCAAGTCCAGCATCTGGAGATGACCAGAGATATCGCGGCCCGGTTCAATCATGTGTATGAAAAACTGTTTGTGCTGCCGCAAGTGGTGGTGGATGACAACACGGCGGTCCTGTCGGGCATGGATGGCCGGAAAATGAGTAAAAGCTACAACAATTATATTCCTCTGTTTGATACGGAAAAGCGGTTGCGCAAGATGATCATGAAGATCCAGACCAATTCTCTGGGGCCGGACGAACCCAAGGACCCGGATACCTGCACCCTGTTTTCCATTTACAGGGCCTTTGCCACAGAAACGGAAACAAAGACCATGGCAGACCGGTACCGGCAAGGGATTGCCTGGGGGGTGATGAAACAGGAGCTGTTTGAATATATCAACGCCATTCTGGCAGGCCCCCGGCAGCGGTATGACGGGCTGATGAAAAATCCCGGGGATATCGAAGCGATCCTGGCCAAAGGTGCGGAAAAGGCCCGGGCGTTTCTGTTCCTTTTTTGGAAAGAATCCGGGCTGCCGTGGGTATTCGGTCACTGGGCTAGCTTTTAATCTCTTCGGGAGTCAGGTAACGCCAGGCACCTGGGGCCAGCGCCCCTAAGCGGACACCGGCCATTCGGACCCGCAAAAGATCTGTTACCCGGTTTCCGGTTTTGCCTACCATCCTTCGTATCTGACGGTTCATCCCCTGCTTCAGCACAATGGCGAACCGGTTTTTCGATATTCGGGTCACCTCCGCTTTCCGGGTCCTCTTTCCCTGGATCACCATGCCTTTTGCCATGGCCAGAAGATGGGCATCCGTGACCGGGCGGTACGTAATGACCTGGTATTCTTTTTCATGGTTGTGGGAAGGATGGGACAGGCGGTTGTGAAGATCGCCGTCATTGGTGAGGATCACCAGACCCCTGGAATCCTTGTCCAGACGACCCACCGGAAAGATCCGTTCATCCACCGGTATCAGATCCAGAATGATAGGATCATTGTGCTTTCTGGCACAGGAAGTGACCACGCCTTCGGGTTTGTTAACGGCAACATAGATCAGGGCCGCTTCTTTGGCCAGACAGACCCGGGCGCATCAAACTTTACCACATCCGTATCAGGGTTCACCTTGGTGCCCAATGTATCGGCCCGAGAGCCATTGACCTGAATGCGGCCGCCGACAATCAGTTCTTCCGCAGCTCTTCGGGAACATACCCCGCCGGGCCAAAAATTTTTGCAGCCGCATTGGCCGGTTTTCTGAGTCAGGACCGGTAATCGGCATTGATCTTGACATAGTTTTCACTGAAATCACAGAAAAGAAAGCTGTCAGAATACTCCCCCAGATTCAGATTTAAAATGATGGGGATCTCGGATGCTCTCATAATTTGGGCCGCCTGTTTTTCCGCTGTTTTTCCCTGCCATTTTCCCTGAATGACCAAAGCGACCTTGTCAAAAAAAGGTCTATTCGGTCCGGATCCACCTCTGCTCCGGACCGCCCGGCCGCTGCCGTGATCCGTCCCCAGTTGGGGTCTTCTCCATAAATGGCGGTCTTGACCAGGTTGGAGTGGGCGATGGTTTCAGCCGCTTTGAATGCATCCGCTTCTGTGGCGGCCCCCAGGACTTTGATCTGTACCACTTTGGTGGCACCCTCTCCGTCTTTGACAATCTGTTTTGCCAGATCCCGGCACACGCGTTCCAGCAGATTCCTGAACACGCTCAAAGAGGCTTTATCGGTAATGTGGGCTTCTCCGGTGCCGCTGGCCAGGCACAAGAGTGTGTCATTAGTAGAGGTGTCTCCATCCACCGAGATGCGGTTGAAAGACCTGTCACAGGCAAAAGTCAGCGCCTGTGACAGATCTGTGCTACTGATATGGGCATCGGTGAGCAAATAGGCCAGCATGGTGGCCATATCCGGCCGAATCATGCCCGATCCTTTGGCCACCCCGGTCATGGCAATGGTCTGCCGTCCCTGATCGGTTTCAATCTCTGCGGTCATTTCAACGGTTTTGGTGGAAAGGTCTGTGGTGAGAATGGCGGTGGCAAAATCCATCAATGTTCCGGTCTGGAGGTGCATTTTTAACTGTGGAATGCCGGATTCCAATTTGTCCATGGGCAAGGGGGCACCGATCACCCCTGTTGAGGATACCATGACCAGGTCCTCCGATATGCCAAAGGTCTTCGCCACTATGCCAGCTGACCGCTTCGCATCCCGGATCCCCTGTTCTCCGGTAAAACAGTTGGCATTGCCTGAATTGACCAGGACCGCCTGGCAAGCCCCCTTTGTATCATCTGATGTCCCAGAATCACCGGAGCAGCCTTTACCTTGTTTTTTGTGAAAACAGCGGCTGCAGCCGCAGGCGCATCACATAGAATGAGCCCCAGATCTTTGAGCCCGTTTTTTTGATACCGGCGTGAATGCCGGCAAACGCAAATCCTTGCATGTCTCCCGCCTTTTTTCTGCCTGATTTTTTTTCATTCGAACAATGATTATACCGCTGGTATTGGGTGGTGTAAATGGATTGACAATGAATATTTTCATTGGTCTATCCCGGATCCCATGGATATCGATCAGGAATGACGGCTGTTACGTAAAAAAACTGGTTATCCCCCGGATTCGAACAGCCAAGCAAACAAGGATACATTCAGCAAAGATTTTTCCCTTTAAAGCGGGGGCATTTCCGAAAATCCGGCGATGGTTGAGGGGCTGAAGCAATTGGGTGTTGATTATGCAAAGAGATGTCATTATATTAAAAGTGAACCATATGGCTGATGTAACCGGAGGAACTGCCTGACATGACGGAAACAATGTAATGGAGAATATCGTTCTGGCCCATGGCCGCTATGAAGACCTGAAAAATACCGCCACATTGAGTGAAAAAATTCAGGTACTGCATCAGAAAATCCGGCAGGAATTTGCTTATATCCACCGTGTGTCAGTGGCACTGTTCGACAACAGGATGAACACCCTTAAAACGTTTGTTCAAACCGGCAGTGATCAGCCGTTGCAGTTTTATGAATGTCTGATGGATAATGCGCCGTCTCTGATGGAGACCAAAACGCTGAAAAAGAATCGGCTAGTAAACGATATGGCCGTGTTCCGGAACGGCATCCATGAACATACCCAAAAAATTGCAGCCCACGGCTATCAGGCCAGTTATTCCGTGCCGCTTTTTGATACCGAAGCCTTTATTGGCATGCTTTTTTTTAATTCGTATCAAAAAAATGTATTCGGAGAGCCGGATTTAATGAAACTGGATCTGTACGCTCAGCTGGTCAACGCTTTGGTGGTCAACAAACTTCAATCTACCCAGATGCTGGTGGGGGCCTTCCGCTCGTGCTTGAGCCTGGTCAGTTATAAAGATCCTGAAACAGGAAATCACTTGGAGCGGATGGCCAGGTATGCCCGGTTGATCGCCCGGAAAATGGCTCAAAAAGGATATTCCGGACTGACCGATGAAGTGATCGAACACCTTTTCATGTTTGCCCCGTTGCATGATATCGGTAAAATCGGTATTCCGGACCATATTCTGCTGAAACCGGGAAAACTGGACGAGGATGAATGGGTAATTATGCAAACCCATTCTACCAAAGGGCGGGAAATTATTGATGCCATTGTCGGACATATGGGACTTCAATCTTTTGAACACCTTTCCCTATTGCAGAACATTTCCGGGGCCCACCATGAAACCATTGACGGGAAAGGGTACCCCAATCAGTTGAAAAAAGAAGAAATTCCCATTGAAACCCAGATCGTTTCCGTGGCTGATATTTTTGATGCATTGACCAGTCACCGGTCTTATAAACCGGCATGGAGCAATGCTGCTGCGTTTAAAGAGCTCAGACGTCTGTCCGGTACCAAATTGAACCCGGACTGTGTCAGGGCCTTGATCGAGAATGCGCATGCGGTTCAAGAGATTCAACAACGGTTTTCTGACGTTTTCTGATGACTTTGCCAGAAAACAGTACCCCTTCTAGAAATGAACCACTCAGGGCGGAATCCCATCATTTTCTGGAAGCTTGTCTGTTCTACAATGTCAATGCGTTGTCACGGCAGCTTTTAAAAATGGCGGAGGCAGCATTCGCGCCTTTGAAATTGTCCCCTGCCCATGCGTCTCTTTTGCTGGTTTTGTATGACAATTCCGGCATCAATCCGAAAAACTGGGAAAAATGCTGCAACTGACCCCATCCACCATTACCCGGTTCATTGATGTACTGGCAAGAAAAAAACTAGTGAAAAGAAAAAAAACTCGGCAGACACATTGCCATTTTTCCCACGCAAAAAGGACTTGAAGCGAAACCGGCCATTGCTCAAGCGTATAAGGAATTTTATTTGGGGTATACGCAACTGTTGGGTACCGGATATGCCCATCGTCTGGCGCTTCAGGTCCAGATTGCGGGTCAGCGGCTGACCGCTTCTTCTTCTGAAACCAACCATGATCCGGACGTTTAAACTTACCATTGAGTATGACGGTACCGGGTTTGCCGGATGGCAGCGTCAACCCGGGACACGATGTCTGACCATCCAGGGTGAGCTGGAAAAAATTCTTTCAAGGATTCTTAATCAATCCATTACCCTGGCCGGTTCGGGCCGGACCGATGCCGGGGTCCATGCCCGGGGACAGGTAGCGTCATTCAGCGCGGATACAGCCATGGAAACCGGGTCTTTGAAAAAAGGGGTAAACAGCCTGATTAACCATCCCATTGTTTTAACCGACTGTGTCCAGGTGCCCCACGATTTTCACGCCCAGTATTCCGCAGTTTCCAAAGAATACCATTATGTCATCTTGAACCGGGAAACGCCCTGTGCCATCGGCCGGAATTATGTCTGGCATATTCACCGGCCCTTAAACCTGCAGGTGATGAATCGGTGCTGCCAGCGGATATGCGGGACCCATGATTTTAAATCGTTTGAAAATGTAGGGTCTCCGAGGCGGTCAACGGTTCGCACCGTATTTATGGCCCGGGTGCATCCGCTGGACAGGGGGCGGTTGATGTTCAGAATCCGCGCAAACGGATTTTTAAAGAACATGGTCCGGAATGTGGTGGGAACCCTGGTGGATGCGGGCCATGGAAAAATAACCCCGCAAACGATTGAAACCATTCTGTCTGGGCGAAACCGTTCCCTGGCCGGCGCCACTGCTCCGGCCAGGGGATTGTATCTCCATCAAGTGAATTATGAATGAATCATGACTGATCAGATGGTGTTTCAGCATTTTTTTCAAGGCGTTGATCTTTGGAATGGGCAGCCCGTATCCCTTGAATGTGCTGATTGTAATGGGCGATAATATCCCGCCGGTAGATCAGCCCGATCAGTTCCCGGGAATTGTTTTCATTCACCACCGGCAGTGCGTCGATATTTTTCCGTGTGAGTTTGTGCAGCACCGTGTTCAAGTCTTCGGCAGGCGTGGTGGTGATCAAATCCGAAATCATGATGTCTTTCATCACCACCAGATCTTCAATATGAACGGTAAACATCACTTCCCGGATGTCATTGGATGAAAAAATGCCGGTGAATTCCCCATTGGCGTTGAGTACCGGAAAATAATGCTGTTTGGTGATCTGGTAGAGAGACTTGAATTCCGAAAAAGACATGTTTTCGCTGACACACTGGACTTTTTTGAGCAGGTGTTCCAGATTCCCCACCTTCATGGTCTGAAGAATGTCCATCATGAATTCTCCGGCATGGGCCGGTGAATCCACCCGGGATTTGACCTGATTCTCAAAGATGGTGAACCGCTGGGACAGGAGATAACACAAAGAACAGACCAGCAGGCTGGGCAACAGCAGATGATAGGAGTTGGTCATTTCGCTGACAAAGATGATGGTGGAAATGGGGGTATTGGAAACGGCGGTGAAAAATCCTGCCATGCCCACGATCACGAACGCACCCGGCTGGGTCACCACCGTGGGGATGAGTAGATGAAACAAATTGCCAACAGCCCCGCCCAAGGCCCCGCCGATCACCACGGACGGGCCGAACACCCCGCCGCTGCCCCCGGAACCGATGGAAAACGAGGTGGTGAAGATTTTGCCGATGGCCAGGGCGATCAGCGTGGAGATGGCCACCTGGTTGAAAATGGCGTTTTGGGCCATTCCATAACCGAATGCCAGGGTATAGGGTAGAAAAAATCCGATAATACCGGTACACAGCCCGCCGATGGCTGGTTTGACATGATTGGGAATGTTGAGGTTTTTGAAAAACCCCACCATGCCGTAAAAAACCTTGACATAAATATAGCCGAACACCACCAGAACGCCGGCCAGAACGATATAAGGACCCAGCTCCAGGGGGTTCTGGAACTTGAAACCCGGAGAATCGAACAAAGACCCCCACCCGTATACCAGGCAGAACATGCAATAAGCCACTACCGAAGAAATACCGGCCGGAATAATGACTTCGGATTCAAAATCCGGATCCCGGTACAGCACCTCGGCGGCAAACAAGGCGCCTGCCAACGGTGCCCGGAAAATACTGCCCACCCCGGCACCGATACCGGCGGCCATCATGATACGGCGTTCCCGTTCCGATAACCGGAGCCGTGACGCCAGAAACGACCCAAAACCGGAACCGATCTGGGCGATGGGTCCTTCCCTGCCTCCGGATCCACCCGTGGTCAGCGTGATGGTAGAGGCGATGGTCTTGATAAAGGGAATCCGGCTTCGGATTTTCCCCCCTTTGTTGTGATACGCGTCAATGGCCGCATCCGTACCGTGGCCTTCCGCTTCCGGCGCAAACGTATACACCAGCCATCCGGATATCAGCCCTCCCAAAGCCGGTAAAATCAGCAGCATCCAGCGGTTGAACGGGGTGCTGGTGTGCGGCAGCAATGCGTGTTCCCCGGCTGGGGCATCCGGCCGGTATCCGGCCATCATGTCCAGAAAGTAATGCATGCCCAAGCCGCATAGATAATGAAAAGCCACGGCACCCAAACCGGCGATCATGCCGATGAGCACAAAATTCAACAACCATTTAAACGCGGTTTTGAAATCAAAAGAACTCATGTTTGATCAGATCCGGAAAAACATTTCAGGTGCTTCGAAGATCTGAAATCCCTTGCAGGATAATGTCAAACAGAGTTTTTACATCGGCTTCTTCCAGACAGGAAAACGCCACCCGGATATTTCGGTCTCCCAAGGCGATTAGTCCGACCCCGTATTTTTCCAGCAGGTGGCACCGCAATTGTTCCGCGTTCACATCTTTGAGGCGTATACACATGAAATAACCGGAGTTGAACGGATACACGTCAAATCCGGACTGGTAAACCGGATCTGCCAGAACGGTTTTGATTTTGGCCGCCCGCTGCTTGAGCAGGTCGAATTTTTTCTGTTTCTGAGCATGATAGTCCGGATCTGACATGGCTTTGAACAAAATGGTCTGACCCAGATGAGAGGCATTGGAGATATTTCCTCGAATGCAGCCGGCTGTTTTTTTCTCCAGTGCCTGATTCAATCCATCCACCGTTTCCGGGGCCGCGACCATGCCGTAAGTGATGAATCCGATCCTCAGTCCCCAAGCATAATCTTCTTTGGTGGCGCCGTCCAGTTTGACGGCAGCCAGACGTTCATGTCTGCCGGCCAGTCTGGCAAACAGGGATTCTTTGTTGGTTTCTTCGTCAAAAAACAGACCGAAATAGGCGTCGTCACAGGCGGCCACGACATGGGTGCCGGACTGTGCGATATCCAGCAGGATGTCCGCCACCCGGTCCGCCTCCTCGCGGGTCAGTGAATATCCGCTGGGATTGTGCGGAAAGTTCAGCACGGTGACAATTTTATGGTTGATGTCTGCCTGGGCTCGCATTACCTTTTCGAAATCTTCCACATTGAACCGGGTCAGACCGTCATCATATGCTTTATAATGAACAATTCTCGCCTGGTTGCGCACCGTAAAAGTCATGTTGTAGTTGCCCCACATCATATCCGGCAGAATGACCACATCCCCCGGATCGATCCACAGGTCGGAAAAAATGCTGACTCCGTGGGTGATGCCGGATGTGACCACCGGCAGGCTGATCTCACATCCGTCCAGAGACGGATTTTTTTCAAATAGATCCTTTCGCCACTGCTCCCGCAAACCCGACAAACCGAGGACGGGGCATATGGCAGATAGTCATCAGGATCAATGCCTGAGACATATCGGGTGACAGCGGGCAGGGCCAGCACGTGGCCGCCTTGCTTGGCAATGCCGATGGTGGCATTGATCTGATGAGCCTTGACTTTGGCTTCCGCGCTCTGGCTCAATATGCCTTTGGGGAAAAAAAGGGCTTTTCCCATACTCGACAACATATCCAGGATATGGGGATTGGCTTGTGAAATCCGGGCGTTCAATTCTTTTGCTATTGTATTCATCAGCATTTTCCTCGCAAAAAATTAAAAAACTCTGCGGCTTTCGGTTGAAGATGGAAAACCACAGAGTTTTGGAAATGCGGTCAAAAAATTATCTTCTTTTGGATGCCTTGATCGGATTGATTTTTGCTTTTTGGTTTCCACGGTGGTCTTGATATGGGTGGCCATGTTACAGGAGCCGGATTTCCATTTTAGAGACGGATCCGGTGCTGCCGCGCAGTACATGCCGGTGGGAAACTCAGACATTCTCTGGCATCCCATGCATTCTTCCACGACCGGCAGGCAGTTGCCTTCGTTATAGCTGCAGCCGGCAGCTGTCATGAACACACAGTCTTCCCCTTCCCTAATTGTTGTACAGATCATGATACCAATTTCCTAAATACTTATGGGTTTAATTTGTTAAAGCCGAAAAACCGCTGTGTCTTCGATATTGTTACAGGGTGTTTCAAGGCGGTAATTTTTTAAACTTCCCGACTCGGGATGAATAGCCTGACTTCAATAGCACAAAATGGTTCAAGTGTCAATTAAAGAACGACTGTTTATTTACTTTTTCCAGTTGAATCAGTTGAATTTTTTATGGGAAAAACACTGTAAGTGTTGTATAAACCAGAGAGCAGCAATAATGATGAAATCACCGAATTAAACTCACTCTTTAAATAGAAAATTATGATGATCATTTCCGAAGCCAAAAAAGTATTGACACTTGAAGCACAGGGCATTTTGTCCCTGGCCGAAAAACTGGATCAGGCATTTGAAACCCTTGTCCAGGAAATCTGCGATTCCCCGGGACGGGTGATTATCTCAGGAATCGGGAAATCCGGGCTGATCGGCAGAAAAATAGCCGCAACTTTATGCAGCACCGGCACCAATGCCCTGTTTCTGCATCCGGTGGAGGCCGTGCATGGGGATCTGGGCATGGTGAGTTCGCATGATATATTCATTGCCATTTCCAATAGCGGAGAGACCAGCGAACTCAATCAACTGCTGCCCGTGATCCGGGGAATCGGATGCCGTCTGGCAGGATTTACCGGCAATCCAAAATCCACCATGGCCCGGTATTGTGATCTGGTCATTGATACGGGGGTCGAAAAAGAAGCCTGCCCTTTCAATATGACCCCGACCGCTTCCACCACAGCCCAGCTGGCCATGGGAGATGCCTTGGCCGTTGTGCTGATTGAAAAAAAAAAATTCAGGGAAACCGACTTCATGAGATCTCATCCCGGTGGTGCCTTGGGGCAACGACTGGCCAGCCGGGTCGGTGAAATCATGCTCGCGGCAGACCAGGCCCCATGTACGTTTATCGATGATGCCATGACAACCGCTCTCCAGGTCATGGACCGGTTCAGTCTGGGGGCGGTGTTGGTACTGAACCGGGAACGGCAGCTGAAAGGCATTATAACCGACGGAGATATCCGCCATACAATCGCTAAGGGAATCACGAATTTTAATCAACTGACGGCTGGCGATGTCATGACCCGAAGCCCCCGTTGTTCCCAAATGGATGCATATCTGTATGATGCCTTAAATCTGATGGAAAAATATGAGATCACGGTGCTGCCGGTTGTGGGCTCAGACAACCGCCTGAAAGGTATCTTGCATCTGCATGATATCCTTGGAAAAGGATCTTTCAAATTCAACGGAGGCAGTCGATGATCCCTCATGATCTGTGTACGGACATTCCGGTGCTTGGAAAAGCCAATATCACTTCTCCCATCAAGCGGGTGACCCGGTCCACCCAGCGGAGACACAGTTTTATTTCAGATGATTCCCGGATCATTGTGGATGTTCGGACGGAATATATCCAGGAATCCGTGGATACCTGTGAAGCGTTGCTCAGTTTTGAACAGGCCGGTCCCAGAGAAAAGATTTATTTTGATCCCAGCAAATTGAAATGTGCCATCGTGACCTGCGGCGGGTTGTGCCCGGGCCTCAATGATATCATTCGGGCCGTGGTACTGGAGTTGTATCATATCTATCATGTCAAGACCATTTACGGCATCCAGCACGGACTTCAAGGGTTTGTTCCGGAATACGGCCATGACATTCTGGACTTGACTCCTGACACAGTGGCAGGAATCCAGGACATGGGCGGAACCATTCTGGGGTCCTCCCGGGGCAGCCAGGATATCGGTGTGGTGGTGGACTGTCTGGAACGGATGAGTGTGGGCATTCTGTTCATGGTCGGCGGGGACGGAACCCTGATGGCATCTAAGAAAATCGCCGATGAGATTGAAAAGAGAAACTTAAAGATCTCGGTGGTGGGCATTCCTAAAACCATTGACAATGATATTTTTCTGGTTTCCAGATCATTTGGATTCGATTCAGCAGTAGATGTGGCGACTCTGGCCATCAAGGGTGCCCATAATGAAGCTGAGGCATACCCCAACGGCATCGGCCTGATCAAGCTCATGGGGCGGCATTCAGGATTTCTCGCCGCAACGGCCGCACTGGCTCAGCAGGATGCCAATTTTGTACTGATACCGGAGGTGGATATTGATCTGTACGGGGAAAACGGGTTTCTTCCCGCCCTGGAAAATCGGCTCAAACCCGGAATCATGCCGTGGTGATCGTGGCGGAAGGGGCTGGACAGAATTTTTTGAAAACAGAGAAAAAAAATATGATCCGTCCGGCAACATTGTGCTTCAGGATATCGGCCTGTTTCTTAAAAAAAAGATGACCGAATGGTTCAAGTCCAGAAACATGGACATTTCTTTGAAATACATTGATCCTGCCTATATTATCCGAAGCCTGGCGGCCAATGCCAATGACAGCGTGTTCTGCGGGCTGCTGGGACGCGATGCGGTTCATGCCGGCATGGCTGGAAAGACCAAACTGCTGATCAGTTACTGGAACAACCATTACGTGCACGTCCCCATGGAAGCCTCTGCCGGTCGGCAGAAACGGCTGGACCCCAACGGTCGGTTATGGCAGTCGGTTTTGGAAGCCACCGGTCAAGATGCCTATTTTGGCGGATAGCTCATGGCCGGAATCACCGGTCCAGTTCCACAAACCGGTCTTTTTGATGGTGATTAAAAACAGTTCTTTCCGGGCCGCACCGGTCGGTTCAAAAAGGGTTCTGCCGGTGGCCCCTTCAAAAATTCTTTGTTCCAGAAGCGCTTCTTTCAACCGCTCCCGGGAATCCACCGATGGATCCAGGGCGGTTGACAACATGATCTGCACGGTATCATAAAAGATCGCTTCAAGAAAACCGGGGGCTTCTCCATACAGGGTTGAAAAGGCATGGGTGAACCGGGCCGTGGCAGGTCTGTGGCTGTGCTCGAAATATCCGTCTGTGATGATGGAGTTTGCGTTGTATCCTCTGGTCTGATCCGGCAGACTCGGGTCGTGCCAGAGGTTGGTGCCCAGCAGCACAATGTTCCGGATGTCGCTGAAGGCCAGCTGGGGAAGAATCATATTGATCCGGGACGCTGAATCCGGGATGAACAGTGCCTCGAAATCAAAGGTGACACGACCCGTGGAATCACTGCCCGGTGAATTCTGATGGGCGACTTTTTTCCTGGTAAATTTCCGGATGACGTCGATAAAATCGGTGCGGGTGCCGTCATAGGCATGTGTATCCGCCAGTTTGGCACCATATTCGGCCACAGCCTCTGAAAATAGTTGCATGTGCCGCCTGCCGTAAGGTTCATCCGGGTACAGGATGGCGGCCTTTTTTAGTCTCAGAGTTCTAAATATGTAGGCGGCCAGGGTCTGCACTTGCATCCGGGGGGTGATGAAATTGGAAAAAAGATAATCACCGGACATGGCAAAGTCCTCTTTTTGGGTCAGGGCGATCAGCGGAATAGCCAGTTCTTGGGCACGGGCCCCAGCAGCATCCACGGCCAGAAGCGGACCGACAATGCCGGCCACGCGAGCCTGATGCAGCTCATCCACGCATCTGGCAGTCGTATCCGGATCCCCCCGGGTGTCTTTAATGACCAGATTAAATTTGCGGCCGTAGGTTTGGGTCAGGTCCTGAATGGCCAGCTGGATTCCTTTCAGGCTTTTTCGCCATAGGTCGCATATTTTCCGGACAGCGGTATCAGGCAGCCGATGGTGTCTTTTTTAAGCAGGGTCTCCTGAATCATCGTTACCAGGGCCTGTGCATCCGGTGCCTGGGGATGATCCGGCCAGCGATCCAAAAATTGAGTCAGAACGGTCAAGGATTGGGCATATGCGGTTTCCTGAGCAAGGTTGACCCCCAGCCAGTATTGCAGCAACGGTTCGGACACGGATAGGCTGGGAATGTCCAGAAATGTTCGGATCAGAGCAGAAGAAGCATTGGCCAGCACCTGATCAATCCTGCTCATGATCTCCCGGGTCTGAACAGGGTTCTGGTTCAGGGCCAGGGCCTGATTGTATTTATAGAATGCCTCCTTCAGATTACCGGACTTCGTGAGCATGGCGGCCTCTGATGTCAGTTTTTTCACCCAGGCAGCAGTTTGAGCCGCCGAGTCCGATGCTGGGGGGGTGGTTACCGACGGCTCTTGCGGGGACGTCAGAATCGGTTTTGTACCACATCCCCACATGGCAAACAATAAAGTTATGGCCGCGATGCTGGCTGCCAAATGAACAATCAGAGAACGTCTTTGTGTCACATGCATTTTTCTAACGAGGTCCTTATATCAAATATTGTTGTCATGAATTTTAATCATGGCGTTGTCACGGCTGTGACTATAGGTAAATTTCAGAAAGATGTCAAAAAATCTTTGACCAGTGAAGCCGCCCGAGTCACTTGGTCCGGCGTTATCCAGACAATGCCAGGCTCTTTTTTGAACCAGGTGAACTGACGTTTGGCATATCGTCTTGTATCCCGTTTCAAAAGCGACACAGCCGTGTCCAGATCCAGGCCCCTGCTGATGACCCATCCCATGTGGCGATATCCAATGGACTGCATGGATTTCAAGTTCAGGTCATATCCTTTATCCACCAGATCCCGCACTTCAGATAAGAGTCCCTGGTCCATCATCATATCCACCCGTTGATTGATGCGCTCATACAACTCATGGCGATCCATGCAAAGGCCCAGGGTCAGGCTGCGGTAACGGGGGTGGGCAAACGAATGCTGGGCCTGCTTTTTGGATATGGGAATGCCGGTGGTCAGAAATACTTCCAAAGCCCGGATGATGCGGAATCCGTCATGGGGATGGATCCTCTGTGCAGCAGACGGATCACAGCACTCCAGCTGCTGGTGAAGATAAGAACTGCCTTTTTTTTCAAGGGTTTCGCTCAGTTCGGCCAGGGTGGCCCGGCACACCGGCCGGGAGCGGAACAAGCCGTATAAAATGGCCCGGATATACAGACCCGTGCCGCCAGCCACAATGGGAAGTCTTTTTTATGCGTGATGATATCAATGGCTTCATCAGCCATCTTCGCGTATTGTCCGGCGTCAAATTCTTTTGCCGGATCCAGAAAATCCACTAAATGATGGCAAGCCTCGGCCCGCTCCGACGTATCGGGTTTTGCCGTACCGATATCCATATATTTATAGATCTGCATGGAGTCGGCCCCGATGATCTCCCCATTGAACTGCTTTGCCAGATAAATGGCAAAACCGGTCTTTCCGATGCCGGTGGGACCGCATATCGTAATGATGTTTTTCATGGATCAACGGACCGCAAGGGTTTTATTCGATAATGGTTGACATTGTTTAACAGATGGTTTTATAACATACTTTTTTAATTAACAACAATTAATAATAAGGGAATTGATTAAGACATTTAAAAGACAGTCATTGACGTCTGCGGGCTGTTTTGGCTGATATCGTTTTTAAGAACTAAACAGGAGAGACAAAGAATGGAATCAAAAAAAACCGGATCAGTGGTGGTGATCGGCGGCGGTATATCCGGCATGCTCTCGGCACTGGATCTAGCGAACTCCGGATTTTATGTCTATCTAGTGGAAAAAGGTCCGTCCATCGGCGGGGTCATGGCCCAGCTGGACAAGACCTTTCCGACCAATGACTGTGCCATGTGAATTATCTCACCCACACTGGTCGAGGTCGGCCGGCATTTAAACATTGAGTTGTTAACCCTTTCAGAAGTTCAGAATATCACCGGTGAAAAAGGCAATTTCCAGGTGGAAATCCTTAAAAAACCCCGGTACGTCAGAGAAGACCGCTGTATTGCCTGCGGGGCCTGTACGGAAAAATGCCCGGGCAAGTTTGATGACGGCTATAATGCGGATCTGAAAACCAGAACAGCGGTTTATGTGGAGTATCCCCAGGCGGTTCCTTTGAAATATGCCATCAATCCGGACGCCTGTCTGAAATTGACCAAGGACAAATGCGGGACTTGTCAGGAAGTGTGTCCGGCAGATGCCATTGATTACACCATGACCGAAGAAACGTTTACCATTGATGCGGGATCCATTATCCTGGCCCCTGGTTTCAAACCGTTTGATCCATCCCGGTTCGACAATTATCAATATGCAAACTTCGCCAATGTGGTGACCTCCATGGAATTCGAGCGGCTTTTGTCTGCCACCGGTCCGACCATGGGGCATGTGACCACGTTTCCGAAACTGCCTCTTAACCCCAAAAAGAAAAAAGACAAACTTCTGGCGGAAAAACGCAAGGATCCCAAAAAGATCGCCTGGTTCCAGTGCGTGGGCTCCAGGGATGTCAACAAATGCGACAACCCCTACTGTTCCTCGGTCTGCTGCATGTACGCGGTCAAGGAGGCCATCATTGCCAAGGAACATGCCGGCGATGGTCTGGATTGCTCCATTTTTTTCATGGACATGAGAACCCCGGGCAAGGAATTTGAAAAATACTACCAGAACGCAAAAGACAAACATGGCATCAATTTCATCAGATCCCGGGTGCATTCCGTGGTGGAGGATCCGGAAACCGGAGACCTGCACCTCCAGTATGCCGATGAGATGGGACAGATCGTCAGGGAAACCTATGACATGATCGTTTTGTCCGTGGGTCTGGAGATTTCCCCGGAAACCCGGGCATTTGCAGAAAAATTCAATATTGATCTCACGGAATCCGGATTTGCTAAAACCGGATCGTTCGAACCTGTGGCCACCTCCAGGGACGGCATCTATGTGTCCGGGGTGTTCAACAATCCCAAGGACATTCCCGAATCCGTC
>LQAF01000014.1_pt1 | contig 35502 bp, 48 predicted proteins | sample 1535781 | NCBI WGS metagenome assembly LQAF01 (sample SAMN04331583, study PRJNA305678) | bioreactor metagenome | isolation source: bioreactor_2 inoculated with Wadden Sea sediment 2nd replicate of a... | place: Germany:Bremen
AATCATTTTTTTATTTTTCAACATCAATTTCCGGGTGTCCGCCTATCGGAACAGATGGAGAGCGGGTCACATGAGCCAGGTAGGCTTCCTTGGGGATACGGTTGTGCCAGTTGCCTGACAGCCGGGCTGCGGCAATGCCGGTGACAAACAGAACGGCGATGACCATGCCGGGAAGGGCATGCCGGAAGGATGAACGGGCCGGGGGCAGAGAAAACTGGATCGCATTTTTTTCCGGACACACCGTGACACAGGACAGGCAGGCAGAGCATTCCGGCGATCGAATCTTTTGTTTTTTCCGGATCTGAATCCGGCCGGGGCAGTGGTGCTCGCATGCGCCGCATTGGATGCAAAGATCCGGGTCTCTTTGAATGCTTCCAATGCTCAAAAATCCGAGAACACTCAGTGCTGCTCCATAAGGGCACAAATACCGGCACCAGAAATAAGGTATCCCAAAAGACAGTCCGATCAGACCCAGCATTACTTTGAGCGCCAAAGGAGAGATGTCAGTGAAAAATGCCAGCATCTGGATATCGGCAAACCGGTTGTAGGGGCTTTGGATGAACTGCTCGATGGCCGGCGGCGGCATTTTGTAAAAGATATAATAAATGAAAAATCCGGCCAGCAGGTATTTCAGGCTTCGCAAACAGGTATCGATCCATCTGGGCAAAGCCAGGGTCCGGTGAAACAGCCGGAAGTGAAATTTAGCCAGGATATCGGACAGCAGACCGAACGGGCACACCCAGCTGCAAAACCCTTTTTTGACCACAAAGGCTGTGGAGCAGACGATCAGAAAAATCACCAGCCCGGATGGGTGAATATCATTGATGGTCCCGGTAACTGCCATGTGCTTCAGACTGACCAGGGCGCTGATGGGAAGAAACGCCTCCACCCCCGGAGGCCGGTTGAAATCCGGAACGATCCCTTTTTCCAGGAGAAAGACAAACCATGTGAACTGAACGCCGACGGCAAGGACGATTCCCAGAAATATCAGCTGAAACCAGCATCTGACGGAGAAGAATGAACCGGAAAGAGATTTTTTGCCTGTCATAAGTGTTTATCCTGTTATTTATACAGAGTCATGTGTCCACTTGTAACAGCGCCGGATGCCAGGTGCATTGATTCAGGTCAATTTTTTTAAAGAATTTTTTTTCTCCGGGTGATCCGGGTCATCCTGGGTCAGATACCGGACCAGAACATTTGTATCCAGTCCTATCATACGGCTCCAGAACCTGTTCTGACGGCATGTTCCATTTCTTCCAGGGAAACCGGCTTGGATGGTCTGGGGAACATTCCCTTGAACTGACCGACCTGGATCTGTTTGGGTATCAGCCGAACGCTCTGATCACTTTCAAAAACGAACTCAACCCGGTCTCCAGCACAGAGGCTGAGTTTTTCCCGTAAGGCCTTGAGCAATGTAATCTGACCTTTGCTTGTCAATGTGGCATGCATGGCATTCTCCGATTTATCCTTTTCCTTGCTTTACAGTAAGTTTTTTCCGTCATATTGCCAATAAGGCTGTCCGGTTCCGGGGTCTTCTGGTGCGGGGTTTGGAAGATCAGGTAATTCAGCGCGGTTCAAGTTGACGGCAGAAATGGTCCTGGACCGGGAAATGACGGCGGCATTCCGAATCGTTTTTCAAGGTGGTAGCTTGGCCGTCTGCTATACTGATAGTTTGTCCCAACGAAGCACATGGGCGACCACCATGCCTGAAATAAATCCGGCAGCCAGGTTCGATGCCAGGGTGATACCCAGAATCAGTGTGACGACAAACAGGTCTTTGCGCTGATCGATGTCCATCATTGCAAGAGTCAGCTGTGCACCTGCGAATATGAGCAACACCCCAAGGATAGACATGGGGATTAAATTGAATACCTGAACGATACTGTTTCCGAAAACAACAGCCAGGCTCACAAACAGCACACCGATCATGAGATTGGAACCAGCCGTCCGTGCGCCGAAGCGATAATGGGCAGCCAGCCCTCCGGCACCGTGGCAAAGCGGCATCCCTCCTAAGCTGAAACTGAGAAAGTTGGCCAATGCCATACTCACGCATGCCTTTCGGTTTGTCAGGTTCGATGATTTTTCAGCGAAGTATTCATTGGAAAGATCCGTGTATGCGATGACTGCATTCCCCAGAGTCATGGGCAGCTGGGGGAGCACTAAAGCAAACAGGGCAAAGGTGAAATCTGCTCTGGCCGGAAAGTCAAAAGGAAACAGCCGAGGCAGATGAAATCCAAAGGTGATGCTGTTGATATCACTTTTTATCCCGAAAAACAGGCCCAGCAGAAGCCCGCCGGCCACAACAATCAAACCGGCCGGATATTTCCGGCTGTCCAGCAGAAGCAGGGTCACAATGGCAGCGATGATCCCGATGATGACGCTGATTGGAATGCCGGCCAGGGCCTGTACGGTAAGGTGGGGTTCCACCGCCTCCTTCAGAGCCTGGTATTTCGAACTTCCCATGATGAACTTGACTCCTCCGGAAATCAGCAATGCACCGGTAGACAGTTGCACACCCCGAACCACCGGTTTCGGGGTGAATTTCCGGATCAAGTCGATGGCCCCGGTCAAGCCTACGATCAAAAGAAACACTCCCATGAGAAATCCGGATGCCAGGATCTGCTCGGCGCTCATGGCCGTGGCAATGGCATAGGCACCGATGACCTTCATGGGCTGGACCGGAACGGTCATGCCAAAGTAAGTCCCGGACAGGACGTAGAAGAGCCCTATACTGATAAACAATCCCACCGGGCTGAGACCATTGAACAGCACCATGGCGATGGCTATGGGAAGCAGTGTGCCCAGATCCCCCAGAGAACCGGCCAGTTCCATTCGGTTAAATTTGTAACGCTCAGACATGGGTCATCTCCCTGATAGTCACGTAAAATTTTATAATCGTGATAGTATAGCCATTGACAAGCGCGGTCAAGTATTTTATTGAATGGTTTTATCAACAGATTGTAACGGCAAGCACTTTTTTGAAAGCCGGGAAGACCGAAATGGCGGATCAAAACGATATTTTTGATAGCCCGGAATGGGTATTAACGGACACAACAGATCACAGCCGGATTATTTCCGTGGATCATACAGCCCCATGCCTGGATACGGCTCATCTGTATCAGCTGGAGCAGGCTTTTCGAAAGTGGGCAGTTGATTCACCCCGCTCAGACGTCCGGCTTTCCCGCCTCAGGATTCTGATCACGTTTTTGCTGATCCGGTATACCGGGGCCAAACTCAATGAGGTGCTGGGAGTCAACCCGTTGACAGACATCGACACGACGCATCATGCGGTGACCTATGGCATCACCGGGCCTGACACCGGTTCGAAATCCAGGAAGGTCCATCTGTCGGAAAGCCTGTGTCATGAGATTCTGGAACTGATCCGCACGCCGCTGTTCAAGGCAAAACAGAGCCGGACGTCTGATCTGGATCCGGGATTTGTGCGCCGCAAATTTTATGAACGGGCTGCTGACTGCGGGTTTGCCAAGGAACTGGCCGGCCCGGAAGCGATCCGCAGGGCCAGGGCCGTTGAATTGATGCAGGGCAATCTGCCCTTGCCGGCGGTCCAGAAAATTCTGGGGCACACATCCGCGGACCTGACGTCGTCCTATGTCACGTTTTCAGAATCCGAGATCCAGGACACTGCCCGGCGTTTCATGGAAAAGGAGTCCGGCCGCAGAACCAGTGCCAGGAACGCTTTTTTCTGTAAAGTGACTGATATTCTTACCGGATGCATTCAGACCCGGGTGGAGATGGTCACCATGGACGGCTATCCGGTGGTGACGGTGATCACCAATGACAGTGTGTACCGGTTGGGGCTGGTTCCCGGCAAATGGATCGTCGCCGAGGTTAAGGCCCCCATGGTGATGCTCCAGGACGGGGCATCCGCTTTCAGAGGCAGTGCGGAAAACAGATTCAAGGGGACCGTGACCCGCATCATTCGGGGGAAAATCAACACGGAATGCATTGTCAAGGTCTCGGACACCGTCCATATTGCGCCGTGATGTCATCCAGCGGCCCCTGGCTGTCACGTATCCGGCAGGGTGATCCGGTGTGGGCGTTTTTTTCCTGTTTTTCCGTGGTGATTCATCTGGACTGACCGGCTTCTCCGGCAGGGTCAATGATTACGTAGAATATCCGGGTGAAGAATGCCGTATGTATTAAAGCTGTTTGCGACTGTCAGCCGGATGGCCAGAAACACGGTGATGGAGGTGCCTGAAAAAATGGCGATCATGATGGCGATCTGATATTTGATGGCGGTAAAGGGATCGGCGCCGGCAAGAATGACGCCTGTCATCATGCCGGGCAGAGACACCAGGCCGATGGTCGCCATGGAGGCAATGGTCGGGGCAAGCGCGGATCTAAGCGCGTCCCGGAAAAAAGGGCTCACCGCTTCTGTCAATGCAGCCCCGTACGCCAGTGACTGATGATACGATTTTTCGTTTGTGTGGATGGACTGATAAAAACTGTTGAGCCCGATGATATCCGCTCTCAGGCAGTTGCCCAGAATCATGCCGGCCAACGGGATGACGTACTGGGCCTCAAACCATCCGGGCGGTCTGAGAATGATGCCGGCAAAAAATATCATGGGCAGCAAGGTACCTGACAGCAGCGCGATGAACATGGGCAGCAAAAAACGCTTCAGCTTAAGTCTACAGCCTTTGAGAATGGACAAATCCGCCACCAGGATCATGGCAGCCACCCAGGCCAGGTTTAAAAAAGGGTTGTTCAGTTGAAACACCACCTGCAAATATAGCCCGACAAACAGCAGCTGGACTGTCATTCTTAGCACAGCCACTGCTGTTTCTTTCAGCATCCCCACCCGCAGATACAGCATGGTGGCCAGAGGAAAAATCAGCAGCAGGTATCCGCCGGCAAGACTTAGCAAACTGATATCAATAATCTGATTCATCGGTTTTTTCCCTCACATCTTTTGGATCCCTTTCATGTCCACGACCCTGGTGGCAAACCCTATCCATTCGGAATCATGTGCGACAGAAAGGATTGTAGTACTGTCCGCTTTTTTGAAGTAATCGGCCACGGCCTGTTTATTTTTCGTGTCTAAGGCGGAAGATGCTTCATCGAGCAGCACAATGGGGCGGTCCAGCAAAATGGCTATGACCAGGGCGATCCGCTGTTTTTCACCGCCGGAAAGTCGGGTAATCTGTTTTTCCAGCAAGGGTTGCGGCAAATTGAATTGCTCCATGATGGCCGGAAGGCGGGCAAGGTTGTCATGCAGGCCGGCATTGGCCCGATAGGTGAACGGGGTTTCAATGATTTCCTTGACACTGCCGGCACCCAGATCCGGTTCCTGGGCCACATAGGCGATGTGCCGCCTTTTTTGCCAGACATTGTGACGGGTGACAGTCTCTCCCAGGATTGATACGGTTCCGGAATCGGGTATCACAAGACCCAAAATGCACCTGAGAACCGTGGATTTTCCGGAACCGGACGGACCGGTAAGGGTCACCTTGTCCCCGTGAAAAATGCTCAAAGACAGGTCTTTTAATACGGGTTGCCCTTCAAAGGACAGATGCAGGTGCTTCAGTTCGACCGCTGTTTGAAAGTCGGGTGAGGTCATAGTAAGAAGAATATACTGACATCCAATCGGAAATAGTCAAGGCTTTTTCAGAAATGGATTCTGATATGGCCGGTTTGATTTCCCGGGGTGCGGGTATTGTTGTCACCGGCAATGAAGTGTTCAGCGGTCTGATCACAGACAAATTCGCCCCGATTCTGGAAAGCAAGCTAACAGATTTGGGATCAATGGTGTCCGGCATTTCTTTTGCACCGGATGACGCCGATCTGATTCAACAGGCCGTCGAGACCCATCTCAAAAACGGGTGTGATTTAATTCTGCTGACCGGGGGAATGAGCGCGGACCCGGATGATGTGACCCGGAAAGGTATACACCGGGCCGGCGCTGATGAGATGCATTACAGGGCTGCGGCCCTGCCCGGAATGTGCCTACCCCCATTGCCCGTTCGGCAAAGGGATGTAGGCATTTTCAATTTGATCTTTTCCCAGGTCTGATGAGGGTGAGGAAATACACTAGGTCACCTGGTCAGCACCAGAATTCCAGACAATTGCCCTCAGGATCGGTGAGATAGATCACTTCTGCGCCCCAGGCATGGGTGGAGACAGGCGTGGGGTTGAGCCCGGCCCGGCACAGCCGGGACCGGGTTTTTTTTATGTCCTTGACCTGAAAGGTGATGAGATGCCCTTGTCCTCGGCTGGTGCCCCGGGTGGTGCGGCCGGCATCGGCAATGCTCAGCCGGGCCGTGTCCGTGAGCCGGAATTCCACAAACCAGCCTTTAGACACTGTCACCGGCAGCTGAAGCCCGGTTTGGTAAAAGGCAACGGTTTCCGGCCATTTTTCACAGTATACAATGGTATTGGAACAGACAATTTCTCCCTGCAGCCCATGAGAATCATGGCTGGCCGCCGGCTGGTGGTGTGTCATGACTTTAGGGCTTCTCCGATGGTTTTGCCGAAATTGAAGCAGTTTTCTTTTGCCTGGGTGTCCGGGTTCCACTGGACACGCAACCCCTCGTTCAATAGTTCAAATCCGCCCTGTTCCAGTTTGTCGGAGAGCACTTTTACGGATTCCCCGCTCCAGCCGTAGGAGCCGAATGCGGCTGCTTTTTTCTCCTTGAACCGCAGCCCGATGATCTCTTCAAATAGCCCGGCCAGTGCAGACAGAATCCCCTTGTTCACAGTGGGCGATCCGGCCAGAACTGCTTTGGATTTGAAAATTTCAGTGATAATGTCGTTTTTGTCGGACTTGGCCACATTGAACAGTTTTACGGCGGCGGAACTGTCTGCCGCAAGAATGCCCTTGGCAATGATCTCCGCCATTTTTCGGGTGCTTTCCCACATGGTATCGTAGATCAGGGTGATCTGGTTTTCCGCATATGCATCGGCCCATTCCATATATTTTTTCACGATTTGTGTGGGATCCTGCCGCCAGATCACGCCGTGGCTGGGGCAAATCATGTCCACGGGCACGTTTAAGGCCAGCACTTCCTTGATTTTCCGGATCACTTGGGCGCTGAAGGGAGTCAGGATATTGGCGTAGTATTTGATGGCCTCCTGGAACAGTTCTCCCTGGTCCACCAGGTCGTTATACATCAGCTCCGTGGCCAGGTGCTGGCCGAATCCGTCATTGCTGAACAGGATATTGTCGCCGGTGAGATAGCAGAACATGCTGTCCGGCCAGTGAAGCATGGGGGCCTCGATAAAGATCAGATCTTTTGAACCGATACTGAGTTTGTCCCCAGTTTTGACCACCTGGAAATTCCAGTCTTGGTTATAATGGCCTTTGAGGGATTTTACCCCGTTGGCCGTGCAGTAGACAGGCACGTCCGGGATTTGCCGCATCAGTTCCGGAAGAGCGCCTGAATGATCGGATTCCGCATGGTTGGCAATGATGTAATCGATCTGGTCCAGGGAAATTTCGGTTTTGAGGTTTTCCACAAATTCTTTGGAAAACGGGGACCATACCGTGTCGATGAGCACATTTTTTTCATCTTTCACCAGATACGCGTTATAGGAGGATCCCCGGTGGGTGGAATATTCCTCTCCGTGGAAATGCTGCAATTCCCAGTCGATTTTTCCCACCATGAAAATATTATCTTTGATTTTGAAATGCATGACTGCCTCCTTGATTTAAATGAACCTCTCCCTTATGAATTAAAGGGATCATGCCTGTAAAAGTCAAGGATTGTTTTTCGCATTCCATATCGCTTTGCCAGGGATGATGGTGAGCTTTATCGTCAGGGTTGACAACCGGGTGTTTTTGCCTTCATAATTTTTTCACAGAGGGTATTATCAGAAATGTTCACAGTAAAGGCGGATATATGTTTCAACTGACCTCCAAAGATATTCTTGAAGCAAAAAAAGCGCTGGACCTACCGAATCGCGCCACCATGGCGGAAATCAAGTCCCGTTACAGAGAACTGCTCAAGCGCTGGCATCCGGACAAAAACAGGGATAATCCGGATGGGTGCCAAGAAAAAACCCGTCAGATCACCATTGCCTATCAGACGATCCTTCTGTATTGTGAGCAATATGCCTATTCCTTTGAACCTCAGGAAGTGGAAAAATACCTGTCCACAGAAGAATGGTGGAAAGACAGATTCGGTCATGATCCTTTGTGGGGAAAACCGGATCAATCATAAACAGGGAAACATCAAGGAGACAAAACCATGCGCGTGATCAAACTCAGTGAAACCAATGAATTCAAACCCGGCGTGATGAACCGGTTTTTTTGGTGGAAACATCTGAATATTTTAAAATCATCAATTTCAATCTGGATGCCGGGGTGGTGTTTCCGGTTCACTCCCATGATCTGGACGGGGAGCTGTCCATTCAGGTGCTGGAGGGAAAAGGGTGGTTCCTTGGGAAAAACGATGAAAAAATCCCCGCAGAAACAGGAAATATCCTGGTTTCAGAGATCAGAGAACCTCATGGGGTTGAAGCGGATACAAAAATGAGAATCCTGGTTACGATCGCACCGCCCATCTGAAAAAAATCCCCGCCAGCAGGATGATTTTGTTCTTGACACCTGTTCCGGTTCAGTTCAGATAGATTTGGGTCAATTGATCGATCATCAAATGAAAGGCTTCATGTTGTCCGGTATCGATTCCTTCTGTTTCGGGGGTTTCAACGTTTTGATAGCGTTTTTCATCGGTTTGATTCAAATTAAGGTTGGTAACGCTGGATGGTGTGTTTCCGGTCGTTCCGTTTTCCCGGTGCAGGCCGGAAACACACAGATCCGTTACGATGGGCCGGATTAATTGCCGGCCATCATGGCAGCGATGTCTTCATCCACATCACCGGTGGGTTTGATGTCAAAGTTTTCCACCAGCACATTGAGCACAGTGGGGGACACAAATGCCGGGAGCGTGGGCCCTAAGCGGATGCCTTTGACGCCCAGGTGCAACAGGGCCAGGAGCACGGCCACGGCTTTTTGTTCATACCAGCCGATGTCAAAGGAGATGGGCAGGTCGTTGATGTGATTCACGCCGAATACTTCCTTGAGCTTCAGGGCGATGACGGCCAGAGAGTATGAATCGTTACACTGCCCCGCATCCAGGACTCTGGGGATGCCGCCGATATCGCCTAAATCCAGTTTGTTGTACCGGTATTTGGCGCATCCGGCCGTGAGGATCACCGTGTCTTTGGGCAGTTTTTGGGCCACTTCGGTGAAATATCCCCGGTTTTTCATGCGGCCGTCGCAGCCGGCCATGACAATAAAGCGCTTGATGGCCCCTGATTTCACGGCGTCCACCACCTTGTCGGCCAGGGCCAGAACCTGGTTATGGGCAAATCCGCCCACCAGGGTCCCTGTTTCGATCTCCTGGGGAGGCTGACATTTTTGGCGCAGTCGATTACAGCGGAAAAATCTTTTGTTTTACTGTTTTGTCTGTCCGGAATATGGATCAGGCCGGGATAGGAGACCACGCCGGTGGTGAAAATGCGGTTCTGGTAGGTGTTTTTCTTTTTGATGGGAATGATGCAGTTGGTGGTCATGAGAATCGCACCGTTAAAGGTTTCGAAATCCTCATTCTGGTGCCACCAGGAACCGCCGTAATTGCCCTTGAGATGGGGGTATTTCTTAAAGGCCGGATAGTAGTTGGCCGGCAGCATTTCGCCGTGGGTGTAGACATCCACGCCTGTGCCCTCTGTTTGTTTCAGCAGTTCGTCCATGTCTTTAAGGTCATGGCCGGAGATGAGAATACCAGGGTTGGCGCCCACGCCAAGGTTGACCTCGGTGATTTCCGGGTTGCCGTAGGCACCGGTGTTGGCCTGGTCCAGGGCGGCCATGGTGTTGACGGAGCATTCACCCGCTTTGAGCACCATGCCCACCATTTCGTCCACGGACAGGTCCTCGGTGGTGGAGGCCAGGGCATTGAGGATGAAGTCATAGATCTCGTCTTTTTCCACCCCCAGAATGGCGGCATGGTCGGCATAGGCGGCGATGCCTTTGAGCCCGATGACCAGCAGTTCTCTCAAGGACCGAACATCTTCGTTTTCCGTGGCCAGAACCCCTACCTTTTTGGCTTTTTCCTGAAATTCCGCCTCATTGTCTGAAAACCAGAGAGCGGCGTCGGGCAGGGCACCGGGGACTTTGCCTTCCACTTTGTCCTTCAAGGTTTTCTTGAATTCCTGGGCTTCTTTGATCCATTTAACCAGATTGGTATCATTGAAGTTCACGTTAGAGATGGTGGTGAACAGGGCCTTGGTCACAAAACGGCCCGCTTCCTGGGTCAGATCCACGCCGGCTTCTTTGCCTTTTTTGCCAGCACGGCAATGCCCTTGAGATTGAAAATCAGCAGATCCTGGAGATTGGCAGTGGTTTCTTCCTTTCCGCATACGCCTCTGACGGTGCATCCGGTGTTTTTGGCGGTTTCCTGACATTGAAAACAGAACATGGTGTTTCCTCCTTGCGGTTATCGGGTTAAGTGATTGGTTTATTTAACAGCGGGTCAGATAATATTTCCGGCCGGCTGACGGTTAATTCGCTGACAGGATATGGCAGATAAAGACCCTTTACCTTGATATGAATCAATTTATGATAATAAACATAAAAAAAGGTTTTTAAAAGTTAAATTTTTACTACCAGCGATTCCGGTCAGACGGTCGTTGTCATCGGCCACGGGGATCCGACGGTTCGGTCCTTCCGAATCATGGGAAGGTCTGAAATATCATTATCTGCCAGATACTTGACCACATCGGTGACCGCATGTCTCAGCCGGTATACGGTCAGAAAATCGGACAGGGTGATGTCCAGGTATCCGGGGACCTGTCTCATGGCCACCACAATATCAACATTGGTGATGGTGGGGGTACATTCATTGAGCGTACTGAATTTCACGAATCATCTAAAATGGTGTAAACTAATTGTTTTTATTGAAAAAATAGACATCATCGAAAAAATGACTACGCCATCATTGTTTCTGGGATGCCTGAAATCATGATCCACCGCAAAAGGTTTCTGATTATTTTCTTGAATTGGTCTGCGATGAGGCAGAATCCCGAGTTCCGGAATTGGAGCGCTGGCACTGATTTCCCTCGGCCATCGCGTATCCGGACCTATGGGCAAGAATTGGGAGATTTGTGGGCAGATTGCGGTATTGACAGTGAATGACATCCGCTAAAGGCAGTCCTGGCGCACAGGCCCGGAAAAGAGATGGCAATCCCGGTGGACAAAATCAATGAGTTTCAGTTTGTCGAAACCCTTGACCTTGACCGGGCCCGGGCAGGACACGATTATATGGTTGAGATGTATCAGGAAAACCGGGTAAATGTCCACCTGCTGGAACCCACTCCGGGCATGACACCCAATCAACTATATTGTGCCGATCTTTTTGCCATAACCCCTGAAGGAGCCATCCTTGCCAGGCCTGCTCCCACGGTCCGGGCCGGATAGGAATGCTGAGTGGCGAAAACATTGGGAAATCTCGGGATACCCATGTTAAAAGTTTTAACCGGCACAGCCTCTTTAGAAGGTGTGGATTTCATGTGGGAGGATGTGTGGAAAAAATTTGAAGATTCCTATGAATAAGGCTTATAATGAGTTTAACAAATAAAAAACAATCAAAGTCAGGAGGCTACCCCAAGTGAAGTCAGGTAAAGCACGAGTTATTGCTAAATTCCACAATATTCCGACAATCCGTTTTGGAGACCAGGAATTGATATTTTTTCCGGCATAATTGTTTTTCAGCATCTGTTCAAGCGGATTGCTCTAAAAAAAGATTGAAAAGATGCTTTTCCCATCTGAAGATATCCCGTACATTCGGTCATCATCTGGTGACGACGCTTCTTGTCATCCACTTGATTCCGGGTTTCAAACGGTTGCGTGAAATTGCCTATTAAAAAGACGATCCAATGATTTTCCGGATGTGTCGACCATTTCAAGAAGCCTTTCCCAAATGGATGATGCCAGCGTTGATAACGTTCAAGACCTGTCCCGATCCCTATCAGTACAAGGTGATCGTTACCAACAAGACGGAATCGGCAGAAACAGTTGTCCTGTTTCATAATGGTCAAGGATCTCAGGAATTTTTGTTTGGAACTGCCCCAAATGATATGGTCCTCAGCATTATCCATGCAAAAGACTCAATACCAACCAGATTTTTACACTGGTATCGACGATGGCACACAATTTATCTCGTGAGATGCAGATGGTTGCAAATCCGGGTAAAACACATGCCAGACCTAAAAGCCTGGCTTTTTATGAGTTTTTAGGGATAGTATGGTATGTGCATTCCTATCCCCGTGGACGAACTCGGGAAGGCAACGGCGCCATGGGCCGGATGATTGGGATTTTTACGCCGGGAAACGGCAAATCCGTAGTGGCGTGCTCTGCCGCCAAAAGGCCACAAGCACGGTGTATTTGTTTAGTCAAAGCCGATTGAAGGTGAATTAGAAGGGATACGGCATTTTTAAAAGAGTGGTGGAAAAAATGATCGACATCAATAAAAATGAAAACGTGTGCACAAAGGTTCTCTCGGATTCTGTCTTTACCATTGACGAATTCAACAGACCGGTATTGCAGATTCAGTCGGATCAGAAGCTGTGGGAAAGTGAGCATTTTATGGAGCTCTATTTCGCCCAATGTGTCGCGGGAATCTGGTTCATGGAGGCGGAAGAGCCGTTTGCGTGGGACGATACCATTGACAAGGAAGCCGCACTGGATTATGCCTTTGCCCATCAGCATATCGTCAGGGTCAATGACGCCATGCTCCAGCAGTATGGCGCCTCCAAAGAACAGTTCATGGGCCTGACTTTAAACGATTTTTTCTGGCATGACTTGGAAAATGCAAGGAAAATGTGGCGCCGTATTTTTGACCATGGAAAGCTCACCTGCGAAACCTGTGAAAGACGGTTTTTTAAAAACAATAAATTTGCAGGAGATTTGGTTTGGTTTCTGGGTGATTACTTTTGCATATATAATGCAGAAGGCAAAATGGTTGGTCATTTTGGATCTCAACGGGATATTACCTCCCGCAAGCTGGCCGAAAAAGCCCTGAGCGAAAGTGAGGAACGCTACCGGTTTTTGACCAAAAATGTGGCCGATGGAATAATGGTGGTGCTAAATCACCGCGTGGTATTTGTCAACGACGCCCTGGTTAAAATGTCCGGGTATGTTGATTCGACCCAGCTGATCGGAAAGGATGTTTCTATTCTTATTTCAGATGAATTCCAGGATCAGTTCCGGCAAATCCTCTGCAGTTTTCGAAAAAACGACCATGCCGGCAATATTTTCCAGACGATTTGCGTCACCCGGGAAGGACGGAAGTTTTGGGCTGAGGGTAATAACGCCCTGATCAATTGGAATGATGAGGCAGCCTTGCTGTGCACGATGAGGGACATTAATGATAAAAAAATAAAAGAACTGGAGATTCAGGCGCGGGCGGAAAATCTCCAGCAGATTAATAAAAGATTAAAAGCCAGCATCAAGGAACGTTTCCGGTTCTGTGACATCATCGGAAAAAGTCCGGCCATGCAGAAGGTTTATGAACTTATTATCCGTGCAGCCGACTCCGATACCAATGTGGTGATATACGGGGAATCAGGGACCGGTAAGGAGTTGGTAGCCAATGCGATCCACGAGGTGAGCAGACGCAGTGAAAAAAATCTTGTACCGGTGAATTGCTTCGCCATTTCAGATTCGCTTTTGGAAAGTGAATTTTTCGGTTACCGAAAAGGCGCGTTTACTGGGGCCTATGTTGACAAGCCGGGATACCTGGATCGGGCGGATCATGGGGACCTGTTTTTAGACGAAATCGGAGACCTTGACCGGACCATGCAGGGAAAATTGCTGCGGGCCATTGAAGGGGGAGGATATACACCCGTGGGTAGTCAGGAGGTATGTCATTCGGATTTTAGAATCATCGCAGCAACCAATAAGGATATGGCAGAAGCAGTCAAAAATGGAACCATACGGGAAGATTTTTTTTATCGAATCCACGTCTTTCCTATCAATCTGCCACCCTTAAGGGACAGAAAGGAAGATATTCCTTTGCTGGTGGATCATTTTCTGGACATCTTGAGCAATGGAAAAGAAGCCGGAACGATTCCCGGATATATCATAGACACCCTTCTCAATTACGATTGGCCCGGTAATATCCGGGAATTACAGAATGTTCTGCAACGGTATTTAACCGAGGGAAATCTTGATGTCTTTGTCAATCACTGCGTCAATAAAAAATCGCCCGCGTTGGCTGTAAATTGCCGGAGAGAAATTTTACATCAAGACATCAGCTACCGAAAGGCCCTGGATCAGTTTGAAAAGGAGTTAATTTTAAACGCATTAAACAAAACCCGGTGGAATCGCTGCGAAGTGACCCGACTGCTGGGCATTCCCCGGCGCACTCTTTATCAGAAAATGAAAAAACTGGGTATCACCTAAAAAATGCAAATATCGAATTGGATCAAAAAATCGGAGTTCTCGCGTTCTCGCCGGGCGATTCTTTCCCATCAGGCAGGTGCACTCTACCTTAACGTTGCAGAAATAAGGTGTGAAAATTACTTTCAAAAAACTGCTTAAATCATGCAGCTTCAAGCAATTTGTCTATAATATACATCTGATCGATTTTGCCTAAATTTTTAATCTTCGCTTGTGTTCCCATATCAATCTTGGTACGCATCATCTGTGCTTTTTCTGTTTGAGTTTATTGTTTTTTGTCGAATTTAGTATATATCACTTCAAGCTTTTTTTCGTATCAATTCAAATAGTTATTCCTATTTCAATGTTGCCAAAATGAATCCGGAAAGTTGAGTCATGTCAAAATCGGGCTGATTTAACACATTTTGGGCTTATATTGCTCAAATCCCTTCAAGCCATTTATCTGCAAATATTCATACTTGGTCTATACAGTTTTTTGGGCAAATTTTGCCCAAGTCAATAGAGAAGAGATTTTTTCCATTTTAGATGAAAATGAGATAAATTTTCTTTTTATTCAAATGGTTAGATTTCATTTTTTGCCTCGGCACACTCGTTGCTATTTCATCTCTTTGGACTGGATAAAGCCAACTTTATAGTGCTGGCAAAAGAGAATATCCACCGCCGGGCCGAACAGGTTTTTATGTGAAAACCGATTCAATGTTACTTTTAATATCAATCAGATAGGAGGCATTAAATGAGGCAAAACAAAATCGTATACCCGTATATACCGAACTCCGTACCTGAGATACAGTCAAAGATGCTCAAGGAAATCAACGTGGAGAATATCATGGATCTCTATGAAGAAATTCCTGAGCATCTGAAGTTCAAGGGAAAAATGAACCTGCCGAGCCTATTCTGGATGAATATGGCATCCGACGTCACGTGGAAGGGTTGCTGAAAAAAAACAAGCATTGTAATGATTATCTCAATTTTCTGGGCGCTGGTTGTGCCCAGCATTTCGTTCCTGCTGTTTGTGATGAAATCAGTGGTCGTGGCGAATTTTTGACCGCTTATGTGGGTGAATCCTACGCTGACCATGGCAAATGGCAGGCCCTTTTCGAATATGCCAGCACCATGGGGGAGCTGCTGGATATGGATATCCTCGGTTGCCCGACTTATGACGGAATGCATGCCGCTGCCCGCGCATGCGCATGGCTTCCCGGGCCAGTGGTCGAAAGGACATTCTGATACCCAAATCAATAAATCCTGACACCCTAATGGTGATCAAAAATTATTTGAATGGGGTTCCGGCACCTGACCTGCCCATCACAATGGTGGAGTTTGACGTAACAACAGGGTTGCTGGATCTGGAAGATCTGAAGGCCAAAATTACAGATAAAACAGCGGCCGTATTTATCGAGAATCCAACTTACCTCGGAAACCTGGAAATTCAGGCAGTTAAGATCGGCCAGATTGCCAAGTGCCGGCGCCGAGTTTATTGTTTACGTTGATCCGATCAGCTGCGGTGTTGTGGCCCCCCCGGCTCAGTACGGTGCCACCTTTGCCTGCGGTGAAGGTCATCCCCTGGGAATGCATATGCAGTGTGGTGGAGGACAGACTGGCTTTATCGCTACCCATGACGAGATGAAGTACATATCTGAATTCACAGAACTGATGTTCGGCCTGACCGAAACGGTTAAAGAAGGCGAATACGGTTTTGGTGAAGTCCTGTTTGACCGAACCTCCTATGGTTCCCGGGAAAAGGGCAAGGAATTTACCGGCACAACTACAGGGTTGTGGGCCATAACCTCAGGTGTTTATCTGTCCCTGATGGGTCCCAAAGGCATGCAGGAAGTCGGTCAGACCATCATGCAGAATGCCCAGTATGCAGCCAAAAAAATTGGGGCGCTTACGGGCGTTGAAATCCAGTTCAACACCCCTTTCTTTAAAGAATTTGTTGTGAATTTTGACAAAACCGGCAAGGCCGTGGCTGAAATCAATAAAAAACTTTTGGAGTACAAAATTTTCGGTGGCAAAGACATTTCCGGTGAATTTCCCGAATTTGGTCAGAGTGCGCTTTATTGTGTGACCGAAATCATGACAAAAGAAGATATTGATAAGCTGGTTTATGCCCTTGAGGGTGTGACCAAATAGCCAATACCCGGTTTTTTTCAGAAAAGATACAGCTTACAACTATGAAAGGAGATCATATCATGGCAAGAGATAAAGATACGTTGCTTCGCAAATTTCACGAGGCAAGATGGGACGAGCCGATTATATGTGAAATGAGTGTTCCCGGGGAAAGGGGTATTCTGGTTCCTAAGGCAGATGTAGCCATTGCTGCCGAGGTCGGCGATGGCATTTCCGCAATTCCGGAAAGCCTACAGCGAAAGGAACCCCCAGCCCTGCCGGAAGTGAGCCAGATGCGGGTCAACCGCCATTTCATGCACCTGTCCCAGGAAACCCTTGGCACGGATGTCAACATCGACATCAGCCAGGGCACCTGCACCATGAAGTACAGTCCCAAGGTCCAGGAGCATGTGGCGGCCCGCCATCCGGGCATCACCGAAATCCATCCCAACCAGGACCCGGACACCATCCAGGGAATCCTGGAGATCTATTACAAGCTGGAAGGCTTTCTCAAAGAAATTTCCGGGCTTGATAACTTCAGCCTGCAACCTGGCGGCGGTGCCCATAGCGTCTACGCCAATGCATCGGTGGTCAGAGCCTATCACAAATCCAGAGGAGATGACAAGCGCGATGAGATCATCACCACCATGTTCTCCCATCCCTGTGATGCGGCCACACCTGCAACTGCCGGCTATAAGGTCATCACTTTGATGCCAGATAAAAACGGATATCCTGATCTGGAGGCAATGAAGTCGGCCCTGAGTGAGCGTACGGCCGGTATTTTCATCACCAACCCGGAAGACACCGGCATCTACAACCCCAGGATTGAAGAATATGTGAATGCAGCCCATGCTGTTGGTGCCCTGTGCTCCTATGACCAGGCCAATGCCAACAGTATGCTGGGCATCGCCGGGCCCGGGAAGCCGGATTTGATCTGTGCCATTTTAATATACACAAGACCTTTTCCACTCCCCATGGCTGCATGGGGCCTGCCATGGGAGCTCAGGGCGTACGTGCACACTTGGCCAAATTCCTGCCGTCTCCCCGCGTGGAGTTTGACGGCAAGAGATACTTTCTGGACTATAACCGCCCGGAGAGCATCGGCAAGGTCCGGGCCTTTATCGGCAATGCTTCCGTGGCTTTGAAGGCCTATGCCTGGATCATGCAACATGGTGTAGCAGGACTCAAGGAAGTTTCCAAATGTGCAGTGCTTAACAGCAATTATATGGAAAAGAAACTGCGAAAAATCCGCGGTGTTAGCGTCTGGTATGCCGAGGGAAAGACACGGCTGGAGCAGGTACGCTACAGCTGGGAAAAGCTCAAGGAAGAAACGGGGGTGGGCACGGACGATGTGATGCGCCGCATGGGAGACTTCGGTCTCCAGCACTATTGGACCAGCCATCATCCATGGGTCGTTCCTGAGCCGTTTACGCTTGAGCCCTGTGAGTCCTATTCCAAGGACGACATTGACGAGTATGTTGCGGTATTACAGAAAATTTCAGATGAAGCATATTCTGATCCGGAACTGGTCAAGAATGCTCCGTATAACCTCCCGGTGCACAAGGTCCCGGCACCATCCATTGATGAACCGGAAAGGATTGCCGTCACCTGGCGCCAGTATTTGAAGAAAAAAGATTTGAAATAGATAATTGACGGGAAGGCTTTCCCTGGATCGGTTTTCGCCGTGGAAAGCCTTTTTAACAAAATATTGCCAGCAGGTGATTATGAAGAAATTAGGTGTGATCGTCAATCCGGTGGCAGGCATGGGAGGAAGGGTCGGACTTAAGGGTAGCGACGGCACAGATATACTGAAAAGAGCAATCGCACTGGGTGCCAAACCGGAATCCCCCAACCGGGCAGTGACGGCTTTAAAAATTCTTGCCAGAGTGAAAAATAAGATTGAAATTTTGACTTATCCTTCCGTGATGGGTGAAGAGGAATGCATCAGGGCCGGCTTTACCCCCCATGTAATCGGCATCCTTGATTCAGCTCAGACTACAGCCCAAGATACCCAGAGGGCTGCTAAGGAGTTGGCCGATGCCGGGGTGGATTTGATTTTGTTTGCCGGTGGTGATGGTACGGCCCGCAATATTTATAACGCCATTGGTGAAAAAGTGCCGGTTTTGGGTATCCCCGCCGGTGTCAAAATCCATTCGGCTGTATATGCGGTAACCCCAAAAAGTGCCGGAGAAGTGGCAGCCATGTTCCTGGAACAAAAAAAATGAACATCCGGGTATCGGAGGTCATGGACATTGATGAAAAGGCTTTTCGGGATGGTATCGTAACAGCACGGCTTTATGGATATATGCAGGTGCCGGAAGAGCCACGGTTTGTACAAAGCGTTAAGTCCGGCGGGGCCAAGGCTGAGCAGGAAATTCTGGCAAGCATAGCCGAGGATATCGTTGATGCCATGGACGATAATGACTGTTATTTTATCATTGGGCCCGGTACGACCACCCGCTCGATTATGGAATATCTTGATCTCAAAAATACGCTACTGGGTGTTGATGTGATTAAAAATCGCCAGGTAGTGGCCAATGATGTTCATGAACGGCAGCTTTGGGATCTGATAGCCAACCAAAAGGCTAAAATAGTGCTGACGATTATCGGCGGTCAGGGGCATCTGTTCGGGCGGGGCAATCAGCAGCTCAGCCCCCGAATCATCCGCGCGATCGGGCGGAATAATCTCATGGTTATTGCCACCAAGGAAAAATTGATTGGCTTAAGGGGTAAACCCCTTATTGTGGATACGGGCGATGAACAATTAAATACGAAACTTAGCGGATTTTTACGAGTCATCACCGGATATAAGGATTATACCATGTACCGTGTGGGATATTAATTTCTGAGGATCGTTTTTTAGGATGGTATCAACAATGAATAAGATAACAAAAACAAAAATATGTTCAGCTGCCCGAAAAGCAATCCTTGAACTGTTAAAAGCGGCAAACCTGAAGCCCGGCCGGATTGTCGTGGTGGGTTGCAGCACAAGCGAGGTTACCGGCAAAAGAATCGGAACGTCCTCAGTCATGGAGATAGCCCAGGAAATTATTCAGGGGATTTGTCCCGTCATCGAAGAAAACAGCCTTTACCTGGCGGCCCAATGCTGCGAACACTTGAACCGGGCCTTGATCATTGAGTCTCAAGTTGCTGAGGCCAAGGGTTATGAAGAAGTATCCGTGGTTCCCCAAATCAAGGCAGGAGGCGCCTTTGCAACAGAAGTGTATCGTCGGTTCAATGATCCAGTGGCCGTCGAATCCCTGGTCGCCGATGCCGGGCTGGATATTGGAGACACCTTTATTGGCATGCACCTTAGACCAATACTGGTTCCTGTTCGGGGGAGCGTGACCCAGATCGGCCATGCCCATGTGACCATGGCAAAATCCAGGCCGAAACTTATTGGTGGAAAAAGAAGTGTATATAAAAAATACATATAAACCTTAAGTAAAAGGAAATTAAATATGGAATCGCAAACGATTGACAGAGAATCAAGCGAACAGACCCGAGGAGCAGGCAAACTGAAAAAGTCCTTAAAACTGCTTTATGTCTATGCATTGGCCACTGGCGCTATTCTGACTTTTATCGGCTATTGGGATGGGGTGTTTCTTACGGTTGCAGGGCCTGCAACATTTTTTTCCTTCTTTCTAATGACCATTCTGGTTCTGCCCATAGCCTATGTCTATTGCGAACTTTCCGCTCTTCTGCCCCACACCGGAGCAGAGCTGGTTTATAATACCGTGGGTATCAACAAACATGCCGGGTTCTGGTCAACCTGGCTGATCCTTGCTGCATGGATTGCCGTCCCTCCTGCTGCCGTTATGGGCATTCTGGACTGGATCAATCATTTATTCCAGCTGAACATGAGTTTTCAAACAACGGTCATCCTCGGCTCCCTTATTCTGGTTGTATATTGTATGTTGTCCTTGTATGAAATCAGTATCGCAGGGGGGATTCAGACGTTCATGCTTTTTTCAGCCCTTTTTGGGGTTACCCTGACCGGGATATTTTTCCTTTTTTCCGGCCAGTGGAGCTTTGCCAATTTCACACCTTTTTTTGCATCTGCTCTTAACGGAGGAGGCGCCACCGGAGAAGGCGGAATGCTTGGATGGATCATTGGAACGGCACTTATTGTAACCCCCTTTTTCGGGTTTGAGACTGTGCCCCAGATGGTTGAAGAGGGCACCTTTCCCATTAAGGATCAATCCAAGGCCATTCTTGGATCCGTCCTGACCTGCGGTGCCCTTTATGTTTTCTTTTTTTTCTGTCTGGCCGGCATGGGACCATGGGAACAACTGACCGAAGGGGGAACCAGCGCTCCCTTTGTGGCCATCAAAATCATAGAAAACCAGTTCGGATGGGCTTCCTATGCAGTGTTTTTCGGGATTACATCCGTATTTTTCACCATCTCCACCTGTCTGCTCGGATTCTGGATCTCTTCTGTCCGTATGCTTTACGCCATGGGCCGTCAGAATTTTCTTCCCAAGGTGTTTGCCAAAACAAATCGTCATGCCCAACCGATTCTGCCCAATATTCTGATTCTGGTTATCAGTCTTGTTTCACTCTATCTGATGAATGCTACCTCCTATCTCCAGGATTTTTATTCGCTCATGGCCTTTGCCTGTGCAGCAGCCTATTGTATTACCATGATGTCCGCCATACTGCTTGCCAGGAATAAACCGGAATGGGACCGTCCCTATAAGCTCAAAGGGGGACAATGGTTCAGGGGGATGGCATTTGTCGTGGCCCTTTTGATTGCTGTCGGCTGTACCCTGGGACAGGGATGGGGCGCCTGGAAAAGCCTGTTCCTCTATCTGGGAACCGGCGGCATTCTCTGGCTTTGGATGATCGTCGTTAAATGGCCCAAATCTCCGGTCTGGATGATGACTCCGGAAGGGGATAAAGAATTCTAAATTAAAAACCATAAATCGATGTCATTACTTAAGTTCAAACTTTAAGTTTAATTTATTGAAATTATAACAAAATATTTTGGGAGAGTGGTTTCAGCATGGTAAACTCAATTATAGTAATAACAGCAAAATCAGGTCCAGGGCCGCATCTATGATCGCATCCTTTCTGATGAAGATGAAATGGTGCTGCAAGTCCGAGGGGGCGATTCCCACCTTTTCTGCGATCCCAGCGGTGCTCAACCTGGTAACGTCGCACTTATTGATCAGCTCCAGGGCGGTCTGCACAATTTGTTCTTGCCACTCAAGTGTCGGTGTGTTTGGATCCGGCATACATTCTTCAGTAAAAGGAATCGCGATTAACAATCCACATTGTTTGGGAAAAATGTGGTCTGCAAGCCCGGAATTTGATGGCAGTTGACGACATATTCGTGTGACACTATGCTATATAGTGTCACGCGATCTGGAAGGAGTAAATGATGAATAATATGTCACAGTGACACAGAAATTAAAGCCGGGCATGACAAAAATCAATGCCCGGCCGGGTGTGAAAAAATTGATGGTGGTCAGATGGTATCGTGACTGCTATTTGCTGTCGTAGCCAATCAGCGGCAGTTCCTTTTCCAGGGTGAAGTATACCATAAAACGGGGTTCCTGGTTATCATCGGTGTATCGGCGGCGTTTGATTTTTCCCACTAGTTCCGGATTTTCCTCTTCCTTGATCTTTTTTAGAAACAGGCGTTTTCCCTTATAGCCTGGACCGTTTTCTATGAACAGGAAAGTGGCATGGGGATTGGTACTGAGATTATGATGGGTGAGACGGTCCCGCATGATAAACGCCAGCTGGTCTTTTTCTAGAAAATGGGGACGTGAATAGATGGCGGCATCCACTTTACCATCGCTGTCAGCGGTGGCCAGAATGCCGGTGCCCTTGGCATTTTCAAAATAGAATTTTAATGCTTTCATGGTCGCTCCTTTGGCAGTAAATGTGTCCGATGCAAGAGTCATCCTGTCATTACACAATAGTCATCCGAAAACATTTGTAAAGGATTTGACTTTCGGTGGTCCGGTCACGCGCTCATGCCGTAGACCGCCCAGAACATGAACATGGCCACGGCCATGAAGATCAGTGTCATGCCGGAGCCGGCCCGGACGTAATCCTTGACCCGGTAGCCGCCGGGCCGCATGATCAGGGCATTGACCTGGTGGGTGGGCAGCACAAAGGTGTTGGATGCGGCGATGGCCACCAGCATCGCCGCCATTCTCGGGTCGGCCTGGCACTGCACCGCCATGTTCATGGCTAAAGGAACCATGAGCACCGTGGCCCCGATGTTGGAGACAAACAGGGTAAACGCCGAAGTCAACGCCCCCACCAGCAGAAACAGGGTGACCGGATTCAGAAATTCGTGCAGGAGATGGGTCAGGCCGGTGGCCAGAAATCCGGCGGCTCCAGTGTTTTCAAAGGCGATGCCCAAAGGGATGAGTCCGGCCAGCAGAAATACCGTCATCCAGTCCACGCTCAGGTAGGCTTCGTCCAGGGTCATCACCCGGGTCAGCACCATGCTTATCGCTCCGGCCAGAAGCGAAATGGACAGTTGTATGTTGAATCCCAGGGCCAGGACCAGGGCCAGAACCAGACAGCCTATGGCTTTAAGGGCGTTTTCCGGATACAGAATCTCCCCTTTCAGGTGTTCGGTGAACGCCAGGAGGGGTTTCTGCCGAATGAGATGGAATTTTTCCCATTCCCCATGAAGCAGAACGGCATCGCCGGGCTGGATTTTGATTTCAGAAATATTTTCCAGGATGAGCTGGTTCTGGCGGTACAGGGCCAGGGGATTGACCCGCAGTTTTTGCGGAATCCGTATTCGTGAAAGGTTTTGCCCACCAGTTCCGACCGTGGGGTGACAATGGCCTCTGTGATGCCCGCGCTTTCCACGGACAACACCCCGGACAGATCTCGGAGTTCGGATCTCAAGGTCCATCCCAGATTTTTTGCCAGGTCCCGGACGTGCTCTTCGTTGGCCACAATGCCCACCACGTCGAACGGTTCGATCACATCGGCCCGGCCGGGTTCGGTGACCCGATACCGGCCGTTGCGTTTGGAAATACATACCACCGTGGCGTGGTATTTGGGGCGTAGTTCGAGTTCCTCCAGCCGCCGGGTAAAAAAATCCCCGGGCACGGTCAGTTCAAAAACCTTGCTCACTTCCCGGCCATAGGTGCATTCCAGATCATGGTTCAGCAGATTGCAGGCATCTGTTGTCGGTGTGGCAGTTCCGGGGAGTACCCATTTCCCCAGAAAAATGAAATAGGCCAGGGCAGCTGCCACCAGGGCGATGCCCATGGGGGCCACAAAGAACAGGGAAAATGGGGAATAGGGTTGATGGGCCACCAGATTCGGGTTGGCGTGCCACCAGGATCCGGCCAGATCGTTGAGCAGGATCAGGGGGCTGGACCCCACCAGGGTGATGCATCCGCCGATGACAGCGGCATATCCCATGGGAATGAGCACCCGGGAAACGGGCACGTTCAATTGCCGGCAGATGCGGTTCACCGCCGGCAGGAACAGGGCGGCAGCCCCGATATTCTGCATGAAACTGGAGATGATGGCCACGGTGCCGGCCACCAGCGCCATCAACCGGGTCTGGCTTTTTCCGGACAGTCTTACGATTCTTGCGGCCACCTGGTTCATCACCCCGGTCTTGTCCAGGCCGTGCCCGATGATGATTACGGCAATGATGGATACCACAGCATTGGAGCTGAGCCCGGAGATGGCCTGGGCCGGGGTGATCAGCCCGGACAGGGGCAACAGCACGATGACCAGCAGCCCGACCATGTCCACCCGCACCACATCAAAGGCGAACAGGAGAATGGCGCCAGTCAGAAACCCATAAACCGTCAGCATCTCCCCGGTCATGCCGGCCGGCAGGAACATTAACAGGTCCGCAGGCATTTAGTCTTCCATGTCGGTTTCCATAAAATTGAACCAGTACCCGTTGTTTGAGGCGAAATCCAGTTCGATTTGGACCACTTCCACATGGCGCTGTTCGATGTCATAAAATTTTTCCAGAATTTCCCGGACCGGACCGGCCGTCACTTTTTGAATGGCCTTCCGGTAAAACCGGCTGGTTTCAATTTCCAGGGACAGGGCTGCGTTCAGTACCCGTTTGAGGTCACCCAGAATGTGTTTCGGGATCTGATCGGCCATCTGCTTGATTATTTCGAAATCCCGGGCCGGGAAAGGGATTGATGTGGCCGGTTTTTTCAGTTCCTGATCCTTATTCTCCTTTAAAAGGGTCAGGCCGTGCTCCAGAAATGCCACATGGTTCTGTTCGTCATCTGCCAGTGCCTGGAACAGATCTTTTCCCCGGGGATCATCAATGGTTTCCACGGCGGACCGGTAAAGATCCCGGATTTTTTTTCATAGACCAGGGCGGTGTTAAAAATCTCTTGGGGGGTTGTCATTGGTTGTCTCCATTTTCTAAAATTCTTCGGGCATGGGTGAACACTGCAAAATTGGTGGGCCTGACAAATCCCACCAGGGTAATGTCCATCTCTTGTGCCAGCAGAATGCTTTGGTGGGTGGGGGCACCTCTGGAAACCAGGACCGGGATTTCCAGGCGCCTGGCTTTGTGAACGATTTCAGAGGAGATTCGGCCGGTGCAGACCAGCATAACCTTTGAGCAGTCGGTCTTTTTCAGCAGCAACTTACCCAGCACCTTGTCCACGGCATTGTGACGGCCGATATCGTCGATGAAAAAGTCCGGAAGTCGTCCTTTGATGCTGGCGGATGCGGAATGAACCCCGCCGGTGATTTTGTGCAGGTCCGAGCAGTGCTGGAGCCACCGGATCACCTCAATAATGTTTTTTCCATGAACCTGGAGATCGCTTTGAATGGGATGCCGGGAGGACAGTTCCATCATGGAAGTGTACATCACCCCTTTCCCGCATCCGGAGGTGTATACCCGCTGACCTAACAGATCCGGATCCACCATTTTTTGACTTCGATGTCGGCACGCCATCTGGTTTCATCAAGTGAGAAAGAAAGGATGTCGTCTGCGGATGAGATGAATCCGGAGGTGACCAGAAATCCGTAGGCAAACGCTTTCAGATGAGACGGGGTACACATGAGTGTGACGATTTCCCGGCCGTTGACCTCAAAGGTCAACGGCACTTCCGCTGCCACATGCGTGTTTTCTTCAGACAGAGCATTGTCTTTGAAACGGGTGATGGTAAACGGAATCATCTCCCCTATGGGGGTATCATCATTCATGCGCCGATCCTTTTGCTTCCTGACAGGCGGCTGAAATGTCGCCGGCTGTCATAGTCACATATCTGACTATAGCACCGGGTAAACAGATTTTAAAGGAAATTTGTGCGTGGTCGCTTCCCTTTTTTTCGCAGTTGATGCCCAAGAAGAGGGGAGATAAAAAGACAAGAAGGGATCAAACATCACTCAACCGCGGGGCAATCAGCAGCGCTCCGGGGATCGCAGTCAACCGGTGCGAGTATCATTTCGTTTTTGCAGAACGGGCAGAACGGGGTGGCCACGTTCTTTTCATCCATGATGGATTCCGGCCTGAATGACATTTCAAATCGTCTGGTGCCGGGATGGCTGCAATGCACATGGGTACAGATATATTTTGTTTCCATTTCGCAATACTCCTTTGGGTTAAATTTCGTAAACCATAACATGGATTGTCGGAAATTGCAATCCATCAATCATATCGCATACCTGCGTGAGCAAATCATCAGCGACAGGTTAGAACTTTGTCATCCTTTGATCACGGCCATGGGCCGCAATCTTGCCACCCTTCTGGATATGCCGGCGCTATGGACCACTTCTACCACATCGGACACATCTTTGTAAGCCTCGGGCATCTCTTCGGTCATGGTGAACCGGCCGGTGTATTTCACCAGAATGCCTTTTTCTGCCAGCTCCCGCTGGATGGATCGGCCCTGGCCCGCTTTTTTGGCGGCTTTTCGGCTTAAAAGCCGTCCGGCCCCGTGGCAGGTGGACCCGAAGGTTTCGGTCATGGCGATATCTGTGCCGCACAACACATAGGAGGCCCGGCCCATATCTCCGGGGGTAAGGATGGGCTGGCCCACGGCCCGGAACCGGTTCGGAATGCCGGGCTGTCCCGGCCCGACGCCCGGGTGGCTCCTTTGCGCACCACGCACACAGCCTGGTGCTTTCCATCCACCCGATGGGTCTCTTTTTTGGCGATGTTGTGACAGACATCATAGAGCAGGTTCATGCGCAGACAGTTCGGGCTGATGGACAGTGTCTGCATCATCACCTGCCGGGCCCGGTGCAGCATGATCTGCCGGTTGGCCCAGGCAAAATTGGCGGCACAGGCCATGGCGGACAGATAGGCCTGCCCATCTTCCGAGTGGATCATGGCACAGGCCAGCTGCCGGTCAGGCGGGGTCAGCCCCATCCGGGACATGCCCTTTTTCATGACTGCCAGATAATCCTCACACACCTGATATCCCAGACCCCGGGAGCCGGAATGCAGCATCAGGGTCACCTGGCCGGGAAACAGGCCGAACACCCCGGCGGTGCGGTCATCAAATATCGTTTCCACCACCCCGATTTCCAGAAAATGATTGCCGGATCCCAGGGTGCCCAGCTGGTCTCTGCCCCGTTCAAGGGCTCTGTCGCTCAATAAACCGGGGTCTGCCTGGGCCAGACACCCGTTTCTTCGGTGTGTTCGATATCTCTGCCTTCGCCGAATCCCTGTGCAACAGCCCAGGCACTGCCCTGTGTCAGCACCTGTTTCAACTCCCGGACAGACAGCCGGACAGAGCCTTTAGATCCCACCCCGGACGGCACGGTCTGGAACAGATGGTTTGCAAGCGTTTCCAGATGGGGGCGGACCTCTTTTTCTGACAAAGCCGTGGTGGCCAGGCGCACCCCGCAGTTGATGTCATATCCGACACCCCCCGGGGAGATCACGCCGGTGTCCCAGTCGAATGCCGCTACTCCGCCGATGGGAAATCCGTATCCCAGGTGAATGTCCGGCATGGCCATGGCCGCCTTGACAATGCCCGGCAATGTCGCCACATTGACCACCTGCTGGAGACTGCCGTCCCGGCTCATGGCCCGGATACCGGATTCCGACGAATAGATGATTCCCGGCACCCGCATCTGCCCGGTTTTGGGGATCTGCCACCGGTATGGGGCAAGGGGATCAATTTGCATGGAATCACTCCTGTGTGTGTCAGGCGGCTGTCTGTTTAGTTTGTTGACGTCATTCAGAATTAATGCGTTCACTAAGGAAAATTTTCAATAAAGACTGGTATGGCACATCTCATTTATTCGCCAGAAATTTGAATTCTTCGATCATGGATTCCGGTCAACGGATTCATATCATTTTCGCTCTCATACGGGAATGCTCATTGTCACGGTTGACCATGGCCGGCTTGTTGTAAAAACTCTGTTTGCATTCAAAAACCGGAACGCCGTGTCGCCCCCAATCGCGTTGGTAGTATTTTTCCTGGTGCCATTCAAAACCAGTGCAATTTGCCGAAATTTTGCTGATTTTGGCTATATATAACGCATATTATGAATATACACAATATGCCGTCATCTGAAATCTGGGCGGTAGAGATAAAATGCGGCAGCGTTTTCAAACCGGGCAAACATTCCAGTAACATCTGCATATTGGTTTCTAAGCTCTCTGGCAATCCGGGTAACACCATTGTCGTTTCTTGATTCAGGAGCCATTTGACGGTCTCTTTCCTGAACAGTGTTTCGATGACACCACGCCGCTGCAGGAAAAAAAGATTTTGCCAAATCCGTGCTGGCAGTACTCAAAGACATTCATCAGAAGGGCGTGATCTATAACTATTTGTCACTTGAAACCATCACATCGGTGGTTGTTTAGTCTTGAAAAATGTGATATCAGCGCCGCTGATGATCAGTGAAAAGGCAGTTGGCATCATCGGTCTGGCGGACATGGCCGCCGATTTTAAGGGCAACGATGCCAATATCGTGACTGGATTGGTGAACGGGCGCCATTGCATTACGAAACAACCGAAATCCGGATAAAAGGACCGACGTTGAGCAGCAGTGCCAGCGGGTCGCCGCAGAACTGAATAAAGCGCTATCTAAAGTGGAGAAACCGAGTGGACTTTTGCCCATCTGGTCCTATTGTAAGATAATTCGGGATGATCAAGTTCAGCCACAGCATCTGTAAGGAATGCGTTGATAAATGATTTCCGAAGATGGATTATTCTATAATGGAACAACCGAATGGACAATTGCCCGGATCAATGTACGACGGTCATTCAAAAAGGAGCGATATGAAAGAAAATATTCCTTGTGGAAAGTCGGAAAAACGAATGAATATTATTGAAAAAATACAAAGAAATGGTTTGCTGATGGATGGTGCCATGGGATCGGTCCTGATCAGCCGGGGGCTGGCAGGTAATGAAGCGGCGGAAACCTGGAATATCAGGCATCCGGAGATCATCAGGCAGGTTCATGCAGACTATTTTAATGCCGGGGCTGATGTGGTCACGGCCAATACGTACGGCGCATCGCGGCCCAAATTGAAACAAATGGGAGCGGACAAAGACTTTGAACGTCTCAACACGGAAGGGGTGCGGCTGGCAAAATCGGTGTGCGGGCCGGAACAGTATGTGGCTGCGGATATGGGGGCCATGGGAGAGTTGCTGCTCCCGACCGGGCCCGTGTCTTTTGAGGAAATGAAAGACGAGTTTGCGGCCCAGGCACAGATATTGGACGAAGAAGGCGTGGACCTGTTTCTGGTGGAAACCATGTTTGATCTCAATGCCGGGCTGTGCGCGGTTCAAGCCATTCAGTCGGTATCGAACAAACCCGTGTTCTGTACCCTGACCTTTAAGGAAACACCGAAAGGATTTTTCACCATTTTCGGGAACGCGCCCGAACGAAGCATGAAAACCCTGGCGGATCATGGGGTGGCAGCGGTGGGGGCCAACTGTTCCCTGGGGAGTTCGGACATGGTGCGGCTGGCGGCACAGATCCGGAAATGTGTGAAGATCCCGGTGGTCATTCAGCCAAATGCCGGGATGCCCCGGGCCACCGGCGGCAACCAGGTATCGTATCCGGAGACAGATGACCAGTTTGCAGCCAACATCGCTAAAATCCGGGCACTGGGTGTTGAGATCACCGGCGGGTGCTGCGGCACCACTCCGGAAACCATCAGAAAGCTGAGACATTCAATCAAACAGCAGATAATATGAGCCAAACGCTGGTCGGATTGAAAAGATGCATAAACCAAATTTATCAGAACCACAGTCGATTTGAAATAAATTGTTGACAATTCATTGGTTATCTATGAGAAAGAATGATATAAAGGAGAGGAATATTTAAAAATTAAGGCCACTCTCTGCCATCTTCAAAAACAAGGGCAGCAATTCAAGGAGCTGTTATGATTTCAGGTATTCCTGAAAATGTTACGATATTGGTGGTTGACGACGAAGAATCTATCCGGCGGCTGGTAACCAGAATCATCAAGCCGATCGGATATACCTGTTTTCAGGCCAGCTGCGGGAAAGACGGCCTGGCCGTTATGGAAAAAGAATCCGTGGATGCGGTGATTACCGATATTGCCATGCCTGAAATGGATGGTATCGAGTTGACTGAAATTATCAAACGCCGGTATGATGCGGATGTGATTATGATGACCGGGTATTCCGAAGATCTCAAATATGGAGACGCCATTGCAAAAGGGGCTAGTGATTTTCTTCAAAAACCGTTTGAACCCGGGGAATTCGTTATTCGTCTCAAACGGGTTCTGAGAGAGAGACAGATGACCCAGGCGCTCAACAGGAATCTTGAGAGAATGACGCTCATTCTGGATGGGGTGATCAACTCTTTTCCTTCACGGTTGAGGCTCGGGACCCCTATACGGCCGGTCATCAGAAACGGGTGACATTCATTGCCGTTGCTATTGCCAAGGAAATGCAGCTCAGCCCGGAACAGGTCCGCACCATCCGAATGGCCGGAATGATCCATGATCTTGGAAAGATCGCCATACCGGCGGAAATTCTTTCAAAACCGGGCAAAATTTCCGAAGCGGAATTCAATTTGCTGAAAGTTCATCCCCAGGTCGGGTATGATATTCTCAAGGATATACATTTTTCCATGCCGATTGCGGAGATTGTTTACCAGCACCATGAACGGTTGAACGGACAGGGGTACCCCAGAGGCCTCCCGGGCAAAGACATTCTGCTGGAAGCCAGAATCATCGCAGTGGCAGACGTCGTGGAAGCCATGTCTTCTCACCGGCCTTACCGCCCGGCACTGGGGCTGGACAAGGCCCTGGAAGAGATTGAAAAAACAAAGGGGTTTTGTATGATCCTGATGTGGTGGATGCCTGCTGCCGCATCATGAAAGATGAGCAAAATTTCGAACTATAAGGTGGGTTAACAGCGTTGATGACAGACGGGGTATCCCTTCCTGTCTGCTGAGGTGGCGATATGGATCAAAAGATAGAAAACCTGTCCGTTGTCAGAGCAGTGCTCGACGGGATTGAGGATGTTATCTATGTGGCAGACCCCGACACATTTGAGCTGCTGCATGTGAACGAGGCGTTTCAGAAGTTCTGGGGAAAGAATGTTCTGGGGGAAAAATGCCACCGGGTTCTGCAGAACCATGCCACCCTGCCCGTTCTGTACCAATGATAAAATTTTTGGGGAGTATGCGGACAAGGCCCTATGTCTGGGAATTTTAAAATGAGGTGACCGGCATCTGGGCAATCTTTTCATCAGGCAGTATCTCTATAAGTACGATGAATTTGACAGGGCTCAGTTTCTCGAACAGTCTCAGCGCTAGGGGTCTGATGTATGTGAGTGATGAAACAGACAGGCTGGCGCTGGCCGGGTGGTATGCCCACCGGCCCATCGGTTTTCCGGTCTGCCGATCATTAACGTTGATGGCCAGGGCGATGAAGCAGGACAAAGAAAAATGCGTTCAGGCCGGTGCCAGCGATTATCTGAGCAAGTCCGTGGACATCGACCGGCTGCTCGCAATGATTCGGATCTGGCTTTATAGATAAAGGAATCCATCCCGATGAAGCCCCATGAGATAGAAGCGCTGGAAATCTCCCTGCTGCTGGAAACCAAGTCCACTGAAAGAACCCTGTCAGGGGGCATTGCCCATGATTTCAACAAGATATTGACCGGGCTGCTGGGATTATACCCAGCTGATGCTGAGTGAAGCGGAAAAAGACTCGGTCATCGAACAGGATCTGAATCAGGTATACAGTGCCGGTTTGAGGGCCAAGGAACTGGTCCGTCGGATTCTGACGGTTTCCAGAAAAACCGAAGATGAAATAATGCCTGTCAGAATCGACCTGATTGTCAAGGAAGTGCTGAAGTTCATGCGGTCAACCATCCCCAGCAGCATATCGATCAGAGGCAATATCACCAGCCGCTCAAAAGTGATCGCCAACACCACCCAGATTCACCAGATTATCATGAATCTTTGGACCAATGCCAGCCATGCCATGAATGAACAGGGCGGCACATTGATGGTCGATCTTGTGGATGTGCATCTCGATGCTTCCCGGCATATTTCCGGATAAAAGGCTTTGCCCGGCGATCACATAAAAATGGCCGCGACCGACACAGGATCCGGCATGGGACTGGTGCTGGTCCAGAGAATCATCAACGAAGCCGGCGTAGTCATCGAGGTCAAAAACACCGTCAACGCCGGCTTCAGGTTCGAAATCCTGCTGCCTGTCACGGAAAAAGAGAAACAAGCCGGGAAAAAATATTCATACCGCTCAAGCCCGGGAAGGGCAACATTTCTTTTGTCGATGACGAAATCTCGATCACCGAACTCGTGAAAAAAGTCCTGGAAAGTCATGAATACGAAGAGATCGAGTTCAACAATCCCCGCCAGGCATTGACAGATTTTGAAAACAACCCGAAAAAATTTGATGTGGTCATCTCTGATTTGACCATGCCGGAGATGAAAGGCAAAAAATTGATTGAAAAAATACATGCTTTACGAGACGATATCCCCTGTATCCTGTGTACCGGTTACAGCAAGGAGCTGACCAAACATTCGGATTCCGTTCAGGGATGGAAAGCGATACTGATCAAACCCATCGACCGGATCGATTTATTGATCACCATTCAGCAGGTACTGCATGGTGACCCCGTTCAGGCAGATGTGTGACGTTTCCTTATCCGAGGTTAGGGCTTTGATGACAGATCACCGGTTTGTCCAGTGATGCCGAACCGGCATCCAAACGAATTTTCGTCACTGAATCTTAACCGGATTACCAGGGAAAGGGTGGGGCGGTCTGTGTGCAGTTCAGGCCATTCTGCCTGATAAGCCGGCCTTGTGTCCCACGGCTGTCATATGGGTTGAGAAATTCGGCAGCTTCTGGTACATCAATGAATCATGAAACATGTCGTGCTCATCAACAACGCCCATATTGAGAATTTCAGTGTCCGGAACCTGGGTGCCTATCTGATATCCCGGGGATTCCGGGTATCGGTCGTCCATTATGAGAGCCGCAAAGAAGCCGTGTTTGAGCCGATGCCGGCATCGGCCCTCAACGTGCTGGCCGATTTTTGCAAAGAGGTTGATCTGGTGGGTATCACCCTTCTGACCTCCCATCTGCTGCCCCGGTGCCGCCAGATCACCCAGTATCTGAAAGACCGGATCAAGGCCCCGATTATTTGGGGCGGTCCCCCCGTGATTGCCGATCCAATCCAGTCTTTGGATGATGCTGGCCTGGTGTGCGCCGGAGAAGGGGAGAGCGTGATGGAACAGCTGCTGGCCGGGGTGCCGTTCGATGAGATCCCAGGGCTGGGATATGTGGCCTCTGGCGGTATTCCCGTGGTCAATGATCTTCCTCCCATGCTGGATGTCAATGACCTGCCCATTCCCCGGGTGGACCTGGAAAACGGGGTTGTGCTGACCGAATCCGGTCTGGTGCCCATGAAAGAGCAGGTGCCGTCTTCGTTGTCCACCTACAGCGTGCTGCTGGTCCGAGGATGCCCTTACCAGTGTTCTTACTGCCTGAACAGCCGGCTGAAGCGGGTGTTCGAACGCAAAGGGGCGTATGTGCGTAAAGTCGAGGTGGACCACGTCATTGATGAACTGGTGTGGGCCAAAACCCATGTTCCCCACTTGAGGCGGATCATCATCGATGATGATGATTTTTTCCTCAATTCCAAAGACCGGATGACACGGTTTCTTGACCGGTACATGAAAGAGATCCGTCTTCCCGTGTTTTACATTCAGGCCAACACCCGGCAGATCACCGAAGCAAAGCTGGATATTCTGGTGAACAGCGGCCTGGACCTGCGGTATTTGAAAATCGGGCTTCAGTCCGGCAGTCCACGGATCAGCCGGGAGATCTTCCATCGCCCCCTGGAGACTGAAGATTACCTGGAAAAGCTGGGAATGGTTATGAAAAGGGGCATCCGGGTGATGATCGATGTGATTTCGGACAATCCCTATGATACTGTGGCGGATAAACATGCGGTGCTGCGGTTCTATCTGGAGATGCTGAAGCGGATACCTAACCCCACCATCGAGCGACCGGTAAAAATTTACGACCACAAACTGATGTACTATCCCGGCACCCCACTGTATGAACAGGTTTTGAGGGACGGCCATATCAGGGCTGATTATGTGGATCAGGTGCTGCTGAAACGCAGCACACTTCGCCTTCATGAAGAAGACCGGGACCATGACGCACTGATGGTGTCTTTGTTCAACACCGCAGCCAACCGGCAGCCGTTCCACCGCACAGCGCACGTTCTGCTCAGGGTGCTGGCGGTGCCGCCGGTGTTTAGGGCCGTGGTACGGTGGGGCCTGGCTGCCATCTTGAACCGGGTGTCACAGATCCCGGTTGTGTCGGGCCTCTTAAGAAAAGACACCCCATAGATCCCCCTTGGATCGGGACTGACAAAGGATTAAAAAACAGACGGCAGATTAGAATCGATTATAAAGCAGAGTGGTTAACCGCTCAGAAGTGATCATGGATTGGGTTTTGAGGAGAACGTGCCATGAGTGACAGTAATTTTTACGATTACGCCGCCCTGGACCATCCCGGGATTCTGGCGTATATTTTTCATCCCAGGATGTCGATGCGGCCGGCAGGCCCCGATGACATTCTGATTCCGGTGGCGGACGATGTGGACGTCGGTGCATGCTTTCATGTGGCCGGCAAAAAGGCCCCCACCCTTTTGTTTTTCCACGGCAACGGGGAGATCGTGTCTGATTATGATGATCTGGGACCCTTGTACACCCGTCTGGGCATTAATTTCTTTGTGGTGGATTACCGGGGATATGGCTGGTCCACCGGTACTCCTACGGTATCGGACATGATGGCGGACAGTCACCGGATTATGGATTTTGTGATACAGTGGTGCCGGAATCAGGGGTTTTCCGGGGCTTTGTCGGTCATGGGCCGGTCCCTGGGCAGTGCCGCTGCCATTGAGCTGGCAGCCGCCCGGTCCTCTGAGGTGGACACCCTGATTGTGGAAAGTGGGTTTGCCGCTACCGAAAGCCTGCTCCGCGCGCTGGGGATCGATCCGGCGGCCTTGGGCATCCGCTTGGCACCGGAAATGGACAACCAGGAAAAAATCCGGAAGTGGACCGGGCCGGCATTGATCATCCACGGGGAACAGGACCAGCTGATTCCTTTTTTCCACGGCCAGTCCCTGTACGATGCCTGCCCGTCTTCTGAAAAAAAATTGAAAAAAATTGCCGGTGCAGGACACAACGATATTTTTCTGCGCGGTCTGGATCAGTATCTGTCCGCCGTGAAATCCCTGCTACTGTTGAAAAAACCAGCCTTGAAACGCTGAACATACCGGCAAACCGGGCGGGAATGAAAGTCAGTGTCAAGACAATGTCTTGAAAGACAGAACAGTCGTTCCATCAGAAAGCCGGACTGATGATATCTTTAGAGTATCAGGGACATTTGAAAATAATCTGTCAAAAAAGGGATATGGTTGACATTTTGGCCTGCAGAGGGTTATACAGTACAGGATTATTCCGGCGCAACCGGCCGGTATCGAAAAATACAAAACAACCATATGAGGATACGGCAT
>LQAF01000015.1_pt1 | contig 33657 bp, 38 predicted proteins | sample 1535781 | NCBI WGS metagenome assembly LQAF01 (sample SAMN04331583, study PRJNA305678) | bioreactor metagenome | isolation source: bioreactor_2 inoculated with Wadden Sea sediment 2nd replicate of a... | place: Germany:Bremen
ATGCTGTTCTGCCGCCCGGCACCGGAAAGATCATGCGGATTCAGGGGCCTTTATCTCTGAAAAGGAAATTGCCAAGGTCACGGGTTTTCTCAAAGAACAGAGAAGGCCGGAGTATGATGAGAATGTCACCAAAGGGGAGGATGAGGAAGGGATCCGGGAATTTGATGAATCGGATTATGATGAGAAATATGATGAGGCGGTGGCCGTAGTGACCCAGTCCGGCCAGGCCTCTATTTCCTATGTGCAGCGACGGCTTCGCATCGGGTACAACCGGGCTGCCCGTCTCATTGAAATGATGGAGCATGAAGGCGTTATCGGCCCCCAGATCGGTACCAAACCCCGGGAAATCCTGGTGAAAAATTATGACGAAGATGGATTTTGATTTTCTGCACACTATCAAGGGATTCATGGCAGATGAGGAAATGAGTCGTCTCCATGACCTGGCCCAGGCTGCGGCTGCGATGGGTCCGATCCTGGAGATCGGTTCTTACTGCGGGCTTTCTTCAGTGATCATCGGCTGGGCATGCCGGCAGCTTAACTCCACCTTGTTTTCCATTGACCATCATACCGGTTCCGAGGAACAGCAGCCCGGAGAACCATATTTTGATCCGGATCTGTATGATAAGACTGCCGGCCGGATCAACACGCTGCCATTTTTTTGAGGACCATTGAGACTGCGGGTTTGACGGATTATGTGGTTCCCATGGTCTGCACGTCCGCCGTTGCGGGCAAAACGTGGTGCACGCCTTTGCCCATGGTGTTTATTGACGGGGGGCATTCATTTGATACGGTATATCAGGATTTTCTGATCTGGTCGCCGCATATCATGGCCGATGGGCTCCTGGTTTTTCATGATATCTTCATGGATCCGTCTGAAGGCGGGCAGGCCCCCAGGCAGGTGTATGAGATTGCTCTGCAGACTGGGGATTACTTGGAACTCCCCATGACCCGTACCCTGGGGGTGCTGCAGCGGAAATCCGTCTCTTAAGAACCGATTATCAAGGACATATCACAAAGGATCTATCATGACACATGCCGTTCTGGAGCAGATCCGGTCATATTATCTGGAGTTTCTGCCGTTCAACAAGGTGCTGGGCATTAACATCAATCAGTTGGAGTATGAAACCGGTGACGCAACGGTCAGCTTTCCCATGAAGCCGGACCTGATCGGCAATGCCGCTGTAGGGATTCTGCATGGCGGAGTCACGGCGGCAGTGATCGACCTGACAGGCGGGTTGAGTGCGCTCATCTCCTGTGTTAAACTGCATGAAACCGATTCACCTGAGCGGCTGTACAAACGGCTGACCGCCTCCGCCACCATTGACATGCGCGTGGATTATCTGCTGCCGGGAAAAGGCGTGTCGTTTGTGTGCAAGAGCCGCATTATCCGGGCCGGTTCCCGCATCGTGGTGGCCAGGATCGATCTGTTCAATGACCAGAATCAAGCCATTGCCACGGGCACCGGCACCTATCTGATCAGGTGACCAGGATCAACTGACCAGAATCAACCCGGGGAAATGCCCGGTTCGAAAAGATACGGACCCATGCCGGATCAGGCCTTTTTCTGTTCGTTTTTTCTGAAATACAGCACCAGGCTTTTTCCCAGCACCGGATTGAACAGCCGGTCCAGAAACCGGGTCAGGGCCGGTTTTTTCATCATGTCCCAAATCAGGAGCCTGTGGTATAGGTTTACCAGGAAGTGATCGGTGCGTTTCGGATCCACTACGCATTTGAGCCACCAAAAAGGGGTGTGGAGGCTGTGGGCAAAGTGAGCCCCCAGATAGGTCATCGGATGGTCGCCGGCCGTGGTATGGCCGGTGAATTTTTTGATGAGTGCTTTTTTCCGGTAGATTCTCACGTGTCCCATTTCGGTGTTAGTATAAGCATCGGACAGCATCCAGCAGATTTTTTCCGGGTAATGCCTTGGCACACTCACCGCCAATACACAGCCGGGCTTGAGAATCCTCGCCAGTTCCGATATCGCAATATCATCGTTGGGAATATGCTCCAGCACCTCTGAACAGATCACAACATCAAACCAGTTGTCTCTAAAGGGCAGACAGGTGACATCCATGCAGGAAAGATCGAACCGGGCGCAGGACAGGTCGTTTAATGCCTGGTGAAATGCCAGTTTGTCCCGGGTGGCCGTCAGGTTGGCATGGACATAATCGGCACCGATGCACAGAGTCTGGTTCATCTGGCAGGCCTGGATCATGTGTCGGCCCTCGCCGCATCCCATGTCCAGGATCCGGTCCCCGGGCCGGATGCCCAGCCGGTTGAAATCAATGGTAATCATGGATAATCTTCCGATATGCCTGCACTGTTTTTTGGCGGTGGCCTCCCAGGTGAAGTGGGTCAGGACCCGGTCGTATCCTTTCTGGGCAAGCTTTTCCTGGCGTTCCGGGTCGTCGATCAGCGCCAGAATGGCGTTTTCCAGGGCCTTGCTGTCCCCGGGAGGCACCAGCACCGCCGCATCTCCGGCCACTTCCGGCAATGCCCCGCCCGTGGTGCAGATCACCGGAATCCGGCAGGCCATGGCTTCCCCCACTGGCAGGCCGAACCCTTCATACAAAGACGGCACCACGGCGATGCTGGCCCTGGCATATTCTTTTACAAACCGATCCTGGCTTATGGGGCCGGTGAATTCAATATACCGGCCTAAATCCAGGTGTTTCATCAACCGTTCAACCCCTCCGTTTTTTTGGGGTGCCGACCACCACCAGGGAAATCCGCTGTTTTTCCACTATGTTTTTCACTGCATACAACAGGTGGTAGAGCCCTTTGAGCGGCGTGTCAGCCGAGTTGGTGACGATGATCCGTCCTTTGATTTTTTTACGGTCTCCAGGGGATGGAAACTGTCGGTGTCAATGCCGTTGGGAATGACGGAGAACCGGTGTTCCGGAATGGCAAATTCCTTTGAAATGTCCTGCCTGGATATGGCGGATACCGTGAGGATTTTGGGCAGCTGTCTGGCCACTCTCTTCTGCATGCGTATAAAGGAATACCATCGCAGAGCCTTGACTTTCTTGTAGAACGACCGGGTTGCTTTGACGGCCAGGCGGCGGTCCACAGTCATGGGATGATGGATGGTGGCGGTGACCGGCACTTTTTTCATCAAGGACAGCAGTCCATAGGACAGGCTCTGATTATCGTGAATGATGTCGTACCGGGTTTCTCTGCCGTTAAGGTGCCGGACCACCCGCTTGCCGAAGGTCCAGGGCTCCGGATATCCCATGGTACACACATCCAGCCATTCCATCAGATTAATACGGTCGGACAGCTCTTCAAGGCTGGGGGTTCGGAACAGGGCTTCCGGATTATACAGATCTAGCGTTTTAAGCATGGTCAGTCCGGCCTGGCTGTTTAACTGTGGATCCGGCGGACCGGCAATGACCTCCACCCGGTGTCCCAGATCGGCCAAAGCCCGGCTCAAATGCCTGATATACACTCCCTGGCCGCCACAGTGTGGATTGCTCCGGTAGGAGAGCAGAGCTATGTTAAGGAGTGATTTCATGCAGGGAAGGGTTGGTGCGCCCGGCTGGAATCGAACCAGCGATTTTCAGCTTCGGAGGCTGACGTCTTATCCACTGGACTACGGGCGCTTGGAAAATCAATGCTGTTATACCAGATTATCAAATAAAATCCAGATCAAATTTTTCTTTGGCTTCTCCGGCAACGTATAAAGAACCGGCAATACAGACCGCCTCTTGTTCTGAACTGCTTGAAATTGCGAGAGAAACCGCTTCGGCCACATTTTCGATCACCTGAATCGGCCCTTTGAAATTTTTTTTGCCGCCGCCACCAGGACCTGGGTCGGCAGGCTTCGATCAATGTTTGCCCGGGTGATGATGACCCGGTGGGCCACGGGAAGCAGGTTTTTGAGCATGGCTTCATAGGGTTTGTCATCCAGAATACCGATGACCAGGGTCAGTGGTCTGCCGGAAAGCGTCTGGGACAGATACCGGGCCAGGACCTGAGATGCCTTGAGATTGTGTGCCCCGTCCAGAATGACCAGCGGGTTCTGCTGAATCACTTCCAGCCGTCCGGGCCAGCGGGTTTTGGCCAGTCCCTGTCTGGCAAGATCAAGGGTCAGGTGATACCTGGGATCGGTTTCCCGGTATTTGTCAAAAACCAGTTCACACGCTGCCAGTGCCATGCCCAGGTTTTCTTTTTGGTGGTCCCCGGGCAGGGGCGGGAGGATATTGGGGATGCCCAGGTTCAGGCCCCGGTACGTGACAGCGGGTTTACCCGGATTTTTTCGGACAAAAAAGTCCTGTTTGTATTGGTACAGAGGGGCATTTTTTTCCCTGGCAATCCGTTTGAGAGTCCGGATTCCCGACGGCTGGTGAACACTGGTGACCAGCGGGGTGCCGGATTTGATGATTCCGCCTTTTTCCGAGGCCAGGGCCTGAATGGTCGTTCCCAAATACTGGGTATGTTCAATGGACAGATTGGTGATGACACTCACCGCAGGATCAATGATATTGGTGGCGTCAAAACGGCCACCCATGCCTGTTTCAATCACGGCCCATTCCACCTCGTCCCTTGCAAAATGATAAAAGGCCATAGCTGTGGCGATTTCGAAAAAAGTGGCCTGTCTTTTACCGGTGTCTGCCGCGTTCACGGCTTCATAGGCAGCAACCACATCCGAATCACGGATCATCTGTCCATTGATACAGATTCGTTCGTTGAATTTGACCAGGTGGGGAGAGGTGTAAATCCCTGTTTTGAATCCGGCCGTCTGTAAAATGGAAGCGATATAGGTGGCTGTGGATCCTTTGCCGTTGGTGCCGGCCACATGGATGCAGGAATATTTTTTTCCGGACGGCGAGCCGGGTCAGAATGTTCTGAATGGTTTCTAGTTCCAGCTTGATGCCGAACCGGCCCAGCTGATAAATCTTTTCAAGGCACTGCTGGTAAGTTACCGCCATAGTCTGCACATAAAAATCCCGGCATTCCGTTTCAAAGACAGTCTGCCGGGATCGGTTAAAATGGGTTATCTGCGTTTTCTGCGGGATTTGGAAGCTGCGATCCGCTGTCTGCGCATGGCTTCACGCATCTTACGTCGTCTGTATTGACAGGGTTTTTCAAAATGTTTTTTCACTTTGAGCCGTTTGAAGAGTCCGTCATTCTGGATTTTTTTCTTCAAGATTCTCAAGGCTTTTTCAACATCGTTGTCAATAACCGTGACAGTAATTTCTTTCAAAAAACATCGCCCCTTTCATGGTGGATTTAACTACACAAAATATTCATATCCCTGTCTTATAACAAAACGCAGATGTGAATGCAAGTAAAACTTGATTACAGTTTGGACAGCAACTCCTCGGTGACCTCATTGAGCGGGGCCTCTCCGGTCAGGGTGACATATTTGATCGAGTCATCTTTTGCGGTCAGGTTTTGAAATGGTAAGCCGCGGCCAGTGTGCCGGTATCAGTGTCATAATAAATGGAATGGCGTTTGTCGATGGCCGCCTCATCCTGGTCGTCACCTCTGGCGCTCAAAGCCCCGCCGCATACCCGGCATTTATCCCCGTCCGGTTTGATGGCATCAATAAAATGTTGTTGGGATGGTTGTTGTCGTTTTCACACAGCCTGCGCCCCATGATCCGGTTTTTGGCCACCTGCCGGTCCAGAATCATTTCAATGACATAGTTGAGTTTCATGCCGGCCTCTTCCAGAGACGCATGCAGTTTTTCCGCCTGCACTTTGTTTCTGGGGAATCCGTCCAGAAGCCAGCCTTTTTTGCAGTCATCTTTTTTGAGCCGGTCCAGCACCATGGGAATGGTGATCTCGTCCGGCACCAGGTCGCCCCGGTCGATGTAGGCTTTGGCCTGTTTGCCCAGCTCGGTGCCGCCCTTAATATTTTCCCTGAAAATACCGCCGGATTCGATGTGGGCGATGTTGAATTTATCCTTGAGAATGGCACCCTGGGTGCCTTTGCCGCTGCCGTTGGGTCCGAAAAATAAGACGTTCATGAAAACTCCTTTTTATCAGTTTGGTTGAACATGTCAAACGAACATGTATTGGTTTCATTCAGACAGTTTTTTCTACTTATAAGAGGTGTAAGGGTTTGTCAAGATAAAGCAGGCAATGATTCGGGCTCTGGGAATAAATCTTTGTGGAGAATTTATTTTGATTTGCGCTTGAATGTCATATGTGGAATTGGTATTAGAAGGCGATACAATTCATGCACAAACGCAGGTAAATATATACCGGTTCGGGAAGGGGGAAAAATGACGGAATTGATCGATGTCAGGGCAAGGGAAATTATTGATTCCAGGGGCAATCCAACCGTGGAGGTGGATGTGGTGCTGGCCTGTGGTGCCAGGGGCAGGGCGGCAGTGCCTTCCGGGGCTTCCACCGGTACCCGGGAGGCACTGGAACTGCGGGACAACATGGACAACCGGTTCCTGGGCAAAGGAGTCCTCAATGCGGTGGCCAATGTCAACGAGGTGATTGCGCCGGAAATTATCGGATATGATGCCATGGACCAGGCCGGCCTGGACCGGACCATGATGGACATCGACGGCACGGAAAACAAATCCCGGCTGGGTGCCAACGCCATTTTAGGCGTTTCCATGGCAGCGGCCCGAGCAGCGGCCCAGGCCTGTGACCTGCCCCTGTACCAGCACTTGGGCGGCATCAACGCCCGGATTATGCCGGTGCCCATGATGAACATCATCAACGGCGGGGCCCATGCCGCCAACAATCTGGATATCCAGGAATTCATGATTATGCCCTTTGGTGCGGCATCTTTTCTGGAAGCGGTGCGTATGGGCGCGGAAACGTTCCATCACCTGAAAAAAATCCTTAAGAAAAACGGATTGAGCGTCGGTGTGGGGGATGAAGGTGGGTTTGCCCCGGACCTGACATCCAACGAACAGGCCATCGAATATATTCTTTCCGCTATTGAAGCGGCGGGTTACCGGCCGGGCCGGGACATCGGCATCGGGCTGGATGCGGCGGCCTCTGAATTCTACAAGGACGGTAAATATCATTTTCTGTCCGAAGGCAGGGATCTGTCCGCCGACGAGTTGATGGATTACTATGAAACTTTGATCGAAAAATATCCGCTGTTTTCTATTGAAGACGGCCTGGCAGAAGGTGACTGGGATGCCTGGGAACGGATGACCGAACGCATGGGGGATCGTATCCAGATTGTGGGGGACGATATTTTTGTCACCAACCCGGATATTTTCAAAAAAGGCATTGAAGCTGGAATCGGTAATGCCATCCTGGTCAAGCTCAACCAGATCGGCACGGTCACCGAAACTCTGGATACCATTCAGATGGCCAAGGATTCCGGCTATACCACGGTGATATCCCACCGGTCCGGAGAAACTGAAGATACGTTTATTGCGGACCTGGCCGTGGGGGTGAATGCCGGGCAGATCAAGACCGGGTCCATGTCCCGAAGCGACCGGGTGGCCAAGTACAATCAACTGATTCGCATTGAGGAAAAACTGGGGCCAGGCGCCTGTTTCATGACCCATCTTTTTGGATAAGGATTATGGCTGAAAATACCAAATATATATTTGTCACCGGCGGGGTGTTGTCCTCTCTGGGAAAAGGATTGGCATCCGCCGCCATTGGGATGCTTTTGGAGAGCCGGGGCCTGACGGTCACCATTCAGAAACTGGATCCGTATATCAACGTGGATCCCGGCACCATGAACCCGTTTCAGCACGGAGAAGTGTTCGTTACGGACGACGGCGCCGAAACAGACCTGGATCTGGGGCATTACGAACGGTTCACCCATGCCCGGCTGGGCAAGAACAATAATTTCACCACCGGCAAGATCTATCACCAGGTGATCACCAAGGAGCGCAAAGGTGAATATCTGGGGGGCACCGTTCAGGTGATTCCCCATATCACCGATGAAATCAAGCAGAGCATCTGCCTGGTGTCCGGTGATGTGGATGTGGTGATCGTGGAGATCGGCGGAACCATCGGGGACATCGAATCCCTGCCGTTTCTGGAGGCCATCCGCCAGTTCAAGGCGGATGCCGGGGCCGGCAACGTGATTTATATTCACCTGACCCTGGTTCCCTATATCAAAACGGCCTGTGAGGTCAAGACCAAGCCCACCCAGCACAGTGTCAAGGAACTGCGCAGTATCGGGATCCAGCCGGATATTTTGCTGTGCAGAACCGAACACTACCTGTCCCAGGACATCAAGGACAAGATCGCGTTGTTCTGTAATGTGGAATCGGATGCAGTGTTTACGGCCAAGGATGTGGACTGCATTTATGAAGTCCCCCTGGTCTACAACAAGGAAGGCCTTGGCACCAAGATTTTGAAAAAGCTAAATATCTGGGCCAGATCCCCGCGCCTGGACGAGTGGCAGGAGATGGTGGAAAAATTCAAGCACCCTAGATTCAGCGTCACGATTGCCATTGTGGGAAAATATGTGGATCTTACGGAAAGCTACAAAAGCCTGAACGAAGCCCTGACCCACGGCGGGATTTCCAATGAAGCCAAAGTCAATCTCCAGTTTGTGGACTCCACGACTTTGACCGAAGACAATGTGGCTCAGGTGCTGTCAAGTAGCGACGGGATTCTGGTGCCCGGCGGATTCGGGTCCAGAGGCATTGAAGGCAAAATTCTGGCGGCCCGGTATGCCCGGGAGAACAAGGTGCCTTATTTCGGGATCTGTCTGGGCATGCACATGGCCGTGATCGAAGTGGCCCGGCATCTGGCCGGCATGGAGGATGCCAACGGTGAAGAATTTGATCCGGATACCCCTTTTCCGGTTATCTACCTGATGAAGGAGTGGGTGGATCAGCAGACCGGACAGGTGGAAAAACGGGACGAAACCTCGGACAAGGGCGGCACCATGAGATTAGGTGCTTATCCCTGCCGGCTGAGGCCAGATACGTTTGCCCACAACGCCTACAAGCAGGAGGATGTTTCAGAACGCCACCGCCACCGGTATGAGTTCAACAACGCTTACAGGGAACGCCTGGAAAAAGCCGGTCTGATCATTTCCGGGATGTCTCCGGACCATGAGCTGGTGGAAATCGTGGAGCTGGCCGACCATCCCTGGTATCTGGGATGCCAGTTCCATCCGGAGTTCAAATCCAAACCCATGGCACCCCATCCCTTGTTCAAGGCGTTTATCAGGGCATCTTTGAAAAATGCCAAAAAATGACACTGCCCGGCAAAGCACTGTCGGGCACGCGGTCCTGTTTGGGAACAGCTGATACAATGGGATGGGAGTTTCCATGGAAAAAGAGTTGATCATCCAGAACCAGGCCATCCGGCTCCAGGCCATGCTGGCGGAAAAGGCTGCTGACAAAGGTGTGGTGATCACCCATCCTCATCCCCTGTACGGGGGGAATATGGATCACCCGGTGGTGAATGAGACAGCTGCCGCGTTTGCCCAAAAAGGATTTACCACCCTGCGGTTTAATTTCCGGGGTACCGGCGGCAGCACCGGCATGTATGACAATGGCCGGGGTGAACAAACGGACGTGACCACCGCGTTGTCGTTTTTGAAAGATCGGGGGTGCCGTTCCCTGTTTCTGGCAGGATACTCCTTTGGCTCCCGAATCAATGCGGCGGTGGTGGCAGACGGCTATGAGATCACGGACCATATCATGATTTCCCCCCCGGTGGCATTCATGTCTTTTGACGAGATCACGACGCTGCCGTCCACCAGCCTTATCATTACAGGCCGGAACGATGAGATCGCTCCGCCGGATCTGGTTCGGTCGCATATCGATCGATGGGGGATTTCTCCCCGGTTTGAGATTATTCCGAGATGCGATCATTTTTATTCCGGGTGTCTGAATCTGCTCCGAATAAGCCTTTCAAAGCATCTTTCATAAGATTAATTCTAAATTTTAAATCCAAACTCCAAGCATTCATTGCATGAGAATCGGAAATTTCCGGAAATTTCTGTCTATTTCCATATATTATTTGATAAATCCTAATATTTCGAAATAAAATCGATAATTCCAAAGAAAGTTATAATTGTTCGAAAAAGTTCTTGACAATTCGATTTGTTTCAGAGTAGTGGTGTGTATGGAATAAAAAATATTTTTAATTACAGTTAAGCAGCCTGATTGTTGGGCAAATCGGGGGGGCAAGTGTTTCGTTATATGGGAAATTCTGATGTAAAAGAAAATCACCTGAAAAAATCAGGATTGAGCTGGGACTAACAATTACTGCTCTTTCAAGGCTTGCCAATGTCAGTACCAAAGTGATCAGTCAAACCGAACGGATGCTGACCGATCCGACCCAGGTGACAAAGAGCAAAATTGTAAAAGGATTGAATGAGGCCCTTTCAAACAATGAGAAAAAAATCGATTATTTTGAAATTTTTCCCAATGAAGACTTTTGAATGTCCAATGGCAAAGGGGTTAATCTATGTATAAAGACTATTATTTAATGCAGGATGAACCATTTACCTCATTTCCATCGCCCCAAGTTTTTTATAAATCTAAAAGTCACATCAGAGCCTGGAAAAACCTGGTCCATGCCACCAAAAAATGAGCAGTTGGCCATGGTGGCCGGCGATTACGGCACCGGGAAAACCCTGCTCTGCCTGAAACTGCTTCAGTATATGGAAAAATGCCATGTCCAGCCCGTCGTATATGTGCCGTCTTCGGGTTTTTCCTTTTCCATGGTGCTTGAAAAAATTGCAAAAAAACTGGGTGTGCCGTTCAATGCATCCAATACAGGAGAATCTCAGCGATTTATATATGAATATTTTGAAACCGCCCCTCCTGACAGCTATGAACAGATTTTTATCGTCATTGATGATATTCAGGAATTTGAACATACGTTTATTTCTGAGCTGGGTAAACTGCTTACATATAATAATTATGGAAAATTTCCCATACGACTTTTTTTGTTCGGGCACAAAAATTTTTTTGAAAACCTGGAAAAACGGAATTTGGTCTCATTTAAGCAGCGAATCAGGATCATCCCTTTGCTGCCCCTTAATTTTGAGGATGTCACGGAATATATTTATTTCAGATTGATCGCATCGGGTGCCTCGGGCACACCGGTATTTGAAGATTCGGCCGTTGAATTAATCGCCGAAGAGAGCAAAGGACTGCCGCGATTGATCAATAAAATATGTGATGCAAGCCTGGTTCTCGCCTGTAAACTCAAGATTAATGTGATTGACCGCCAGGTGGTGTCTGCTGCGCTTGCCGAAGGTGGGTTTTTCGGTATGGAGGAACTGCATGATCTCACACCGGAGATCCAGAAAACAGAAAAAAAATCGGTCCGAGAATTGGCAGTGAACACCCGAAAGATCCAGCATCCTGGAATTGACACGTTTGAAGAAGTTTCCTCAAAAGATCTGCATAGATCTGAAGATTTAATTGAGCCCCCTGATGTTTCACCGGCAGAAATCCAAAAACGTCACCAAAAGACTGCAAAAAAGGATTTAAAAAAAGGCAGTCTTCTGGACGGAAAGACAGTGTCAATTATTATTTTGATCGTGATTCTGGGATTGATGGTTCTGTTTTTCATCAGAGAAATCCGAATGGACAGCATGCCGTCACCGGAAGATGAGTTCAAACCCAGCAGCCTGATCACTAAGCCGATACCATACTTTGAGGCTGATCGACAGGTGATCAATCGGATTGGAATCGTCCCTGACAGGGCAATGTTCATCCCGGAATCAATCAGCAGTTCAAATGATCTGACAGAGGCAGACAGACAGGCTTTTCCCGACATTCAGCCGATTATTCATGAGTTTTTTGATCCATTGGATAAGTTGCCGGTGGCATCGAAAACAATGGACAATGAGGGATTTCAGCTGAATGATCATTTAATCGTTTATTATGAACAAACAAATGGATAACTGCCTATGAATGAAGAATCAGCAAAATTATCCTATGGAAAAAAGTTTTTGGCTGGCCGGAAGCAGACTGTCTCCTCTCCCAGTTATAAAGACAGTTTTTTACAGGCGGCTGCCCGACAAAGGGATCCCAGGGAGAAAAAAGAAAAGTCCGATGCAGCACCTGAAACGCGAGGGGTTGTGCCTGATACGCCGAATGTAAATCCAAACCTGGTCTGGGAAATAAATGCGGCCCGTTTTCCGGAAGATCAGCTGCCTTCATTGACACCAAAGTCGATCAAACAGCTGGAATCCAATTTCCGGGAACTGATGCTGGTGGAAGCCAATATCAATGCCTTGACCCAAAATGGCAACGCTATTTATGTATCTTCGTGTTCCGATCAGAGCGGGAAAACCATTTCAGCGATCAGTGCAGCCTATGGACTGGCTTTTTATTCCCACAAAAACGTACTGCTCATGGATGGCAATTTGATCAATCCTCAACTGCACCAGCTGTTTGGCATTACGTCTGATCCGGGATTCGAGGACGTGTGTGCCGGCAATAATGCCATCGAGGATGTGATTTTACCCACAAGGCATAAAAACCTGAGTGTGATGACCATCGGCACGACGGATTTACAGCCTGGCAGAGAAAACCGGATTCGACAGATTCTGGCGGTACTTTCCGCAAACTTTGATTATGTAATCTGTGACGGCGGTTCCATTCTGACATCTTCGGTTGCTTTGAGAAACATCCCGGCTTTTGATGCAGTGCTGCTTGTCATTGAATGTGAAAAAACCCGATTGGAGGTGTTGCAGCTGGCAGAAGAAAAAATCCAGAAAAGCGGCGGCCCTACGTCCATTGGGGTGGTTTTCAACCGGCGCAAGTATTATATTCCATCAATCGTTTACAAAGTTATTTCAAAGAAATGATATGATGATAAATTTACAGTTAAAAAAACGGATTGTGGGCTGGGGATTGATCGTTTGTTTGATCATGTTCATCAATGGTTGTGCAAAAGAAGGCAAACTCCCCCCAGATTATGAAAAACCCTATCAGCGGAGTACCTATTCTTTTGACCAGGGAACCTATCCGTCTGATCAGGACCTCTTTCTTACTTATCGGATTTCCCCCGGGGATGTTCTGGATGTCATGTTTCAGATCCAGGCACAAAAGGCAAAAGAGTTCCGCATTGATCTGTATCACGAAATTCATGTGGTTTTTCCGGATCTGCCGAATTTGACTCTTACGCAGAAAATTATGCCCACCGGTGATATTGTGCTGCCGTATATCGGGCAGGTGCATGTGCTGGGATTGACGTTGAATGAAACCCATGCATTGCTGGAAGAGAAATATAAAAAAATTCTTCTGGATCCTCAGTTATCGGTGACCGTCACCAATATGGATGCCCGGATAGAGCAAATCAGAAGAGATCTTCATACCGCCCCCCGGGGATTGAGTAAACTGGTCAATGTGCGGCCTGACGGCTACGCAACGTTTCCCCTGGTGGGAGATTTTTTTGTTGCATTTAAGTCGATCAATCAGGTCAATGCCCTGCTTCAGGAAAAATATGAAGCCTATCTGCCTGGCATGCAGGCGGATATTTTCCTGCATGAACAGGCCGGGTCGGTAGTATATTTACTTGGCGAGGTCAATAATCCGGGCAGCTACAAGATCGACAAGCCGATCAGCCTGCTGCAGTCGATCACTTTGGCTGGCAGCTTCACAGAAAATGCCAAGCTTGAAAACATCATTCTGTTCAGACGGCATGAGCAGAAACTCATCGCCAGAAGTCTGAATCTGGAAAACCTGCTGAAATTAAAAGACAGTGAGGCGTTCTTTTTCCTGAAACCGGATGATATCGTATTTGTTCCCAAACCCGGATTGCCAGTCTTGCGCAGTTGATGACTCAAATACGGGAGATCGCCATGTTCCGCGGTTGGGGAATCAGCGGCGGCACGTTTGAATGGATGGATGATATAAATCAATAATATGGACCAGGCCCATGAAAAAATCAAATGATTACATACGAAATTTTTTTACGATCTTTTTTGCCAGAAAACTGATCATTGTGGCGGTTTCATTGATGATTATCGGCGGTGCAGTTTTGTTTGCATTGTTTTATCCGCCCGTTTATGGTGCAAAAGCGTCCGTTATTTTAAAAGGCGGCACGGCATTGAAGAATCCGGAAAGTATCGAAAAAACACGTATTGAAATCAGCTCAATCGGTGAAAGCGATCTTTTTTCTGAAATTGAGATTATTCGGGCGAATGTTGTGGCGGAAAGAACCGCGGATGAATTGATGAAAAACGGGTTTGATTTTGAATTTGGTCTGCTTGACAATGAAGAAAAAAAGAATCGGCGTGCAAAGAATCAGATCAAATCAGTGGTTGAGGCAGGAATTAACCCCCGTTCGAACACGATCAATATTCAGACAACATGGAACGACCCGGATAAGGCCAAAACAATTCTTGACGTATTAATCGAGAACTATTTTCAATACCGTGCCCATATATTTCAACCCAGAGAAGCAGAAGCATTTTTTGCCAGACAGCTTGAAAAATTTTCAAACGAACTGATCGCAAAAGAAAATGAACTGGCTGATTTGGTTCGCGAGTCGCAAACACCTATTGCAAGTTCAGAAATGCAGAGCAACCTTCTGAACATGAAAAATCTGGAAAGACAGTTGTTTGATCTGAAACAGATGTATTTTGACCAGAAATTCAGGATTGATGTGATGGAGGCTGATATCCGGTCTGGAGATACCAGTTATTTTTCATATGTCAACGATCCCCAGATAAAGGAATTATCCAATCTGGTCCTTGAAATGATCAAGCAGCGAAATGAGGTGGCCAGGATATTTCATCCGGAAAGTAAAAAAATCCAGAATCTGAACAAACAGATTGAAACGGCGTTTGGATCGTTCACCGGGGAAGTGAAAAAATACATTCAGGCTGAAAAATCAGAACTGGAAAATATCAATCAAAAAATTGCATTTATAGAAAACAAAATTGCTTCTCTTAGAGATCAAAATATGGGGCTGTATGAAGCCTCTTCGAAATCGAAAATGCTGGAACGACAAATCGCTGTGCTTGAGGACTCCTACACGACCTTTACCCAGCGGCTGGCAGAAGCAAAAATTTCCAACACTCAGACAAACCAGCTGTTTTCTGTCAGTATTTTAGCAAAACCCGAAGCCTCGGATTCACCGGTATTTCCGGACAGAAGAAAAGTGATAACCATGGGCATTCTTGCAGGAATTATACTGGGAATCGCTGCGGGTTTTTGGTCGAATTTTTTGATCATACATTTAAATCCCCTGAAGATGTTGAAAACAATACTGGCATGGTCTATATATTTTCTATCCCGGATTGACAAAAGGAGTTGGTACAAAATTGAACGATGTAAAAGGATACGACATCAATGCTAAAAATGTTTCCGGATATAACACATCTTCAGTTTTATTGAACCGGGGCGTTAATTTAATTTTTTCCGTTTTCTTCATGATTGTCCTTTTTCCAGTTGTGGTAGCACTGTTTCCTGTTGTGTTTTTTGTTAATGGCTGGCCGGTTATTTATGCCGGTGCGCGGTTGGGAAAAGAAAAAAAGAATTTATCATGTATAAATTCCGAACCCTGCCAAAAGATTTTGAACAAAAATACGATAGGGAACTGGTTTCTTATCGTCATAGTTACCAGTTACCCCGGTTTTCAAGATTCATGAGGGATACGCGTCTTGACGAAATTCCTCAGATAGTGAATATTTTTAAAGGTGATATGGACTTTGTCGGTCCTAGGCCGATCAGACCGGCTGTATATAGAACAGTTTGTCGGTCCATTCGGGATTATGACAAGCGGTTTGTTGTCAAACCCGGTTTAATAGGGTATTCGCAATTATTTACCCCTCACAGCACTCCAAAAAGAATCCGCTCCTTTATAGATAACCGAGCAACAAGATTTAACAAAAATGTTTTGTGTGACGTCTTAATTATATGTCTGGCCGGATTAGGGGTGGTTTTAAAATCCTCACAACTCTTGTATCGGTTAGGAATTTTGTTTTTAGAGGAAAAAGTATTAAACCGATTTGAAAACAAGCGCGGTCTGGACCGTATCAAGCTGAAACAGGGAACAGTTCATTTTTGTTCACAACGAGGATGGTTTAACTATTTTTGTCTGGAATTCGAATCAGATATCGGGGTATTAGTAGATATTAATGAAGAATATTTCAGGGTAGATACCCAGATGCCATTAAAAAATGACAAGGTTATTTTCAAAGCAGAGACCCTGGCAAATACAAAATTACGTCAAGCTCATTTCAAATCGTTTTACGGATACGGAACTGTTTACAAAATGTACGAAAATCCGGGGAACAGCTTGAAGTTTACCTATATTTTGCGGTATGAACCCATCTCAGAATTGAATCGGTATTTTGTGGATCAGTATTTTTTAAAAAAAAGTCTGATGCGTTATGTCATCTGAAAAAAATATACTTATCCATCCGCTTTCCCAGTCGATTTACTTTCTGCTGTTGTCCACCATTCCTTTTTACCGATGGCGGCAGGCATTTCCGGGGATGCCGTTTGACTGGTTTTTAGCACTTATTCTGTTTATCATTATTTTCATCCATCTGGTTACAAGCAAAGAATTGCCGCCGGCATTTTTTAATCATTTAAATTTATGGTTTATTCTTTTTTTTCTGGTCAATCTGGTATCGTCCCTGTTTTCTGAATTCAGAGATACGTCACTGATGGCAATGGTCGTCCTCCTGCAGGCCTATGGGTTTATTGTAATCAATCTGTTTTTTTGACTGAAAAAGCCGTTTTAAAACAATTGCCCCTGGTTCTCGGATTGAGCATCGGCCTTAATTCTTTGATTGCCAGCCTGGGCTATTTTTTCGGAATGGAATTTCTAAATACTTACGATGGCGAGTTTTTAACCATTGGTGCGACTGTCGGGGCCAATGGACTGGCGACAATGTGCGTATTCATCATTCCTATTCTGTTCAACAAATTGATGTATGAAAAAAAACCCGGACTGTTTTTTCTCTACCTGGCGCTCATTTTAGTGAACGTTTCCGGTATTATCAGTTCCCAATCCAGAGGTGGGTTTCTGCATCTGATCCTCATTACCCTTTTGATCGTCATATTTAACAGACACCGCTTTCAACCCCGGTTTTTGGGAATCGTCGTCAGTGGGATTGCTTTCGGTCTGGTAATTGTCGGTACGGTTATTCCCGACTCTTATTTTGACAGACAAAGATCCCTGCTGGCAGAGGAGAAGGATCTGTCATTACGACGTCGTACCGCTTATGTCCGTGTCGGCATGCAGTCGTTTTTTGAAAATCCGATCCTGGGTACGGGTACGGGGTCATTTCCAAAAATCTGGGTTGATTCCAGAGAGGCCATTTTTTCAAGATGGAGGAAAGACCGTCTCATAACGTGTATCTTCAGGTGCTTGTTGACACGGGTTTGATTGGTTTGCTGATTTATTTTGGGCTGTTGCTACAGGTATTCAGAGATATTCTGAGAAGTTTTCAGCAATATGAACTGATAGGAAATAATGAGATGAAGGCACTTGGTTTGGCTTATTTGACCAGTTTCCTGGTGATTTGTTCATATGGACTGATCAGAAATATTTTAGATGACAAACTGTTCATTCTTATTATTTCCATTTCTCAGGTCTTTTTCCTGATGTCTCTTGAGAAAGGAAACCTCAATGACACTGCCTGACACGGTTCTGATTGCTGTTTTCTTTTTCAGCGTGGCCTGTGTGTTGCTGGTTTTCGTCGGGTATCCCGTTTTACTTTTGATTTTTTCGTTACAAAGAAAGGATAGGAATAGACATCATCCTGAACTCAAATATTTTCCGTTTTTTTCTATTATTGTTGTTTTCCGGAATGCCGAAGCATTAATTCAATATAAAATTGAAAATTTTCTCAACCTCGACTATCCGAAGGACAAACTGGAATTGATCCTGATATCGGACGGATCAACCGATCAATCCCTGAATGTGATCAAACCCTACTTGTCTTCATATATTCATTTGTTTCATTTCAATGATCACAAAGGCAAACACCATGGATTAAATTTCGGTGTTGAGAAAAGCCGGGGAGATATTCTGGTTTTTTCCGATGCAGATGCCTTCTTGGACAGTCGGTCGATTCAAATATTTTCGGGTTATTTTTCAGACACAGACATGGGGGGGGTGTGCGGCCAGAGGGTGTTTGGCCGAACTGATTCATCTATCGAATTCGGACAGATGAGGTATATTCAGTGGGATTCATGGATTAAATGGCTGGAGACCAGAAACGGGATCAATATCACCTCCCATGATGGGAAACTGTATGCAATTCGCAAAACATTGTTCAATCAGATCCCTGAGGGTGTAACCGATGATGCGTTTTTGTCTCTGGCTGTCATCGGTCAGGGCTATCGGTTTGTTTTTGATCCTCGGGCCATTGCATCCATCAAAATTCCTGCGAGAAATGGCCGCCATGAACTGAAACGGCGCATCAGGATCGTCAGCAGAAGTCTTAACGGTCTAAAAATTAACAGAAGGTTGCTGAATCCGTTACGTTTTGGTTTTTTTTCCCTGGGATTGTTTATAAACAAAGTATTGAGAAGATCGGTGCCGTTTTGTTTGGTACTGATTCTTGTATGCTCCTATCTTTTGAGTAAAAGTGGATGATGACAGCTACCGTTGCATTGTGGCTTCAGCTGTCCTGCTATGCCCTGTCTCTGTCCTATCCTGTTTTTGATGCTGTTGGAATATCAAACCTGGCAATGGGAAAGGGGTTGAAAAAATTGAGTGAAATCGGTTTTTTTTTCTGTCTGGGGATGCTTGGTACCATGATGGGAGTGATTTTTTTTGTTTTCGGAAAAACGGTCACCAAGTGGGACCCTGAAAAAGGGTGATCAGGGAGGCGCCGTTCAGTGCCTGTAATGAAAGATTTTCCAGACAATCGCATCGGAATCCTTATCGGTTCCCTTGAAGTCGGTGGTGCCCAGGTCATGGCATTGAGGCTGATGCAGATGCTGATCCGGAAAGGTACGTCCGTTTTTTTATTTTCTCTGGACAAAACATTTGATGTGCAGGTTCCGGGGGATGAAGATATCCGGGATCAAATGCTGAGAAACATTATTTGTTTGAGCAAAAAACCCGTGGTAAGGGGGGTGGTGTCAAAATCATTGTCTGCAGTTGGTATCTATGTAAAGCTAGAACATCTGATTCGGAAAAAAAGGATTGATGTGGTGATCAGTTTTATGGAAAGGGCCAATATCCTGAATCTTATGCTGACCGCTCCCAAAATCAGAATCATATCCATACGGATTCATATGCACAGGCTGAAACAGAAGACGATCGCTAAACAATTGCTGATAAAATGTTTTTATCCGCTGCTGTTGAACCGGGCGCATCTGATCAATTTCAACTCTCTGGAGTCTGCGCAAAGTTTCAGGTCAGAATTTTCAGTCAGAAAACAACGGATTTCCATCATCCAGAATTTCTGTAATATCGAGATGCTGAAAAAAAATCACTGCAGACGGCAGCCTGGAAATATGACCCGTTGTTCAAAAACCCGGTAGTGGTCTCTTCAGGCCGGCTGGTGAGGCAGAAAGGACATATGGAATTAATCCGCTCGTTTGCAATGCTGTGCCGGAACGATTCTGCTATTTGTCTCATGATCATCGGTGACGGTCCATTGAAAAAGGACCTTCTTGAATTGATACGGATGCTTGGTGTCCATGATCGTGTGGTGATTGCAGCCTTTCAGAAAAATCTGATGGCATGCATCAGAAAAGCGAGCTGTTTTGTGTTGTCATCTCATGTGGAAGGGTTTCCCAATGTATTGCTGGAGGCAATGGCTATAGGTCTGCCCGTGATATCCACGGATTGTTCCTCAGGTCCTCGGGAACTGCTCGCCCCTGCAACTGATCCCATGAAAAAGACCAGGGTTGTTGATATTGCCCGGTATGGGATACTTACCCCGCCTTTCCAAGACCTGCACAAAAAAACGACAGAACCACTTGTACCTGCGGAAATCCATCTCAGCTCAGCCATGCAGCTAATGCTGGAAGACAAAACCATACAGGCGCACTACAGACAAATGGCCTCATTGAGAGCCCGCATGTTCTCTGAAGAAGTGATTGAGAAAAAATGGGTGGATCTTTTGGAAGAGGCGGCCGTCATAAGGAAAAATGGTGACTGATGAAATCAACACTGATTATTCCGACATATAACCGGCCGAAAGAATTGCGTGAATGTCTGTCATCAATTATCGACCAGATTCGCCGGCCTGATGAAGTGATCGTTCTGGATGACGGAAACCTTGATGAAATGCCTCTTAAAGGCGATCTTGAGCAAAAAGGGGTTCAGTGCTATTTTGTAAAAAAAATCCAAAAAGGTCTGACGCGGTCCAGAAATTTGGGGGTCAGAATGGCCAAAGGGGATATCATTTTTTCTGGATGATGATGTCGCTCTGAAGCCGGATTATTTTCAGAAGCTGTTCATGATATATGAGAGTGGAAAGGACGCAGACCTGGGCGGTGTCAGCGGGGTCCAGGTGGTGTTGAAACCGGCCAAACCGATCCATTTTATCGAATTTATATACAATATCCTTTTTCTGATTGCACCGGTGCAGCCGGGGGGGTAACGCTGTCGGGCTTTTCAGAACAGAACAACATGCAGCGGGTGAATCCATTCACAAAACTGGCAAAGACACAGACACTTGGAGGCAGCGGCTTTTCTTTTCACAAAAAAGTATTCAGGTCTTTTTCGTTTTCAGAGGACTATCTGGACGGTCACTGCCAGGGTGAGGACAAGGATTTCAGTTTTCGTGTGTCAAAAAAATTCAATCTCTATGTCCAGCCTTCGGCAAAATTGATTCATCATTTTTCAATCATTGAACGGCCGGCCAGTTATTATCGGGGACGGGACATTATTCTGTCGGCCTACCGGCTGTTCAATCAGCACATCCGGCGAAACAGATATGAAATCCTGCTGTTCTATTATTCCTTTACAGGTGTTTTTATCAAGTTTGCCGTCCGGTATCTACTGAAGAGGCAGGCGGGTGAATCTGAGAGATTGAGAGGGTTTATGGATGCGCTGAAAATCATACGCTTAAAGGAGCGCATTCAATCATGAAACAGGTTGCATTTATTGCGGAAGGCTATCCGGGGACAGGATTCGGTAACTACTGGCAGCCGCTGTTTGAACAGTTTCAAAAAGACAGGGATATTACCCCGGTCTATGTTCAATATGCCCGGGAAACCGATGAAATCAAGCATACCGTTAATGGCGCGATATGGGACTTCAGGCGGCCGACCCGCCATCGGAAATTCAACCGGTTTTTTTGCAGATGTGTGGCGGATATCCAGTAAAACAAAAGATGAAACCGTTTGACGTCGTTCACCTGGCCACGGACTGGATGTCATTTATGGTACCGGACGTCAGGACAAAGAAGGTGATCGTTACCTGCCATGACCTGTTTACTTTTGGTCAGGTCAAAAAAAACGGTTTGATTTCGGCCGTGGGGCAGCGGATAATATCAAGAGACTCTTAAATTATCATTCACAGGCCAGAATAAAAAAGGCGGACATGATTATCGCTATTTCAGAGAACACCAAAAAGGATATCATCCGGCAGTTTAATCTTCCGTGCGACAGAATCAGGGTCGTCTATAACGGCCTTGATTCCAGCTGTTTTAAACCCAGAAATAAATTTGAGTGCCGGAGAGAGCTGGGCCTTTGGCCTGATAAGTTTATATTGCTGAATATCGGCACGGAAAACGAAAGAAAGAATATCAAGACGCTGCTGAAGGCCATGAAAATCATTTCTCAAACCCATACGGATGTCGTTCTCATCCGTATCGGAAAGCAGTCGGAAAGTTCCAGAACATATATTCATGAAAACAGACTTGAAGATGTTGTAACGTATTTTCCAAGGGTGGATCAGATCGAACTGTTTTACAATGCCGCGGATGCGTTTGTGTTTCCTTCGGTTTACGAAGGGTTCGGTCTGGTTGCGCTGGAAGCAATGGCATCCGGATGCCCTGTGATTACCACCGGCAGAAGCGCCATTCCGGAAATAACCGGCAGTGCTGCGGTGACAGTATCAGACCCGTTTGATCCGGAGGCATTTTATCAGGCCGTTAAAACAATACACGATTCAGATTCAGTTGGAGAAACGCTTGTTTCCAGGGGGCTTGAAAGATCCAGACTGTTTTCCTGGGAAAAATGTGCTGCTGAAATGCGGGCAATATACAAAGAAGTGTAATGAAATTGACTGGCATTGGCGGGCTGTCGTCATAAAAATAAAAAGGGGAGATCATTTATGATATGTAAAATTTTCAGAAAACAATTGTTGTTTACGGTGCTTTGTCTGTTTTTATATGTGTTGGGATGCACGGGTCATAAAAAGCCTGCGCATGAGATGGCAGAACCGATGCCGCCTTCTTCGCCCCCCAAAGAAGACATTCAACTGTCTTCCCCGAAAAGCGTATCAGACACGGCGGAGCATTTTGCCACATCATACAATCAGGCGGTTCAGGACAGGAATGATTTCCAGATTGCTGCATCAAATAATGACTATCAGAGATCCCAGGAGTTGATACGATCATATAATCAGCATATGAACCTATCCAGAGACAGTCATCAGATCCTTCAGGAGATTGCTGAAAAACAGGGGACCGGTGATATCACCATTTTCTTTCCGACCAACTCGGCGGTGATTTCTGAAAATGATTTTCAATATCACCGTCTGGTCAGATACTTGGATTCCCTGGAGCGCAACAATCAGGGCAGGAAACTGGTATTTGTGATCATGGGAAGTGCATCTGCCACCGGGGAAGAGAATCATAACTTGGTGTTGTCCAAAGCCAGAGCCCAAGCACCGATCCCCATCATTGATCATTACCTGATCAATGTGCCTCACTCTTTCCATAAAGTATATGGCGTCGGTGAAACCGACAGCCCTAAAAACGTGGATGAAACCGTCAACAAAAGGTATCAGTTTGTCAAAATCATGGCACTGTATGAAGTCATGCCTCCCAGGACGAACGGAACCCTGGATTTCGGTGAAGACCTCTTGAGTGAGCCGGACGTCGTCTCTTTGGGAGAACCCCGCGAATATACCAATTCCATCGGGATGAAGTTTATTCGGGTTCCGACGGGTTCGTTTATGATGGGAAGCCCGGATACGGAAATCCGACGGGATAAAAATGAAATTTATCACCAGGTGACACTGACTCAGCCCTTTTATCTTCAAACCACGGAGGTGACCCAGCAGCAGTGGTATGATGTGATGGGAACCAATCCGTCCCATTTTGAAAACTGCGGGATGACCTGTCCGGTAGAAAATGTGCGTTACTCAGATGTCATGATGTTTTTAAAACGGCTGAATGAAATGGAGAACACCATTCATTACCGCCTGCCCACTGAAGCGGAATGGGAATATGCGGTCCGGGCCGGAACCACGTCTGCTTTTTTCAACGGTCCCATGGTCATTGAGGGGGATTTCAGTACCAATCCGTATCTGGATACCGTGGGGTGGTATTATCGGAATTCCGGACATGCGCCGCACCCGGTTGCGTTGAAAAGCCCCAATCCATGGGGATTCTATGACATGCACGGCAATGTCTGGGAATGGTGCAGTGACTGGCAGAGACCGTATCCTTTTTATCCGGCCACAGACCCCAAAGGGGCGAAAACTGCCAAGGCAAAAATCAGGCGTGGCGGGAGCTGGGCCCATTACCCGGAATACTGCCGCTCTGCCTACCGGTCCTGGTTTGATCCGGAAGATACCAACCCGGAAATGGGGTTCCGGGTGGCCATTACCAGACTGGAAAGAATCGTTCCCCCTCCTGTCAAAACGGTTGCAGAAGAAAAACCGCTGCCCAAACCAGAGTCTGCGCCGGTTCCGGCACCCAGGCCTAAAGTGAAGTCAAAGCCGGATCCGGAACCGATTCCCATGCCCGGTCCGGCAGAGATCACCCATTGTATCGTGATTCGGGACATCTCTTTTGACTTTGATTCCAGCCGGATAAAAGCGAACATGCAGCCGGTTCTGGACAGAGCGGTTGAAATATTGAAAAAATACGACGGCAAAATCGAACTTCACGGCCATACCTGTTCCATGGGGTCCAAGGCTTATAATATGGCGCTTGGCTTGAAGCGGGCGGAATCCGTAAAATCGTACCTGGTGTCCAAAAACATTGATGCAGCCAGGATTTCAGTGAAATCCTTTGGTGAGGAGTCACCCAAATACACGAATATGACTGAAACCGGGCGATCATTGAACCGCCGGGTGGAAATTCTGCTGCACGGAGTGATGGATGAAAATTCGTAAGGTAGCGCTGATCACTGTTTGGGTTTTCTGTCTGGCAGGGTTATCCCCTTTCCCATGTCAGGCAGAAAACCTGGAAACAGTCAGTCTCAGATTTCAGCGGTTTGTTCAGGAATGGGTGGATACCCTGCAAAGCTCGTATAAATATACCCAGGAAATCCCTGAGGTGACAGCCGGAAAAAATAATTATGTAGCCAGGTATTATTATCTGGACAGATCATCTGTCGAAACAGAAGTGAAACCGGCTGACAGCGAAGATGACATGTATACAGGGGTGCTCCAGTACAGAGAATACCTGTTTGAGTCCATCGGCCGGACCCGGGATCTGGCAAAGACGGGTAAGTACACTGTCCGGTCTGTCAGGCAGATGACAGAAATATTTCTCTATGATAAGGGGTCCTGGGTTAGGTGATGCAGGAATGACGGATCGTCCAAAACCTTAGAGCTCCGAACCTGTATCATCATCAATTTGATCCTTGCGATCGCAATTCTGGCAGGGCTTTATCCGTTTTTCAAAGCACCTCTGTCAGACCAAAATCCCATGCCGGCTGCTGAAAAACCAGAACCTGTGGTTCAGGACGTCAGACCCTTGTCCGGACCATCAGGTACAAAGATAGAACCCCTAAAAAAACCGTTTGTCATCCCTGTGGAAAGCGGGATCTGGCGGACGGTTGATCCCGGTGGTTCGGGTGGAACGCTTGCTTATGCCATGCACCCGAAAACCGGCACTTTTCTGGTGACCTCTGATATGACGCGAAGTCTTTTGCGCAGCAAAGACGGTACCCGGACGTTTGACCCCATTGCGCCGGACGGCCATCCCACTATGTCGCCCATTGTGCCTCATCCGGAAAAACCAGGGACCTGGTATGCAGGATTTTCTCTGGATAATGAAGAAGGCCTTGCCATATCGGGTGATGACGGCGAAACATGGTCGCTGATCAACCATGATCCTCATGCTGCCGGCTGGAACGCCTTCGGTCTGGTGATCGATACCCGCCCTGCGACCATTGTGTGGGATTTCGGCTCCAAAGGGTTGATGATCAGCCGGGACGGGGGCCAGAGCTTTACTGATTTCAGCCAGGGCATCGATCCGGAAAACATGTTTGGCCGATATGAGGAAACCAGCGGGAGAACGCCGGTGGTTTCAGTTCATCAAAATGATGATGTAATGATTTATCTGGCCTGTAAAAACGGGGTATTCAAAAGAAATTTGAAAGACACCCGATGGGACAAAGTGACCGGACTTCCGGCAAAAAAAGCCGTGTCTCTGGCCTATGACAGTGTGAAAAAATGGCTGTGGGCAGGATTTGAAAACGGGGCGATCTATCACGGAGACGTGATGACGGGCAGATGGGAGAAAGTATCTCAAGGCCCGCCTGAGGCCACCATTCTGAGAACCCACAAGGAAAGACCCGGATGGGTCTGGTGCTTTTCCCATGGCAGGGCCGGTTTGTTTGTGAGCAAAGATAAGGGACAGACGTGGAAGTGGCTGACCCGACTGCTGGAATTCAACAGCACTGATTACAAAGGCAATTTTCCCCCTTCTTTCAGGTACAGAAACAAATTGCCCCGGGACGTTTTTTTTTTTTTTATGGCGCCGGAAGATCCGGATACCCTGTACCTGGGTCAGGTTTACGTCAGCCGTGACGGAGGGGACACCTGGGAGCTGGGGGCCGCCCAATATCTGGCTGACAAACAGGCGTGGCACGGAAACGGCCTGACCCTTCTGACCAGTTACAAGGCCTGGTGGGATCAGATCAATCCCAACCGGGTTTACCTGGGGTTTTCAGATACCGGCCTGATGATCAGCAATGACCGGGGATATTCAGTTCAGGCATTCTGGAAGGAAAAATATCCGGACCTGCATCCTCTGGCCTACTGGAAAAAACAGATGCTTGAAAGCAGTGGCAGCTGCATGGCCTTTGCCGTTGACCCTGAGTTTCCCCAGACCCGCTATTACGGCATGTCCTGCAAAGGGGATTATCCCGCTGTCTGCGGGATGCTGTTCCGGACAGACCATGGGAATCACGGCTGGGAGCCCCTGATGCCCGGAGATACGTCTCTGCCGGACGGCATTATCACCGATCTGGTGATCCAGCCGGGGAACGGATTTCACCAGCGCAGACTCTATGCCCTGGTCAACTGGATCCATCAGGGAGGCAGCTATGAAAGCGGTATTTTCCTGTCCTTAGACAACGGCAGATCCTTTGTCCGCCTGCTTGGGCCCCAGGCGTTTCTTTTCCCGTTTCCGTTGATGAGCCTGGATTATTGCAGGGATTATCCGGATATCCTGTACATGGCTTCTTCCACCCGGGGAGGGAAACGGCCGGCAAAGCGGATCCGGAAATCCTATGATCATTCCGGCGGCATATTTAAGTCCATGGACGGGGGTCGGTCCTGGGAGAGAAAAGGGGGGGATAATCTGGCCGGCGCGGTGGAGATGGCGGTTCATCCTGGAAATCCGGACATCGCGTATGCCGCTGTTGTGCCCGGCACCGGCCCTGCCAAGATAAAGTCAGCAGCCGGTATTCATAAAACCGTTGACGGGGGAGACACCTGGCATCTGGTTTTATCCGCCGATGAATGGCTGCCTGAAAAACGAAAGAACGAAAATGGAGAGCCGACTTCCGTGGCCATCAATCCGGAACTTCCGGATATTGTGTATGCGGTGGTCAGGTATGCCGGGGTCATGAGAAGTATGGATGCGGGAGTGACATGGGAACGGGTGGACTGGGAACACCTGAAAAAATTTCAGGGCAATTACCACACACTGACCATCAACCCGCATGACCCGTCAGAATTCTACCTTTCCCTGTTCGGCAATTCGTTTGTGGCCTATCGGGATCCGGTGGCTGAAACCCGTCTTGCTGAATCATTCCAACACCGGAACCTGGTGAAAAACGGTGATTTTGAACTGACTGACCGGTCAGGAAACCGGCACACTGGGCATGGAACAACCTCAGGCATCCCGGTCCGAAAGGAACCCCTATCCTTTCCATTGAGAATCCATCCGGTGGACACGGCCGTGCACTCCGCATAAAAATGGCACAGGGGACATTTGCTGATCCGGCTTTTACAGGCAGGGGCGCCCGGCCGGTCACCTGGCTGTCAAACCGGGTCAGTCCTTATGGCGTATCCCTGGCAAGGGGAAAACAGGTGACCCTTAGTTACAAAATTCTGGCCAACCAGATAAAATTCAGGGATTGTCCGGTGCTGAGCCTTGTGGAGATCACAAATAACCACCATGACGTTAAAACGGAAATGCCCGCGGTCATGGGTTATACGCAAACGCCATATGACAGTATCCGGATAAAGCCGGGTCAACCTGAATCACGCCGGTGGGTGATGGTTAACGCCTCTGCCCGAATATCAGAAAATGCCAATGTGCTGAAACTGGTTTTATACACCACGCATGATGATGAGCCGATAGACATAATGGTTGATGATATCGAACTGACAGTAGACAATTGACGCTATTTTTTGAGAGGAATAAAGGTATGGGACGATATGATGTTGAAAAGGAAAAATGGGATGAGAGGGCCTCGAAACGGATGGCTCAGTCAGAAGATCTGGAATACACCAAATCCTATGAACAGATTTTCAACGGACAGAACACCCTGCGCCCGGTGTATGGATTTTTCGATCGTATCGGACAACCCGGGATCCGGGTCTTAGATTTTGGATGCGGGAGAGGATGGGCCACCATCGCCCTGGCCAAAAAGGCTGAAAGCGTCAAAGGATTTGATATATCGGAAAAAAGTGTGGAGCTGGTGAGAAAACGGCTGGATTACAATGGGTTGTCCAATGCTGAGGTTCAGGCGGCGGACGGGGAAGTGCTACCCTATGAAAATGAGGAATTTGACTATGTGTTCGGCAATGCCATTCTTCACCACCTGCAGCTGGATAAATGTCTGCCTGAAATCGCCCGGGTGCTGAAACCGGGAGGCAGGGCGGCATTCTGTGAGCCGTTAAGACATAATCCGGTGATCAATCTGCTTCGTTATGCCAGGCATCACCTTTTCTCAACGCATGTGGGAACGGACCAGCCGCTTAAATTCTCAGATGCCGTTCTGTTTGAAAGATATTTTAAACGGGTGAAATTCAAGGAGAGTAGTTTTTTCAAAAACAATTTTGTTTACAACAAAACAATAGATCAGTTCTTTCTGAAGTTTAAACCCTTACAAAGATACAGTGCCTATGTCACCATACTGCTTGAAAAGTGAGGGACTGTCTTTCAGACAATTTTAATAATACCCATAATCCTGAAGGGTTAAATTTCTTTTTTCGTCAACAAATCGATTTGATTCTTTGTATTTATTGATAATTTCATCGCTGATATCATCGTTTAGTTCTGAGACCACTGCCCTTTGCCTGAGATGAATTTTTTTAGCATTGATTTGAGTTTCGTGTGTTTGAGAAAACTCAGATGATTGTATAGTATATCAAAAAGAAACATTTTTTTTCTTAACCATTTATAAAATGTTAATTCATCATTTAGCCATTTTTTTTCAGTGGTTAAAGATCGAGAGTTTATTTTTTTTTTGATACAGGATTCAAATGTGTCAAAATTTCCTATATGGCAGTCTCCAAAAGACATTTCTAACTTATTGAAAAACCGTTCAGGATTAAAAATCAGATCCTCGTACACTAATATGAAAACGTTTTTCGCTCCAAAAGTTTTTTCAAAAATATCCAAGACATATTTATAATCCAGTGCTGCACCGATGAATGAATAATATCCGGGCCCCAGAACAAAATTGATAAAATCATCAAATTTGCTCAGGTGATTAATTTTTGAAAAGTCTCGATCAAAACAGGTCGCATACCAGGCAGCCAATAATTCGTCCTGTCGTCTGATTGTAATGAGTATACGTATTGAAAGTCCTGGTAATTGATCGACAAAAGCCTTCAGATTCACTGCGGTTTGACAAGGATCATTGCAGGTCATTTGAGGCTGTTTCCAAGATTGCCATCTCATAGAACTTTCAATGATCGTTTCTGAGGAAAAAAGACCAGTTTTGCTTGACTGATCATCTTTCGCCCAGTTACTAATATTGCTCAATATTCTGCTGTGGTTAATGCATTTTGAAGATTGAAAAAAGGATTTCCAATTTGTGCCAATCAATTTTCCAACTTTATTGGCATCATCTTCTTCAATTCTGGAACGATATCTCTTACCAAAGTATTCGAAAGTCTGTAAATTGGGGAAAAAATCTTTTTGAAAAAAGGTTGTTGCTGTCTTGGGAAAACCGATATGCAATATTAATGTTTTATTTTTGCCCTGATTTGTCAGCAAAAGGTGTGTCCTTAGGATTCTTTATTTCGTTTAAAATCAGTTTGGCATAGTTGATAGCCATTGTAGAGATGTCAAACATCGTTTCCGCGTATTTCTGACCATTTTCTACTATCGGCTCTGCATATTTAGGCTGTGCCAGAATATCTTCAATGGTTTCAGCGAGTATGGCTGGATCGCTCTCGGGGACAAGCCAACCTGTTCTTTCATGCTCGATAAGCTCTGAAACCCCCGGCACGTCCGAAGCGATGACAGCACATCCGGCTATAAGACCTTCAATCACAACGCCTGACAGGCCCTCATAGTGCGTCGAAAGTACACAAATTTTGGATTCCCACAAAAGCTGCGGGATGTTTTTTTGCGCCCCAAGGAATTTGACAAAGTCACCCACAGCCAATTCAGCACATAGATCTTTATTCATTTCCAGATATTTGCCGTCTCCATCAATATCCCCCACAAATAACAGTTCTATACGTCGGCCATTGTCATGAAGTAATCTCAAAGCTCGAAGCAAAGTTGCCTGGTCTTTTTGGACTCCGAACCTGGCAACCATGATTATCTGATTTTGCGATTTTCATACTCATAACCGGTCGGTGGCCGAAGGCGTTCCAATTGGAAACCATTGTAGATGACCACCAGTTTCTGGAGGCTGAGGCCTTTTGTATGGAGAAAGTCTTTCACTGCTTTAGACACGCAGACAATTTTTTGTGTAAAAAGACCCAAAAATCGGGAGAGTAAATTATTGAAACAATTATAACGCTCAATGTTCCGTTCTACATGGATAATAACTGGGACTCCAGCAATAATGGCGGCCAGCCGCCCATGAATATGCTCATGGTAGCCATGACTCAGCATTGCCTCAGGACGGATCGTTCGGATTAGCTTTATCAGTTTGTAAATGATCTTTAATGGAGAGTTCCCCTCTATACAGGTGAACCCAATTCCAAGAGACTGCAACTCTCCAGCTATATGTTGATCAAAGGGCTGTCCTCGAAACACCAGATAACAATCAAAGATCTGATCTTTTTGATGAGCCTTGCATAGATCAACAACACGGCGAGTGGAGCCGGTACCCCCGCCATATACAAAATGCAACGTCTTCAATTTTTGGGTATAAGGTGCCTGAGTTGATTGTTTTTGGCAGGTGTGTGAATAGATTCCAACCGATGTCTCAAAACTTTTTTTTGTTTTTAGCATGATGGTTCTTACCCATATGCTGCCGTTTCTAAAATTGTCGACACTATTTTGGATGTGTAATCTTTTTTTGTTAAGAAGACAAGTCTGATTTTCTAATCATGTTGACAAACAAGAGATTTCCCTTTATTGACCTTGATTATAGCTCCCTGTAGTAGCCTGTGGTATAGAAACAATGGGGTAAAGGTGAAATATGGAAAAAGTCAGTATCATTGTTCCCGTTTATAACGCGTCTGATTATGTCTCGGAGTGCATGGAGAGTTTGCTTCGGCAGAGTTACCAAAACATTGAAATTTTGCTGATTGACGACCATTCGTCTGATAATAGTCTGCAAATATTGAATAAATATAATCACAATAAAAAGTTAAGATTTTTTGTAATCAAAAAAATCTGGGGCAGGGGCCCGCAAGAAATGTTGGTTTGTGTGAAGCATCTGGATCACTTGTTTGCTTTGTAGATGCTGATGATTGGGTTGACGAAGGGTATATTGAAGGCCTCGTGAATGTGATCAAGAAAACGGGTGCTGATCTAGTTACTACGTCGTATCGTTCTCAGTATGGACAATATTTCAAAACTAGAAATATTGACCGTCAACTGATTGAGGGCAATGAAATCTATCCTTTCGCAATTTTGAATCCATATCGGAACGTAATGCCTTCAGCGTGTACTAAGATTTATCGAAAAAAAATTCTTGATCAAAGTAAGATTGTTTTTTCATCAATTCGTACAGGCGAAGACTACGAGTTCAATTTGAAGTATATGTTTGAGTGTCAACGTATTATTTTGGTATCATTAGATGATTATTACTACTATCGAAAAAAGGTTTCGGGAAGTACCACCGCCTCTTTTCGGCCTGATTATATAGATGCTTATTCTCACTTAATTGATGTAGTCTTAAATTATGGAAAATACGATGTAGCAAGCCTTGAATCACTTCGACAGTTAAGGGCATATGAATTATATACCAGCTGCATACGCAAGGTGCTTAAGTCAAATTTGACTTCACGGGAAAAAGCTCGTATTCTTTCAAATCTGGAGAAACGACTTCATCCTTTGGTTGGTTCCGGATTTGAGTCCTTTATGACACTACTTTTCAGACAAAGAAATGGTTTCGATTATTTTTTGAGGAAGCTCAGGAGTATTTTTTTAAGGAACATGATTCTTAAATTTAGGGGAAAGACTGTTTAATCATACAAGGAGATAATAAATCTCTTTATTGTCTTGTTTGGATTTGTTCTTTCGAAAGAATCATTATGTATTTTTTGCTGAACATCTCCAATTTGACCGATGGAAGCTAAGATTTTTAAAAAATCGGTCTCGATCTTTTTCGCATTGTAGTTCTCCCGGACCCAATGCTGTCCAGCTATAGCTTTCTTCTGACGTCCACTTGGCGTGTCATTAATTGCTGAAAGCAGTGCCTTTTTTATGGCCATTACCGAACATTTGTCAGCCAAGTAGCCATTTTTACCATAATTCAACACCTCAGGGATGCCTCCAGTTCGTGTTGATACCACTGTTATGCCTATTGCAAGTGCTTCAATATTCGTTATCCCGAGTGCTTCCTTTTTGCTTGGAACGCAAAAGATATCCGTCACTGACATGAGCTCCATCACTTTTTTTTTGAGGCTGATAACCTAGGAAACAAATATCAATTTTTTCAGAATAGGGCCAGTTAAAATACGTCTGAGAATTTTTGACAGGACCGATGATCGTTAGACAAAATTTATATCCATGGATTGCCGTAAGTGCATGGAACAATTCATTCAATCCCCCTCTCTCTTGATCGCTTTTAACAAATAAGACATTAATCGGGCTTGAAAAATTCTTTCGTGTTGGTTTAATGGTGACTTGAGGATCGATCTCCATTAGAATATTTTTAGGTGATAAAGTGATACGATCGTGGGAAAAAATCATTCCGCAACGTTGAACTCTTACCTTCGATTCATTTAAGCCATAATACTTAATCGTTTTTTTGCGCAAGTAATGGGAACATACGACAATCATTTCGGGTCTTTTCGTGGCAGATCTTTCTAAGAATCGATGCAATAAATTACCCCGACCTTTATGGGTTTTTACTGCAGATTCGATAGAAGCATCCAAATATGTATCATCATTAATCATCAGTGCTATTTTATGATGATTCAACCCCAAAAGACTCGACCAAAAACCGTTTGCTGCGTCACTGTAAATAATAACATCAAACTTTAAATTTTCATGCGTTTTCAAAAAATTTTTGACACAGAGATGATAATGCAGGGAATGCTTGATTTTTCCTAAAGGCAGTTTAATATTTGTAATCCATGATTTCGCAGAGATCGTGTGTACATTTGGCATCGGTTTATCAAGTGACGAAGATGTAAGGATATGCAAATCGATCTCTTTATTCTGTTGCATTGTGGCATAAAGAATATTCAAGAGTTTAGCCGGCCCATTGATGATGCGGCCGAATGTTTGTGCAACGATAAGAACCCTCATGTACCTCCTTTTAAGTATTCATCTTGTCCAAAATTACCTAATCTTTCAAGAAGAACTTGCTTTGCACAAAAATCATATCGTCTTGAAAGTGCCAATTCCGTACCTCTTATGAATTGATTTTCCTCTTTTTTTTCAGCTTCTTTCTTATGCTGTTTCGTAAATAAAAATAGAATTTATTCAACAATGATCTCTCATTATTGAATCTGTAAAGTCCCTTTGCTTCCGAGTGATCAAGACTTTTAACAAAGATTCGAACATACTCTCGTACAAGCCAATCCGGTTTTTCAAGACATAATAGTGACCCTAAAAAATAATTCAACAAAGAGATATTTAACTGATTTAATGTCATTTTGGAATTTAAGACAATTTCGGCATCAATAGGGATGACTCTATTTTGAGTTTTTTCATAAAGAAAATTTGCTAAAAGTGGGTCTGAGTGTAGCAGGTTAGGATTACATTTTAATTTTGCACACTCTCTCATGGTTTTGAAAGTTTTCACAAGCAGTTTAAATTCATAGTAATATTTGTCAGTTTGACTAAGAAGAGTCTTAAACGATTGAC
>LQAF01000024.1_pt1 | contig 30101 bp, 27 predicted proteins | sample 1535781 | NCBI WGS metagenome assembly LQAF01 (sample SAMN04331583, study PRJNA305678) | bioreactor metagenome | isolation source: bioreactor_2 inoculated with Wadden Sea sediment 2nd replicate of a... | place: Germany:Bremen
GGGCCTTATACGCTGCGTGTTCCAGCAGCCCTTCACTCTATACCCCGTATGCGATTCGAACGCATGACCTGCTCCTTAGGAGGGAGCCGCTCTATCCAGCTGAGCTAACGGAGCCCGGACAGCAATGGAAGGACCACTGCTTCTGAGGACATATTCTATGCAAAGTCACCTCAAGTGTCAAGTCAGTCGCACCACCTGTGACAGGGGGGTATGAATTAATTCATGAAAGTACTTTCATTTTCCTTGACAACCTAAAACATCAAGGTTATCATGACTTATTCATGCACACGTGTGCAGGAAACTATATGTATATCGATAAGCATATTACCATAGGTGATTGTTATCGTGTGCATGGCAAGGAGGTCTGTCATCTCAGTAACGATCAAAGATATAGCGAAACTCGCCAATGTAAGCCATACTACAGTATCACGTTGCCTGAACGACAGCCCGCTCATATCAGATAAGACAAAGAATCGTGTCCTGAAGATCGCCAAAGAGCTGAATTATGAGGTGAACAGCAGCGCACGGAGCCTGAGCACCAAGAAGACGGGGATCATCGGGGTCATCTACCAGCAGGAACTCGAGGACTTCGGTTCCTCGGCCTACATAAACGAACTGTTCCTGGAGCTTCGGCATAATCTGGAGACCCTGCAGCTCGATACGATCCTGCTGGAAGCCATCAACCCCGATACCTTCATGAGCAATACCATACGCCTGATCAGGCAGCACAAGGTTGACGGGTTCCTGATGATCCACGGTCAGATATCACCGAATGATATCACCTATATCAACGAATACGATATCCCGGCGGTACAGGTCCATTTCAAACCTGACTACCTGGATCTCAACACCATGGACTACTATATAACCGACAACTTCCGCGGAGGCTATATTGCCGCAAAACATCTGATCGAACGCGGCTGCAGAAAGATCATAGCCCTTGAATGCAGTCCCAATATCGGCAGGGAGTTCGAGGACAGGACCACAGGGTTCAAGATCGCAGCGAAAGAGGGACAGCTGGCGGAAGAGGACTGCATGGTCTTCAAGATGACGTGCAAGTATCTCAGTGCCTACCATTTCGTCCATGAGCATATAGGTCTGCTCAGGACCTGCGACGGGATCTTCGCCCAAGCAGATATTCTGGCCTCTGCCTGCATCACAGCCCTGAAGGAACACGGCCTACGGGTACCGGGAGACATAAAGATCGTCGGGTACGATGACTCGTTCTACAGTACACTCGTCCCCCCGTTCATCACCACCGTCCATCAGCCGAGAGAGGAGATCACCGTCAAGGCCTGCAACCGGATCCTGGACCTGATCAAGACCGATGGAGAAGAGATCAAGTCTCTGGAACAGGAACAGATCGAACCCTATCTGATCATCCGAGAGACCACATAGGAGGGGAGGCCTCAGGCACCCGTACCGTTGTATTGGAATTCTGAGTACATGCACGAAGCATGACTCAAAATATATAAAAGGAGAACGAAATGAGAACGACAAAAGTATTGGCTCTATGTCTGGTCCTGCTGCTCGCAGGGACTTTCAGTATCACAGCCGGCGGTCAGCAGGAAGCTGAAGAAGCAGGCCCTATCACATTGACTGTCGCAGCAGGTGCTGTAGGTCAGGAACTGGTTCTGGCAAAAGAGGCTGCTACTGCCTATATGAGCATGAACCCCGATGTGGAAGTGATCGTCCTGGAGACTCCGGACCTCACCACTGACCGACTGGGTCTCTATCTGCAGTACTTCGAAGCACAGTCCGGTGTGGTTGACATCTATCAGATCGATGTCATCTGGCCTGGCGATATCGCAGAACACCTGGTTGACCTCAATCAGTACGGTGCGGCATCAGTGGCAGCTGACCACTTCCCCGCGATCATCGAGAACAACACCGTAGATGGTAAACTCGTGGCTATGCCATGGTTCACCGATGCCGGACTGCTCTACTACCGTGCAGACCTGATGGAAAAATACGGATTCTCAGAACCTCCCGCAACATGGGATGATCTTGAGATGATCGCAGAAAAGGTCCAGGCAGGTGAACGAGCTGCCGGAAATCAGGATTTCTGGGGCTTTGTATGGCAGGGTAACTCCTACGAAGGTCTTACCTGTGATGCCCTTGAATGGGTCGTCTCCATGGGCGGCGGAAATATCGTAGAACCCGATGGTGAGATCACCATCAACAATCCAAAAGCAGCTAAAGCACTCGATATGGCAGCCGGCTGGGTCGGCACCATCTCTCCAGAGGGAGTAACCGGATTCGGTGAAGAAGATGCAAGAAACATGTTCCAGGCAGGGAATGCCATGTTCATGAGAAACTGGCCATATGCATACAGTCTTGGGAATGCTCCTGACAGTGCTATCAGCGGCAAGTTCGATGTAGTACCCCTTCCTGCCGGCGACAGCGGAAGAGGAGCTGCAGCACTCGGCGGATGGCAGCTCGCTGCATCAAAATACAGTGAGAACATCGAAGAAGCTGTTGACCTGCTGATGTACATGACCAGCTATGAAGAACAGAAGAGACGAGCTATCGTCGGATCATACAATCCTACGATCAAAGGCCTCTACTCTGATGCAGAAGTCCTGGAAGCTACCCCGTTCTTCGGCAGCCTCTATGATGTCTTTGTGAACGCTGCTGCAAGACCTTCGACAGTCACTGCCCCGAACTATGCAGAAGCATCCAAGATTTTCTTCTCGAATGCTCATGACGTTCTTACCGGCAAACAGTCAGGTGCTGTTGCTGTAAGGAATATGGCATTGGATATCGAAGACCTCATAAAATAATTTCGCACGAGTACATTCCTTGAGCATCCCCGATACCGGGGATGCTCATGCAGTACCTACCACGTAAAAAAAGGAGGTCTCCCCATGAGTCAGCACAGGCTGGAAAGATCAGAACAGAAACTGGCGATGTTATTGCTGATCCCGTCGTTTCTTGTGATCTTTCTCATAGCGTTCTACCCTCTCGGCAGTGTGTTCGTGACCAGCTTCACAAACAGGACCTTTGCCAGCAGCGTAGAGACTGAGACAGTCGGTTTCGATAACTACCGCAAGCTGCTCAGTCTGAAGATCATGAAGCTCGAACCGATCTTCGACCCCGATACCGGATTGCAGGCTATCGACGATTTCTCAGGAGAACCTGCATACCAGGATCCCATAGATCTGCTGCCGCGCGACCCCTTCCGCTACAAGCCGCTGCGGGAGTTCGATCTGTTCGGTACCAGATACGTCTATGCGGCTACCGACCCGAAATTCATACAATCTATTGAAGATACCTTATTCTTCACCCTGACTTCAGTGATCCTCGAGACGATATTCGGCATGATGATCGCACTGATTATGATCAAGAACTTCCCCGGTCGAGGGGGGCTCAGAGTCGCCATGCTCGTCCCATGGGCAATACCGACAGCGGTATCTTCCCGTATGTGGGAGTGGATGTTCGCCTCAACGCGTGTCGGTGTCTTCAACGTGATAGCCCAGTGGATGGGATACACGGACGGACAGTTCCCGTTCCTTACCGATGCATCGACCCAGATATGGGCTATGATCGCAATCGATGTCTGGAAGACCACGCCATTCATGGCACTTCTGCTGATGGCTGGACTGCAAACTATTCCCATGGAAGTCTATGAAGCTGCATATATCGACGGATGCGGAGCGATCAGGCGCTTCACCAAGATCACCATGCCGCTGGTCAAACACACCCTGCTTGTAGCCCTGGTCTTCAGGACCCTTGATGCTCTGAGAGTCTTCGATCTCTTTCAGATCGTATTCGCACAGAAGAGGTACTCGATGGCCTCATTCTCCTATTACCAGCTCATCGATAACAAGATGATGGGGTATTCATCTGCAGCGAGTGTAGTGATCTTCTTTATCATCCTATTTTTCATTCTCCTCTACACCAAGATATCAGGAGGTATACAGAATGATTAATAAGAAAAGCAAACTAGCCGGTCAGATCATCTTCTGGCTGCTGATCGTGGTCATGTTCATCTACCTCGTATTCCCCTTCTACTGGACCATCGTGACCTCCCTGAAGACGGAGAACCAGCTGATCATGACTCCTGCGACATTCATCCCGAGAGATCCTGTCACCAAGGACATCTCCATCACGTTCCAGAACTATGGTGCAGTATTCCGTAACGACACCTTCATCCGAGGGATCATGAACTCGGCGATCGTCTCCTTCTCGGTTACCGTCCTGGCATTGGTCTTCGGCTCGTTCGGGGCTTTTGCCCTGGGAAAACTGCGATTCAGGGGAAGGACCTTCTCACTCTATCTGATCCTCTCGATGACCATGTTCCCGCAGATCTCAGTACTGACCGGGTTATATGCCGTCATCCGTGCGCTGAGCATTCCCGCACGAACGAGTATGATCCTCTCATACATGCTCTTCACCCTGCCGTTCACTATCTGGGTCATGACTTCTTTCTTCAAGAAACTGCCCGATTCCCTGCTGCAGGCTGCGAATGTGGATGGCGCCACCTCGTTTCAGGCATTCTATATGGTACTGCTGCCGCTGACCGTACCGGCGATGGTAACCACCGGGCTTCTGGCATTCATCGCAGCATGGAATGAGTATCTGTTCGCACTGACGTTCACATCGATCCAGAGCAGCGCAAGGACCGTCCCTGTCGCCATGGCACTCTTCTCTGGTGAAATAGCTCGGCAGGAGCCGTTCGGAGAGATCATGGCAGCATCAGTGATCGTGACGCTGCCGCTTCTGGTCCTGGTCTACATCTTCCAGAAACGTCTGGTCGAAGGACTGACTGCAGGAGCTGTCAAAGGCTAGATGGACCGAAAAGTTCTCTTATGATACTACTGAAGAGGCAGGAGCGCATACCGATGCACTCCTGCCTCTCTTCGTTCCTGTTCACGCAAGGGGCTGCTGCATCCTGCGTTCCCCGCCATACATGCCCCCACTGGTTCGAATCAGTTCACCGGGCACTCCCGGTCCCAGATGCTTCAGCGCTGCTTCCGCTTGAGGATGATATCACGGACCGAGCAGGAGAGCTCCCGGGCTACGGCGGCGCATTTGGCGATGAGCAGATAATAGATAGGTGCATCCTCATCAGAGAGAGCCTCGAAATTCCCCTGCCCCTTGCTGATGATCATATCGGAGGATCGGAAGACCTCCAGGAACGACTCATCACAGTAGGCCAGCACACAGCCGGGAGCATCCGAGCCGCTTGAGATGACCTGGACCATCTCAGTCAGTCCTGCTTCCTGTGCATCTTCAAGGAGTACGTCATTGAGGATCGGTTTGCCTCTGACAGCGAACGTGATCCTGAGATCAGGGTACATGCTGCGGATGACCGTGAGCAGGATCTTGTCAAAGACGATCTCACCTGCGTTGTCTCCGATATACAGCAGCGTCTTCGCCTGCTTCAGATCCTCAGAGAACGCCTGATAGGCGAAGTTGGTGGAATCTTCCCGCTCAAGCTGCATCCGTTCAGTATTCATCAACTGCTGAAGCTCTGCATCCACATCAAGGTCATGGATCGCACCATAATCTATGATGTTCCCCGCGATAGCCACTTCGATAGCAGTAAGGAGCTGATCTTCAGAGGTCTCTACCAGCTGCTGCATCTTCGGAGCATAACCGAGGGCAATGACATTGCTCTGGTGTTTGAGCTCCTTATAGGGATCCTGCGATCCTGTCTTCTGGTTGATGATCCGCTGGAGGAGTCGTGCCATCTCCGGCGGGGTACTCTCCAGTGAGACCTGCTCCAGGCCCTTCCCGACTGCATCAAGCAGTCGTTTTATCTCATGATCAGGCAGACCCATCATTCTGCCTGCACTGAGTGTCTGATTAAAGAAACAGGGGATACAATCTAAACATGTCTGCATGATAAAGCCTCTTCCTATTGGTTCCGGGTATGGTGTACGTGTTTTTGGATCAGTGCCATAGTACCGCTAACAGCCCGATTATGCAAGGTTCCCGACAGAGGATCTCCGTTGATCAGATCAGCGGAGAACACTGTACGAACGGGATGAAAATGATTACCTTATAGACAGATACCACCAGCTGAGGTGGTCCTGAGGAGACCTGTATGGAACAGACGAATATGCAAACCGCTCAGTCCATGGTTCAGAACTCTCTGGATTTTTCGAAGATGATGCTCACCGATTCAGTGCGGCACCTCAATGGAGAGAGCCTGTCTGTCTCCAGATATGATCCTCTACTTGCGGAACTTGAGGACATGGATCTGATGCTGCTCGATCAGGATGACCTAAAAAAGGCCTTCTGGCTCAATATTTACAATGGCCTGACTAATCACATCATCATCACTCACAGGATCCGTGACTCGGTACTGATGCACCCGGGGTTTTTCTCACAGCGTTCCCTTGAAGTGGGCGGTATCAGGTGGTCGCTCAATGAGATAGAACATGGACTGCTTCGAATGAACAAACATCCGTTCGGCAGTCCCTTCCCGGTCTTCTCACATCACAGCATACGAAAGCAGTTCATGGTCGAACGGCTCGACCCCAGGATCCACTTCGCGCTGAATTGCGGAGGGGAATCATGTCCCGCCATTCGGTTCTATTCTGCAGAGCACATCGATGACGAACTGAATATCGCAGAACAGGCATTTCTTCAGAGAGAGCTGATACGGGATGAGGAGAATCAGCAGATCTTTGCTTCAAAGATCTTCAAATGGTACCGAACGGACTTCGATCACCGCTATATCACCGAAGAGGATGAGAGACACTACAAGATCATCTACCGTCACTATCAGTGGCATCTATGATGTCCTGATGAAAGAAGCAGATCCGATATCACAGAGATCAAGCAGCAGGTCCAGCCCCTCACTGGCTCCTCGTTCACGATCCATCGCCCCCAACGAACAGAGGTCCCAACACAGTTGCTCGACCGCTTCACTGGAAAAATCACAGACACAGCCGATCTCATGAAAGGCACTGATCAAGGCCCTGCCGTCGATGTGAGGTGTGCCTTTCTGGGGTACACCTGATCTGGTACAGGGGGGAGCTTGTGATCCGATCAGCTTCCCGTACCTCGCAGACAGGTCAGCAGCGTATCGACAGACCGCTTTCAGTGCACGGTCTGGAGTCCTCGTGCACGCAGCTGTGATCGATCTGACTTCCTGCTGGATCCGATCATGCACCAGAGCAGCGCACACGCTGTACAGCTCATCCTTGGACGCATGGAAGCGATAGAAGGCTCCTTTGGAGATACCAGCTGCATCTGCGATCTGGTCGACAGTGACATATTTCGCATCGTATACCGTGAACAGCGCCACACCCTCATCGATCAGGGACCTCTCTATCCTCTCGGACTCTTCCGTACTGAATCTTCTTGGCATAGGGTATTATATACCCTGTGACTGTACTTGTACATATAGTCACAGTATAATACAGCTTGTTTTTATATACCTGTTATGCAAGACCTTATCCGATTTCTTCACTGAGGGGAAATGTCATGGTACAGAGAACCCCTGAATTACCATCTGCTCTGTTCTCTACGGCGATCGTGCCGTGGTGATTCTCGACCACCTGCTGGACGATGGACAGCCCCAACCCGGAACCGGGACCGACAGCCCGCTTGGACCTGAAGAACCGGTCAAATATGCGTGCTATATCTTCCGGGTCTATACCAGGGCCGGAATCGCTGACGGTATAGGTGATCTGCTGCTCATCTGCTGTACAGGCATAGATGACCGTGCTGCCTTCCGGTGAATACTTCACGGCATTCTCCAGCAGATTCTTCAGTGCCGTCACCAGCTGGTAGGAGTCACCACGAAGTGCAGCATCAGCTGCACATCGCTGCATCCGATGCAGAATGATCTGTTTTCCCAGTGCAGCAGGCTCTACCATGGATACCGCCTCTTCCATGAGCCCCTGAGCAGATAGTGATCGAACGGCAGCAGATGGTTCAACCTGTTCCAGCCTCAGCAGTTCCAGAAGGTGTACCACGATATCCTTGCTCCGTTCGTTCTGTGCGATACACGTCTCGATATAGGCCCCCCGTCTCTGTGGGTCCTCCCCCGCTTTCCCTGCAAGCATCTCAAGATAAGCGCTCAGGGCCGTCACCGGCGTCCTCAGTTCATGTGAGGCATCGACCAGAAACCGCTGCAGGCGGTCTTTCTCCTCTTTGAGGGTCTCTATCGTCCCGTGAAGCTCTTCTGCAAGCTGATTTATCTGTGCTGCCAGAATGTTTATCTCGTCATCTGGAGAGACTGTCGAAGCCCTGACCATCAGATCCCCTCCACTCATGTGACTGACCACATCTCCCAGCGACTTCAGAGGTCGTGTCAACGAGCCGCTGATCTTCCACCCCAGCAGAAGAGAGAGGATCAGCACGATCACTGCGGCACTGCTGAAGGCGACGATCGAGGGGTTCAGCAGCTGCTCTTTGAAGAATCCGGTACTTTCCACCTTCAGCGTGCCTGACTGAAGGGTACCTGCCACTGTGAACTGCAGTTCTCCTCTGCTGAGCAGACGTTCGAGCAGCTGTTCATGTTCCTGAGGGCTCTGGCTTCTGAGCAGGGCTCCCCATCGTATGGAGTTCATCCTCATCAGCGGCTGCGTTCTATTCTGAGCCTCGATGCGCAGATACTCATCGATCTCAGGTGTCATCGATAATGAGAAGATCGCTGTGGGTGCATAGACCTCGAACACAGAGACTCCCTCTGCATCCAGCACCTCGATCTTCGCACCCTGGAGCTGTTCCAGGTTCTCGACGAACCGCTCCAGCTCACCGATCTCAGTCCCCTCACGCATATGATCATAGATCTGTGCCACCAGCTGTCGGCTGAGCTGTGCTGTGAGCAGCTCATCACTCTCAGATGCATACCGATCGATGAGCAGGAAGAACCCGCCGCCGAGGGCACACAACGTGATGAGTGTAAGACTGACATAACTTACCATGAGCCGATGCTTCAGACTGTTCATTACATGCTCTCACTTCGACCGGCAGGCTGCATGGCAGTCTGCCGGTCATCGATGACTGTACTAGCCGTCAAGCCGGTCCAGATCTCTGTTCATCATGGGGCCAGGTCTGCTGTCGAACGGCAGCCCCCTCATCTGATTCTGGATGCCGGGCTGCATGGGGTAGTATCTGAGTCCGAGGAATGGGTTCCCGTCAAGCTCTCCGAGTGTCACGCTGATGCTGTGAACCGCTTCGTCCTGATACAGCATGATCGTGATCGTATCTCCGGCCTGATAGGAACGTACCGATCCGCCCAGATCGCCCTGCAGAACAGGATTGTCATCGATCATATAGATGATCGCAGGGGCTGAGATCCCGGCTTCTGCAGCAGGTGAATCTTCGGAGACCTCTGTCACATGTGCGGCGTTTCCCGCACGTACTGCTGCAAGGACCTCATCGGGAAGCTGCTGCTCATCGAACATCGGGTACGGATCATCAGTCTGGGCTCTTCCAAGCGGTCCCTGCCTGAGCATCTCGAGCAGATCATCTTCGAGCTGCCCCGATCCGCCACGACCGTACATACCGGCTGCATCTGATGTACCCCGGCCGTAGATGCCGATCAGCGGCCAGCCGATCCGGTCTTCCAGAGTCAACTCCACGGTACGCGGTTCCCCGCCCCGCAGGATGTCCAGACTCACGGTCTCTCCATGGGAGAGTCCTTCAAGTGACCCCTGCAGTTCTGCCAGAGTGTCGGTCTCCCGATCATTGACTGAGAGGATGATATCACCTCTGATCAGTCCCGCACGTTCGGCGGCGCCGTCCTCTATCAGTGCGGTGATGACTACCCCGCAGACTCACGGATCATCCCGATCGATCCTGTGCTCTCCTGCCCGGAAGTCGTGTCGTTATCCTGATCATCTAGCTGCTCAACACCAGGAGCCGCTTCGACCGGCTCAGACTGTCCCTGTGCGAACAGGGCCCCTGTCGAGCTGAGAAGAAGCAGTCCTGCACATAATACTGTTATGGTTCGTTTCATGGTCTTCTATCCTCCGTATATCTGTAGTGTTTGGTTTCCATGTATCAACTATACGCAGTCACTGTTCACAACAGATTGCATCTGGATTAAGAATTCTTAATCTTCTGACAGGTCATTCAGCTGTATCGAACCGGTATCCATACCCGCGAACGGTTATGATCATCTGAGGATGGGCAGGGTCTGCTTCGATCTTCTCCCTCAGATGTCTCATGTGGACGTTCACCCCGCGCGGGTCATCCACACTCCACTCATCACCCCAGACATGTTCAATGATCTGATCACGGGACAAGACCTGTCCGGGATACTCGAGGAAGAGCTGCAGCAGACGGTATTCGATGGGAGTGAGGTAGACATCGCGGTCGTCCTTGTAGACGCGCATGGATCTCTGGTCGACAGTGATGTGTCCGATCGTGAGTCTCGCACCTTGTCAGTCTCAGCGGCAAGAGTCCCGTATGCCCTTCTGAGCTGGGCTTTGATACGGGAGAGCAGTTCACGGAAGGAGAAGGGTTTCACGATATAGTCATCTGCTCCCATCTCGAGGCCGAGGATCCTGTCAACCACATCATCACGGGCCGATACGAATATCACCGGCATCTTATGTCCGCGTTGTCGGATCAGTCTGCACAGCTCGTACCCGTCCATGCCCGGCAGCCGGATATCGAGAAGCACCAGCGCGAACCGTGAAAGCTCGAGTGCGGCTGCTGCTTCCCCGGAATCGGCGATCTCAGAGGGAAATCCCTCATCCTGCAGTCCATCATGTATCGCTTGTGCGATCGCCAGTTCATCTTCGACGATCAGGATCCTCTTTGCCATGTCAGCCACCTCGTTTACGCCGTGCACCTGCTGCTCTACAGGAGCAGATGCTTGTTATCAGTATACTCATATGCTGCGCGATGATAAAGGAGGAACCACAGTCCCGGTCTGATCATCTCTGGACGATCAGGCTGTCAATGAAGATATCGAGCAGTTCTATGGATGAATGGGGATCATAGGAGTCAAGAAATGCTATCTGGAACCCGAAGGCTTCTAGAAGGGTCATCAGATGACCGGTCACGTCATTGACCGAGACCCTCCTGATCTCTCCCCGTTCGATCCCGACTCGAAGCAGCCGTTTGAAGAGGATGTTCAGCTTCACCGTTCGTTTCATGATGACATCGGAGAAGTCCTTGCCCTCTTTCTTCAACTGGATCATGACATCGACCAGTGATGTGAGAGCATCACGATTCTTGAATCCCATCTCGATGATATCGGTACAGATCCCCTTGAGCTTGTCGGAGACGGCATCCTCTGAACTCCAGGCAATATCGGCATAGGTGCGGAACATGTTCCCGGTCACCAGTTTTACCGCATAGTAGTAGATCTCTTCCTTATCATGGAAATACTGGTAGATCGTAGGACGGGAGATCCCGCATTCCTGGGCTATGAGGGAGAGATTGCTGTCTTTGTACCCTTCACGTGCGAATACGAGAAGAGCCGTGTTCAGGATCTCTTCTTTCCGCTTATCATGATCAATAATCTTTGGCATCGGGATTCCTTCTGTACATTCTGTTATACTCTATCGTATATGATTTTCCCTGCAATATCTACATTATTATCCGTAGCTGTCCTGTTTTTTATTTACATATTTTTTATTTTTGTTTTTATTGACACGTAAATAACCTTATGTTATTATAAAACCATAAAAGGTGTCTGACATCTTTTTATGAGCACTCAACCAACTCATATGCCGGGGAAACTCGGCAGTCTTTTTCTTCTGCAGATATATCATGACATTATTACCTTTCCCTCGTGGAGCTTTTTTCGTATGTTCTCATAAGAGGTATCATATGCATACGCAGCACATCATCCACCTGAGGACCCGAGGTCAGATCATCAGTGAACTCCACCACATACTCCATACTTCGTTCTCCGGTTCAGACCCTGATCAGCTGATCACAGCAGGCCTGCCCGGCGGTCGCTCAGCGAACCTGATCATCGAAGCAGTGTCAGCACTTGCAGAGCATGAGCTGAAGAGACTGCAGCTGGTCCTCCTCGATGAACGTCTCAGCGGTGAGAAGAACCGCGATACGCTCATGGAAGCAGGTCTTGGAGCACTGATCGCTCAGGGACGTTTCGCCCCCGAGCGACTGATAGAACTCGAAGCATCCACCAGCGACACGCTGCCGCATATGGATCTGGTCTTCCTCGGTGCAGGCGAGGATGGTCACATAGCATCACTGTTCCCGGGCAGTTTCCCTGCTCTTGCTGCTCACCATACAGAAGCTGTCGTACGGATCACCGACTCACCAAAACCGCCTGATGAGCGTATCACAATGACCTACCGGGGCTTCACTACCCTTGCGGCAGAGGCACGGTACGTCCTGTTGTTCATCGGTGAGACAAAGCAGGATGCTCTGGTGCGATATATAGCACAAGAGTCACCGGAAACACTCCCCTGTGCGTTCTTTCGTGATACGATGAGGTCAGTCACCGTGATCACAGACAGGGAAGAGGAGGAGAAACGATGAAACAGATCATCATACAGTTCGGGGGAACAGGCGACCTGTTCAAGAAGAAGCTGCTGCCGGCATATATGCAGCTGGCTGCGAAAGGCTACAATTTCTCTATCATCACCCTGGGAAGAAGGTTTTCCACACGTGAAGAGTTCATAGCACATCTGCCGCAGCGGCCTGATCAGAAGTTTCTCAAGAGACTGGAATATGTGCAGTATGATATGAAGGATCCAGCGAGTCTCGAGCGTGTGAGCAGCAAGGCTCAGCAGCTCGTCGGAGATGAATGTGAAGTCGAGTTCATCTACTATATCGCTCTGCAGCCTTCGCTCTATGAAGCTGCCATCAGGCAGATAGAGCAGATCAATACGCACATGCACTGCACGGTCTCCAAGAAGATCATCGTCGAGAAACCCTTCGGCTTCGATCTGGATACCGCTACAGCATATAATACCATCCTCACATCGGTCTTCACCAATGAGGAGATCTATCGTATCGATCACTACCTGGGTAAGGAGTTCATGCAGAATCTGCTGATCATGAGATTCCACAATGACATCATCCGGGGTATCTGGAATAACCACTTCATCGATCATATCCAGATCATCTTCGATGAGGACCTCGGTGTGGAGGAACGGCTGGGATTCTATGAACAGATCGGAGTCGTCAGGGACACAGTACAGAATCATATCCTGCAGGTGATCACACACCTTACCATGTCAGAGCCTTCAGCGTTCACTCCCGAAGAGATCTCTCATGAGAAGCTCAGAGTCCTCAGAGCCATCAAACCGGTCAAGGATTTCACCCTGTCACGATACAGATCGTTAGCAGAACTGCAGGGAGATTCCATCAGGACCCCCACCTACACCTCCTTCAAGCTCTTTGTTGATACCTTCGAGTTCTCCGGCGTACCGATCTATGTGAGGACCGGCAAGATGCAGAGCGAAGGACGTTCCCAGATCTACGTGAATTTCAAGAATACCATGGGCAGGGTCCTCAACAACTCTCGTATCGCCCAGAATTCAGTGATCATCACCACGCATCCTGAGATGAACATCGATATCACACTGAACATGAAGATGCCCAATACCAGGTGGGAGACACAGCCTGTCAGGTTCAACTTCAATCATGCAGAGACTTTCGGTATCAACACCCCTGAGGCCTATGAGCAGATCGTGGAGAAGATCCTCAGATCTGATAAGAGCCTGTTCCCGAGCATGTCAGAGATCCAGGAAGCATGGAGGATCGTGACCCCCACCCTGCAGGGCAATGTGGTCGAGACTTATGACGATCATACCCTGCCTGCAAGTGCGGTCAGGTTACTGGAAGAAGACGGAAGAGTCTGGAACGCCTAGGACGTGATCAGCCGAGGGCCACATCAAGGGTCATCATGACGGCAAATCCCAGCATGGCTCCCCATGTCGCGAAATGGGTATGCTGCTCCAGATGGGACTCGGGGATCAGTTCCTCCACCACGACATAGATCATGGCTCCCGCGGCAAATGCGAGCGCATAGGGAAGAGCAGGTCTCATCAGGACGACGGCCATAGCCCCCAGCACACCTGCAAGAGGTTCTACCATCCCTGAGATCTGACCGTACCAGAACGATTTTCGTCTTGAGATCCCTTCCCGTCTCAGCGGCACTGACACGGCAGCCCCTTCGGGGAAGTTCTGGATACCGATACCGATGGCCAGGGCCACGGCCCCGGCGACCGTCGCAGCAGGATACCCTGCTGCAGCCGCACCGAAGGCGACTCCCACCGCGAGCCCTCGGGAAAGTTGTGGATGGTGATCGCCAGTACCAGGAGCACACTTCGCTGCCAGGAGGTCTTTATCCCCTCCGCCTCATTGGTGGAGAATCCCGGATGGACATGGGGCAGCAGTTTGTCGACCACGAAGAGAAACAACCCGCCGCCGAGAAATCCGACGAGAGCAGGCCACCAGGGAATGCCGCCGGACTCTTCGGACATGGCGATCGCCGGTGCAAGCAGAGACCAGTAGCTTGCGGCAATCATCACCCCTGCGGCGAACCCCATCATGGCATCCAGTACTCGATGGTTGAACTTCTTGAAGAAGAATACCATTGCCGCTCCTGCAGCAGTGAGAAACCAGGTGAACAACGTTCCGAACAGAGCCTGTACTAATGGATTGAACTGTGAGATCCAAGCGATCATGATGTATTCCCCTTCTCTTGGTGTGGTCATGCAGTGACAGTCTCAGCTGACGGAGCCCGGGACTGATTCATTGTACCGTGCATCAGCAGTTACGTACACAGTAAATTATCATGATAAAAGCTGGTACTTCTATGTAGAAGGGAAGTTACAGGCTCTGAGAGTGTGTGCTATACTCAATGCTATGAAGACCCCAACATCCGAACCGATGACGACAGAGGTCAAGATCGGGCTGAGATCCCTGGCTTATGCCGCACTCATACTGCTGTCTCTCATGACCATAACCGGAGGGCTGACACGTATCATCCCTCCCGAGTCGTATGAGCGGGTCCTCACACGGGAAGCAGAGACCGTGCCCCCCGGCTCCTTCGCCTACGGGGGACCTGTCAGCACAGCCTCCTGGAGATGGTATACAGCTCCTATCGAGGTCCTCCAGGGACCCGATGCCGTAACGGTCATCAGCAGCATCGTCTTCGTGTGTCTGATCGCGGGATCGATCAACATCCTCAATTCAGGTGGTATCATCTCGTCCATCGCCCGGCGGTTCAGCGAGCAGCGCTATCGCATAAAGACCATGATCATCCTGATCTTCATGCTCTTCGGCAGTATCCTCTGGAGCATGGACGAGGTCGTCGTCCTGGTTCTCCTGTTCTCAGGAGCCCCCTACCGCATCCTCATCGGCATAGCCATCTATCTGGTCTACACGGCCTTTGCCTTCTATCACTCGATCCGTACTGCTTCACAGACACTTCAGAAAGTGATCCCTGCAGACTCTGCCGTGCAGCAGGAAGACCCTCTGATGAGCAGAGCTGTCATCTGGTTCACTTCGTGGGTCTCCCTGGTGGTGATCATCTCATCAGGGCCCTATCAGGCCGTGATACTGCTCTGCCTGCTGGTACTCATCCTCAACTCCTTCATCAGCTCCGGTTCTGCCAATGCTTTTCGTTTCATGCCGATCATACCCCTCTGGCAGATCTTGTGGGACTGTCACGGCAGACTGCCATTTTGGCATTCGTCTTCGGTGCCGGTTTCTCCACTATCCTGTACCCGACCAATACACTGCACCGTATCTGTCTCTCGATCACCGGCGTGCGCCATCGAGCATGGTTCAGATGGATATGGAAGTTAGAAGCAGTGATCTTTCTCATGGCGGCAGGGTTCCTGCTGCTGGCCGTCTCGTTCGGCTATTAGATCATACTCAAGGAGATACTCCATCATGATCATCACCATCACAACTGCTGCACTGTTTCTGCTGCTGACTGCAGTGATCACCCTGCGAACCATCCGATTCTCTTCTCGTGCTGAAGCCTTAGAACATCTGCCGAAGCAGAGAGAACAGTTCCCACAGGCAGTCACGCACCTGTCAGAGGCGATCCGGTTCAAGACCGTTTCTCACTATGACCGGAGCCTGACCGACTGGGAGGCTTTCACGGCATTTCATGCATGGCTGGAGAAGACCTATCCCCATGCCCATGCCTGCATGTCACGCGATATGATCAATACCTATACCATTCACTATCGCTGGGAAGGCCGGCGATCTGAGATAGATCCCATCCTGCTTACGGCACATCAGGATGTGGTTCCTGTCGGGGGTCTCGATCACTGGGAGCATGACCCGTTCGCAGGGGTTATCGAGGATGGCTATCTCTGGGGGAGAGGTACCCTGGATGTGAAGAACCAGATCATCACGATCTTCGAGGCGATCGAACAGCTTGCCGCAGAAGGCTATACTCCCGAACGAAGTATCCACCTGTGTTTCGGACATGATGAAGAGGTGGGAGGCAGTGAAGGGGCAGGTAGTGCTGTTGAGTACTTCAAGCAGCAGGGGATCCACTTTTCCATGGTGCTGGATGAGGGGGGAGCGGTCACCGAACATATGCTTGAGGGGATCAACAGACCGATCGCTACGATCGGTATCGGAGAGAAGGGGTATATGGATCTGCTCCTCAAGAGTTCGTCAGCCGGAGGACATGCCTCCATGCCCCTGCAGCAGACAGCCTTGAGTACGCTCGCAAGGGCTATCGTCGATGTGCAGTCCAGCCCGATGCCTGCACGACTCACCCCAGCCCCGCTGCAGATGTTCAAGACCCTCGGCCCCTATATGCACTTGAGCAGCAGGATCGTCATCGCGAATCTCTGGCTCCTGAAGCCGCTGTTTCTCAAGATCATGGGACAGAACCCTGCAGGCAATGCCATGATCCGTACGACCATGGCAGCTACCATGGCTCACGGCAGTGATGCCGCGAATGTCCTGCCGGCCGAAGCCGAGGGGATCATCAACATTCGACTGCTCCACGGAGATAGCCCTGAAGATGTCATCAGCTATATACAGCAGGTGCTGCACGGGCAGGATATCATCATCGAGAGGCGGAGGGCAGAAGGGCCTTCTGCCATCTCAACGACTGACGCCCCAGAGTTCGAACGACTCACGAAGACTATTGCCGGTATATTCCCAGCTGCAGTGATCACCCCCTACCTGATGGTAGGCGGCTCAGATGCACGTAAGTATGAACCAGTCGCAGACCACATCTACCGCTTCTGCCCCTACCAGCTCGAAGCAACAGAACTCGGACGGATGCACAGCTATAATGAACGGATCTCCGTGCAGAACATCTACGCGGGGGTACGATTCTTCACCAGCCTCATCAGAGCCTTCGACCCCCAGCAGATCTGATTGTCATCGAGGCCATCAGGCACAGCAAGTTCTTGTACGAGCGTCACTACATACGTGAAAGTATCTGGCATGCCTCCCGGCACATGAAAGCTTTCAGATCCTTATTCTTTGGCATGTTTGTTCATATCGATGAGAACTGCGATTATGATGATAAGACCTTTTACGATCTGCTGGTAATATGCATTTATGCCCAGAAGGTCCATTCCATTATTGACCACCCCGATAATCAAGGCCCCAACACACAAAGTGGGATAGAACCTAACCCTCCGCTCAGACTGGTACCACCAATAACGGTTGAAGCAATTGCATCAAGTTCGTAACCGACACCGTATGAAGGATTCCCGGCTGCAGTCCTTGATAACAACAACACCCCGGCAACCGCAGAAAGAAACCCGGCATAAGCATATACAAATACCAGAGTCTTATTCACATTGATACCGCATAGTTTGGACGACTGCTCATTACCACCAATAGCAAACACATGCCGACCAAAGACACTTTTCGATAATAGAATATGCGAGAAGACCGCAATCACCATATAGATCCAGATCGGGATGGGTATCCCTATGATCGAATTGGTTCCTATCTGCGTATACACAGAATGCAGATAGGTAACCGGCCTACCCGCTGTATACAGCAGGGCCCCACCTCGTGCGATCGTCATCATCCCTAAGGTCGCGATGAAGGCAGGTAATCTGCCATAGGCAGTGAGTACCCCGTTTATGACCCCCAGGATCAGACCGACGACTAACCCTATGGTTATCGCAATGACAGGATGAAGCATCATACTCACCGGCTGGCTCATGACAATCCTAGTCTGTGACAATGAAGCGATGATGACCCCAACAAGCGCTACCACAGAACCAGAGGACAGATCTATTCCCCGGGTAATGATGACAAAGGTGACTCCGATCGCAATGACTCCGATTATCGAAACCTGTCTGACTACATTCATGATATTTGGGACACTTAGGAATGCAGGTGACATAAAAGAAAGAAACAAAGAAAAACCGAACAGAATGAATACTATCCCATACTTTTCTAAAAAGCCATTATTCATGATAGTTTTAAGCCCAAAGTGATTACTTTTCATTTGATATTCTCCTGACCATTAACAGCTTCACCTGTTGCCAGATGCATAATGGTTTCTTGGGTCGCCTGTTCCCTTGTCAGAACCCCGGAATTACGACCTTCATGCATAACTATAATCCGGTCACTCATGCTTATGATCTCGGGCATTTCTGAAGATATTAGGATTATAGCCTTTCCCGATGCTGCTAACTCTGACACCAGCTTATGAATCTCAGCCTTGGACCCGACATCAATCCCCCTTGTGGGTTCATCCAATATGAGAACATCAGGATCAGTGAGAAGCCATCGAGAAAGAAGAACTTTCTGCTGATTCCCCCCTGAAAGATTCTTGATTCTCTGCAGGGTTGAAGGGGTTTTGATGTTTAGCACCTGAATCTGCTTACCGCATACAACGAGAGCTTGTAGCTTCTGGATCAGGTACCCCCTGGAAAATGGTTTCAGGACCGGCATGATCATATTGTCCATGATTGAGAGATCTGGAAATATTCCAGATTCTTTACGGTCCTCGGTCACAAAACCGATACCTGCTTCGATTGCATCAATCGGACTTTTGAATGCGCATTGTTTCCCACGCATGGTCAATATCCCATGTTCAGTCCCCCGAAGCCCAAAGATCGCTTCCATCAACTCAGATCTCCCTGCCCCGATCAAACCGGCAAATCCTAAGATCTCACCTTTTCTCAGATCGAAGCTGATATCTTTGAAGTCTTTTTCATTTGAGAAATCTCGTACAGAAAGAATGACATCACCGATTTGGCTTTTTTTCTTCTTGTAGAACTCATCCATCTCTCTACCAACCATCAAACTGATGATCCTTGCTTTTGTTATATCGTGTATGGTTCCGGATTCTACACTTTGACCATCTCTCAAAACTGTATAGGTATCAGCGATTGTCATCAGTTCATCTAGTTTATGTGAGATATATATAACGGTAACACCCTGTTGCCTCAGTTTTTTTATGATCCCCAGCAGATGATTACTCTCTTTTTCAGTCAGAGCAGAGGTCGGCTCATCCATGATGATGATTCTTGAGTTGTCAGATATCGCTGTTGCAATAGCAACCAACTGCGAACTTGCTATCGATAGATTTTTCATCAGAGTCCTTGGATTGATATCAAGACCAACTTGCTCAAGATATCGAACAGCTTCCTGGTCTATCAACTTCTGATTCACCAATTTTGGGCCAAATAGCATTTCTTTACCTAAAAAGATATTTGAAGATACCGAAAGATTGTTAACAGGGTTTACTTCTTGCGGAATCATAGAGATGCCACAGGCAAGGGCTGCGCTGGGATTATGGATCGTGCTTTCTTGATCATCGTACCAGAGTGTTCCACTATCAGCTTTATACAGACCAAACAGTACTTTCATGAGTGTTGATTTCCCAGCGCCATTTTCACCTATCAACGCATGCACCGTACCCTCTTGAACAGAAAAACTGACCTGATCCACGCCCGGACTCCAGGAAACGATTTGCTTATTTCATCAAATCTTAGAATTGTTTTCCCCATCATCACTCCTTACTCCCCCACCCCCTCATCAGTACAGAGGAGGGAGGGATTCTTATGCTATTCCCACTTACTCAGATATTCTTCACGAAGGTCCGGAGTAACGATCTCAAAGGGAATCCAATTCATCTTCTCTACAGCTTGACCGGTAAGTAATTTATACGCAGCTTCAGCCCCACCGAATCCCTGTCCGTAACCACTTTGGAAGACCGTGACGTCCAGATCACTACCAAGCAATTCCAAAGCATCCGGGGTTGCATCTATCCCTGCAATCACCAGATCTTCTCGCCCTATTTGCTTAGCGGCGAACGAAGCCCCGATAGCCATCTCATCATTGTTACATACGATTGCATCTAATTCTTTATCAATATCGGCCTGCAACCAATTCTCAACGATACTCATTCCTCTTGCACGATCCCATTTTCCTTCTGCTTCTCGAACAACAGAGATTCCTTCATACTGAGCAAAAACATCCTTATTACCTTGTGTACGCATCCTGGCGACCTCAAGCCCAAGATCACCGATGAGGATACCAACATTTCCTGTTCCTCCGAGTGCCTCTGCTACCCACTGAGCCTGCATGATCCCAGCATCAATCGATTCCGAACCTACATATGCATCGATATTCGGGATATCTTCCTCATTTGGCAGCAAATTGACGATTACCAACTTTATATCTGCACTCTGGCACTTTGCGATTATCATCGGTAATGTAGAAGGTTCTACCGGTGTCAGGACAATGGCATCCACCCCTTTTGATATGAGATTCTCAACCTGATTGATCTGAAGATTAGCATCAGCTTTACAGTCGGTGATAACCACATCAACATCCTCATGCATTGAAGCAAATCGAGTAATACCTTCTTCCAAGTATGTATGGAACTTATTCGAAAGGTCATACATCACCCCACCGATCAGATAGTTCCCACTACTTGCCTCTTGCTTTCCCTGTGCCCAGAGAGACCCTGTACCACATACTAATAACAAAACCAGGATCAAGATCATCACGCTCTTTTTCATATTACGCCTCCTTATTTATATAGACTGCTCAGGCAGTCATGCATTATACAGATGGACCGCATCGATCATAGCAATGACATTTTCAACAGGTGTCATAGCCTGGATATTGTGTACTGAACTGAACACAAAACGTCCCCCCTTATGAAATATGCTGCATGTTTCAAGCACCTCTTCTTTCACATCTTGAGGGCTTCCGAACGGTAAGGTCTTTTGTGTATCGACTCCACCACCCCAAAATGCTATTCTGTCACCATATTTCTTCTTCAGCGAGGTCCTTCCCATACCAGCTGCTGTCCACTGGATCGGATTCAAAATATCGAATCCAGCTTCAATGAAGTCCTCAATGAACAGTTCAACTGATCCACATGAATGCTTGAATGTCTTCCATTGGGTGTTCTCATGAATCCACGTATTGATTCTGCTGTGATATGGCTTATATAGAGTCTTGTATGTATCGGGTGAACAAATTGGCCCATTTTGAGTCCCGAAATCTGTTCCACAGATGTAAATCGAATCTATCTTATTGCCAATCGAAGAGTATAAGCGTTTCAGATTCTCTAGCGCGATTTCAGTCTGGTACGAGAAGATATTATGAAGATATTCAGGTCGGGTAAGTGAAGACATATACCATTCAGAAATATCTCTGATGCCTCTTGGATGTTTTAATTGAACACCGGGAACAAGGGAGATATCTCCGATAGCAGTTCCTCCAAAATTCCCTACTATCCATTTCTGATCATCAAGCGCATCGATCTTTCTGCTATAGTCACGTATCTGTTGATCTGTCAAAAGAGTAAACTCTTCTGTATTGTGTTCCCATTCAAGATTCTCTTCATCTACAGGTTCCTGCCTCACCAATGCGTCAAAGAAGAAACTATCTGCTGGCATTCGTGCAGAGGGATCACATCCTCTATCACCTTGGGGAAAGACCATACATGATCCATCAGGTCTCTTGTCGAACTCAAGGCACGTGAGATCAGAACGTTCTGACCCCAGGGGGTTTCCCATTCCGTAACATCATCTTGAGACGTCCCGAACATATTGCTGTCAGACCAGAAGGGGATAGTATCAATACCCATGGCTTCTCTAAGATCATCCTCGATGACCCCCAGCATCTGATAGGGGCACTGTATTCTGACAGGTTCTTTGTTCAATCCATAATACGCTCTCAGCTGTTCTACAACTGAACAATGAATACCGGTCACAGGATTACCGCCGAAATCTATTGGTATATCGCTCTCTATACCTTTCAGGGCATTGTTTACTCGCTCTTTTTGGTTCATAGTCCCCTCTCATCCGATTATTTATTCCTACTGCCTACAGGTATGCAGTACTTTGCAAATCACTTTATCATCGATAGTTACAGCTCCCCCCCATTATCTGTCACAATAATGTTCAAAAAGAGGATCAAGATCACTACCTGTTTATTCCGATAGATACCTCAGTAGCCAGCTAACGGCTGCCTATGTACATATCACCTGCTCACACGTCTAACATGTCCTTCCTGTATGAGAATGAAAAGATTTTCCAAGATAAGGGCATATGCTCCGTACAAATGGATATTCGCTCCAAAATCAGATAACTCCACCTGAACATTGTCTGATATGATCGGATACGCATACGCTTTGACATACGCCTCCACTTCCTTGATCAGAATAGATAATGATATACCTTCAAGGTCGTTAATTGATAAGATCAGTTTTTCTGGACTGAACATGTTTATAAGGGTCACTGCACCAATCCCAAGTTTGGAAGCATGCTTTTTCAGTACCATGAGCGCATGAGCATCCCCCTCCTCAGCACGCATGAATATCTTCTTCAGTTTTTGCTGCAGTTCCTCTTCATTACATGTATGCTTGGATCCCTCATATGCATCTACGATCTTTCCAAATCCCGCCACAGTCTCAAGGCATCCTGTATTACCGCAGAAACATCGTTCACCTTCACAATCGACAGTAACGTGACCGATCTCACATACAATATTATCATTGCCCCGGAACAGACGATTTTCAATGATTGCACCACCTCCTATTCCTATCCCGACAGAATACTGAACAAAATTTGAGACCCCAACACCTTTACCAAACCAGCTTTCTGCCAGTGCACTGAGATTAGAGTTGTTATCGATGAAGATCGGAAGATTGGTTTTTTCTTTGAGAAACTCAACAAGATGTATCTTACCCCAGTTAAAGGGGACCTGGGTACCAGGATCGCAAGAGGATAACGACCTGTTAAACACCAACCCTTTCTTAATTTCAACAGATCCTGGTGCAGCTATCCCAACAGCTAGTATTGAATCCATCTGTATCCCACTGGAATCAATGATCATATGTATCAGCTCCAGTGCATTCTCCGGCAGTTCATCATTACCGTAAAATCTAACACCCTGTGGCAGGTGCATCTCAGTGACAAGGCTCCCTTCCAGATCGAATAAAGCACCTGTAACAGCCAGGCGTCCAAGATAGATTGATATGGTATAGAATCTTCCTTTCGCAAATACCAATCCTTTATTTCGAATCTTCTTGTCTTCGAGTTCACCTATGACACCTGACTCAGTAAATTCCTGTACGATTTTTGTGATAGCAGGTTTACTCAAATTCGAATACTGCGCAAGATCTGTCCTTGTGACTCCAGGATGCTGTTTGATCAATTTCAAGATGAGAGATCGATTGTGGATCTTATTACTATCTTGATTGCTGCCAGAATTATTCATTAATTCACTCGCTTTCCCTATTAAGTTAAATCAGTTTACTTAATTATCATAAGCGACGATCTCTGGTATTGTCAAATGTTTTTTTACAATTTTGCTATTTTTGTACTATATTACACTGTGCTTGAAATCTGCAGCACTGGCAGGAGTGTGCGGTATGCCATAGATGAAGCATTTTAATAGCACTTCTTGCTACAGACTTTTTGTCTGGGTCCTGACATAGACTGGCTTGATTGAGTAAACATGATGTCCACACCTAAACCAAGGTCAACTAAGGTAAATAGAACATCATCTATCAATAATCAGGTTAGTAAGTCATGAGATGTGGATCAAGCTGTAGGATCTACAAGACATACGCTGAATATACAGCATTATGTGATAGTCAAATATGTACTTGCTATGTTGACTTTTAGTAGATTCTATTCGCCCCAGCAGGGACAGCCCTGATCGGGAGGGAGTATATATCTGAGACAGGGGGCTGTACCGGTATCGGTACAGCCCCCTGTCTCTATGGTTCATGACTTCGTGTTCGCTCTGCAGGTATCCGGTTGTCCCTAGATGGATCCTGCTGTTGCGACCATGATCGCCTTGATGGTATGCATACGATTCTCAGCCTCGTCAAAGACTACCGAGTGTCGACTCCTGAAGACCTCGTCGGTCACTTCCATCTCACGCAGCCCGTACTTGGCTAGGACATCCTTCGCGACTGTCGTCTCAAGATCATGGAACGCAGGAAGGCAGTGCTCGAAGATCACATCGGGATTACCGGTATGCTGCAGCATCTCCATCGTCACCTGATAGGGTGCGAGCAGCTCGATCCGCTGGGCATATTGATCCTCTTCACCCATGGAGACCCATACGTCGGTATAGATGATATCGGCATCTTTGACCCCGCTGACAGGATCATCAGTCACGGTGATCACAGAACCGCTTGACTGTGCCAGCACTTCTGCTGTTTGAAGCAGTTCAGCACTTGGCTGCAGCTCTGCAGGAGCAAGGGCGGTGTAATCCATTCCCATCTTTGCCGCGGTAAGCATCAGGGAGTTCGCCACATTGTTTCGAGCATCACCGACAAAGACCAGTTTCATATGATTCAGCGGCTTGTTCAGATGTTCCTGCGCTGTCATGAAGTCGGCAAGGACCTGAGTCGGGTGGTACAGATCAGTCAACCCGTTCCATACCGGGACCCCGGAGTACTTCGCAAGAGATTCCACAGTCTCCTGCTCATACCCCCTGAACTCGATACCATCATAGAATCGCCCGAGTACTCTGGCAGTATCTTCGATCGACTCTTTCTTACCCATCTGACTGTTCGTCAGGAAGGTGACACTACCGCCCTCATCATTGACCGCGACCTCGAAGGCACACCGGGTACGGGTGGAAGTCTTCTCAAAGATCAATACGATATTCTTACCTGCAAGCAGATCACCGCGCAGTCCGGATCGTTTCTTCATCTTGAGCTCTGCGGCCAGATCGAGCAGATACCTGATCTCTTCTGCTGAGAAATCCTGTAACGTCAGCAAGCTTCTTCCACGTACATTTACCGGCATGGCACCCTCCAATTCATTAGTCTGAAGACTCACGGAACAGCGGCATACTCATGCATCGAGGCCCCCCTCGTCCACGAACGAGCTCTGATCCCTCAATGGCAAGCACTTCTATCCCATGTGCATCCAGTGTATCATTTGATACCACATTTCTGCGGTATGTGACAACCTTCCCGGGGGCAAGCGCGAGGGTATTGGTACTGTCATTCCACTGTTCACGGGCAGCGGTGATCAGATCCCCTCCCCCGGTCTGGATCAGATCCACCGCAGGCACCCCGAGCAGATCCCTGAGTGCACTCCTGAGCTCTCCACCCTGATGGACCTGCAGCTCCCCCTTCACGTCCTTCTCGATGATGAAGACCTTCAGCCTGCTCTCCACGCCGGGATAGATGGTGAACTTATCAGAATCCACCATGGTGAAGACCGTGTCGAGGTGCATATAGGCCCGGGTGAAGGGGATCTGGATGACCATCATCCGCTGGAAGCCGGTATCACTACCGCCCCTCTGAAGGATCGATGCAGCCAGCCGCTCGATCGCCCAGGGTTCACTGCGGGCACTGCAGCCCACTGCGATGGTGCTGTCATTGAGGATGAGGATGTCCCCCCCTTCGATGGAGCTGCCATCGGTATACTCGCGCAGCAGCCCTATCTTCGACCCGGGGCTGCTCAGAGACGTGGTGAGCGTGTCAAAGATCACGGAGAGCAGCAGTGTCTCCCGCTGCCGTGCCGCAGTCTTCATCCTGTTGATGGAGAATCCGTCACCGATGGCCGTACCCGGATCACGTGTGAAATAGAGATTGGGAAGAGGAGTCACATAGTAGGGATACTCATCCCGGATATAGTAGGCAAGATCCGGGGTCTCCCTGGTGATGGGGACCTCCTGCTTGAGAACTCCGCTGATCAACCGCTGTGCAAGATCTTCAGGGGTCATGTCGGCAAGCAGCCGGTAGATATCCTCTTTGATCCGCTGGTCCTTGACCCCGGAATCACTGATAGTCTCAACGATCAGCCGTTCCTGTGCCTCAGGAGATCGTGCTATCGTCTGAGCGAGCAGCTCCTCGACATAGAGGACCGTACAACCCTGATCTCGCAGGGTCTGAGCGAACTTATCATGCTCCTCCTGCATCTTCAGCAGAAACGGTATATCCTCGAAGAGCATGGCATCGAGGTACTGCGGGGTAAGGGACTCAAGCTCCCTCCCCGGTCTGTGCAGCAGCACCGACCGAAGAGGAGCTATCTCCGAGTGGATAGAAATGTCTATTGGTGTAGTATTCATCTACCTATGGTACGTGCACAGGCACAGACTGTCAAGCTTGGGACCTACCCGAAGATATTCATCAGACCGCCGCGTCGCTTCGTTTCAGGCTCGGTGATACTCTCACCGGAGAGTTTGGCAAGGTCCTCTGGAGAACAGGCCACAAGTACCACCTCATCCTCATCGAGGGTATAATCCTTATTGATGAACTGATGATACCCGTCCTCACGCTTGAGAGCGATGATATTCGCTCCGGCGTTCTTCCTCAGATCCGCCTCGACGATCGTCTTCCCTGCGAACTCCTTCGGGATCTTCACCTCAGCTATGACCAGATCATCCCCGATCGGGAAGTAGTTGAACAGCGAATCGGAGAGGATCATGGGGGCCATGCGTTTTGCCGCCTCCCGGTTGGGGAAGACCACATGTGTAGCACCGATGATCTCGAGGATCTCACCGTGTTCACGGGACTCAGCCTTGGCTACAATCTTCCTGATACCCATCTTCTTCAGATAGTTCGTCACCAGGAGTGAGACTTCTATGCTGTCACCCATGTCAACGATCGCCGCATCGATGGTCCTGGGGATGAGCCGCTGGATCGTCTCCTCGTTGATCGCATCTGCGATGAATGCACTGGTCACCAGATCCTTCACAGACTCGATGAGATCACGTTTTTTGTCCACGACCAGGATCTCACAGTCGAACTTCAAGAGTTCATCAAGCATGAATCTGCCGAACTTACTCATTCCGATTATTGCATATTGTTTCATCAGCCTATCAAAACCTCCTCTTCAGGATAATCGATCATATCTTCACGGTCGATGAACAGCGGTATGGTCAGCGCCATCAGACCGACTCTTCCGGCAAACATGGTACCGATGATGACCAGTTTACCGAGGGATGACAGATGCGGGGTAAGTCCGGTAGAGAGCCCGACCGTACCGAAGGCCGAGACGCTCTCGAACATCACATCGAAGAACTGGATAGACGGATTCCCGCGCATCTCGGTGATCGTCAGGAGAAAGATACTGACATTCAGCAGCGCAAAGGCCCTGGCAAGGAACATCATCGCTTTCGTGACCATGGCAGAGGAGAGCATCCGATCCTTCACCCGCAGACGGCCTTTCCAGTCGACCTCTCTGATGACAGCCAGCATCACGATCGCGAAGGTCGTCGTCTTGATCCCCCCTGCGATCGAAGCAGGAGAGCCGCCGATGAACATCAGGATGATCGTGAGCGCTTTTGAAGAAGCACTGAGCATGCCTTCATCCACAGCATTGAAACCTGCGGTTCTCGGTGTCACTGCCTGAAAGAGGGAGTTGACCAGAAAGTCTACCGGCCCGAGACCGCGCAGTACACCCTGGGACTCCAGGACGGCAACGAGGACCGTCCCGGTGATGATGAGGATCAGGGTCACCCTCAGGACCAGAAACGTATGAAGAGAGAGCCGCTTCTTCTCCTTTCTGATCACATGAAAGAGATCATTGAAGATCAGGAAACCCAACCCTCCGCTGATGATCAGCACCATGATCACGATAAGCACATACGGATCCTTTTGATAGCCCATGAGACTGTCTGAGAAGAGCGAGAACCCCGCATTGCAGAATGCCGATACTGCATGGAAGATCGCATGGAAGACCGCACCAGGACCGACGGTGCTGCGGAATCTGAGCCACAGCAGGAGAGCCCCGACGAGCTCCACCCCGAAGGTGAGTTTGATGATATTTCGCAGGATATGGTGGGCCTTGAACTCTATGGAATCCAGATAGAACCCACGAACGGTCTGCAGATTCCTTAGGGAGACTTTCTTTGACTTGGTAGCTGATATGAAGATGACCGTGGTGAAGGTCAGGATCCCGAGACCGCCGAACTGGATGAGCAGGAGGATGACGATCTGACCGAACAGGGAGAATTGTGCCGTATCTACGGTGATCAGTCCCGTGACACAGACTGCTGAGACCGAGGTGAACATCGTATCGATGAGACTCAGACGCCCCTCTCCCGCCCATGCAGCCGGGATACTGAGCAGGATCGCACCGATCGAGATGATCCCCACGAAGTAAGTGATCAGTACGAACTTCTCTGAAATGGCAGTATGCTTCATAAGAGAAAACAGTAATACAAAAGGTCTTTATAGGCAATAGGCAATCAGAGCGGTTCCATCAGCACCCGCTTATTCCCAGCCGGATCGCATAGAGGGTCGTCGATGCGGTGATGAACAGCGTCTTGAGCTCCTCCTCCCCCCAGCAGAAGTTAGCCGCCTGTTCCGAGACGAAGATCCGTCCGATCAGCATCCCCGAAGGATCATAGATGAGGATCCCTCCCGGTCCGGTAGAGAAGATGTTACCGATCGAATCGATCTTCAGTCCGTCGGCTTTACCCGGAAGGTCCTCTGGCAGTGCCGCGAACAGTCTGCAGTCAGTTACGGCAAGCTGCTCATCTATATGGTATGAGTAGATATGGCCCCGTACCGTATCACTGACATAGAGGGTACGCTGATCAGCAGAGAGGCACAGACCGTTGGGAAACGGGAGGTCATCGATCAGCAGGCTAAGCTTTTCGGAAACAGGATCGAAGGCATAGACCCCCTGGAACCCGAGCTGCCGTTCACGGGGTATACCGAAGCCGGCACCTCTGCCGGAAGGAGGATCGGTGAAGAGTATGACTCCATCGCCGTTGACGATCAGGTCATTGGGACTGTTGAGTTCCCTGCCCTCGAACCGGTCGACCAGTACCGAGTACTCCCCTTCTCTCGTGGTCTTCGAAATCCTGCTGGTACCGTGCTCACAGGTGAGCAGGTTACCCTGCGCATCGAAGGCGTTACCGTTGGCCAGATAACTGTTGTCACGGAAGATCGACAGACCATGGAGCATGTCCCAGGTGTAGATGGCATTCCCCTTGATGTCATTGAAGAAGAGTCTGTCCGCTCTTCGATCCCAGAGCGGTCCCTCTATGAAGCGGAACCCGGTCTCAATGACTTCCAGCTCGCTCTCAGGAGTACGATAGGGTTCGAATGAACTCGTCTGTGCTGCAAATGCTTCTCTATGCTGTCCCATGGCTGTTCCTCATACCGCGGCCTCACCGTCTGTCCCTGACGGTCCCGCGCTCCAAGATGCTCCCGTTGAACAGGTATGATACCGGTTCGGGAGTGTAGTTCTCGATCGTATCGATCATGAACTGTACCGTCTTCTCGACCATCCGCTGAAGCGGCTGCTCATAGGTGGTAAGCGGATAGAGCTCTTCATTCTGGATGGGTGCTCCGTCAAACCCCACAAGAGAGAAATCCTCAGGGATGCTCAGTTGCGTATGCATGCTGATATAATCCATGAAACCGATAGCCATGCTGTCAGACGGACAGAAGACCCCGTCGAAGGAGGTGCACTGTGCAATCAGCTGCTCGGCAGCGCGATAGCCGGACTGATACGAGAAGTCCCCGTCAATGATCCTGATATCTGAGATGCCCATCTCCCCGGACTGCCGTATGAAACCGTTCTGCCGGTCCCGATTGGTGGATGAACCCTCTTCCCCTGCTATATATACCAGATTCCGATGTCCACGCTCTATCAGGTACCGGGCCACCGCCTCACCGCCTGCGACATTGTCGCAGCAGACAGCATTGACTGCCTTCCCCTCATTGAGCCGGTTGAAGAGGATCACCGGAACGCCGAAATCCTTGTACTGGGTGACGATCGAAGAATCGAGGGTCGCTGAGG
>LQAF01000027.1_pt1 | contig 28551 bp, 26 predicted proteins | sample 1535781 | NCBI WGS metagenome assembly LQAF01 (sample SAMN04331583, study PRJNA305678) | bioreactor metagenome | isolation source: bioreactor_2 inoculated with Wadden Sea sediment 2nd replicate of a... | place: Germany:Bremen
AACGGTATCGTGATGACTGGGAGCATCACGATCACCGGGACTCCTGTCTACGGCGAGAGTTTGACAGCTGATCCGAACCTCACGGATGCCGGTACCCCGACCTATCAATGGTACCGTGGCAGCTCAGCTATCAGCGGGGCAACCGGTACGACTTACACTCTTGTGTCTGCTGACATCGGATCAGCGATCACGGTCACGGCCACTGCCGGTGGTACTAACTATCAGGGCAGCATCACCAGCCCGGCAACAGCATCCATCGGTAAGGGCTCAGGGACCACCATATCAGGTACTATCCTTGGCTATTATCCTTCACTGCCTTCGGATCCGACGATCATCAACTTCACAGGGTTCAACCAGAATCTGGAAGGGGTCGAAGCGCGTGTCGCATTGAATGGCTCTACATTCGGCAGTTATGCTGATATTGAGATAGACAGCCGTGGCAGGGCCATGATTGTACCGGATGCTGATGCCACGACCGCTGCAAAGGTCCAGTTCCGAATGAAAGAGACTGATACGACTTATGCTGGTCCGGTGAAGGAGATTCCCATAGCTGAAGCGGCCCTCTCGATCGGAGACTACTATGAGGGTGGAGTCGTGGGATACATCTATTCCACTACAGACACAGGCTACGTATCCGGGGAGGTCCACGGTCTGATCGCGGCGAAAGAAGATTCTTCGACTGTCACACAAGGTATCACATGGTCAGAGGACCTTGCGACTAGCATAGGAACAGATATATTGATCGGTACCGGAGCTGCAAATACCGATAAGATCATTGCTGGGCAGGGAGCTTCAGCCGTAACCTATGCAGCAGGAGTCGCTCGTGCGTATACCGGGGGCGGCCATACCGACTGGTTCCTGCCTTCATGGTATGAGCTGAATAGACTGCGAGACAGCAGGTTGATTATAGGCAACTTCGTAACAACGACTGATGCAACATACTGGTCTTCTTCAGAATCTACACAGAGCAATTTTTTTTCCAGAAGAGTGTGCTCATGGTGTGCTGTTTGATGGGAGAACCAATTCGTGGGTATATTTCAAAGATTGGCAACTGTATGTCCGCGCTGTACGATACTTCTGATCCTGTTCTGGCTATCTAACGTATGATCCGGCAGAGCTCACGATCGATTCGTGAGTTCTGCCAATAGTACGGGTCAGCTGTTCATAAGTCTCTTTTGGTACAAGTGAGCCTGGTACATACCATTTCAAAAGCTTATCGCTGCTTTCACCCTCTGCCCCGGCCATAGAGACATCTCTGTACAGCAGCCGTGCATACAAGATCCCTTTAGCTGATGCGTGGGCTACCATAGTCCTCTACAGCAGCTGAAAACATTGTTCGAATGCCCTTCCTGTGTCAGAGACGATAAACGAGGTACCAGAGGGCAGCATGTGAGCTCTCCCTCGGATTCTCTATCCTCATGCTGCTCCTGTTTGACAGACGACCCGCCTGAGGATCAGAGATAGGGAAGTAGCATATGGGACACAGACAAGAAGGATCCCTCCTGTCACTATGACACGAGGGATCCTACTCATGAGATCTGCTGGTAGAGTGCTTATCTGACAGTCACACCCATGGTCACAGCCAGGGTACCCAGATTGTTGGCTGTATAGCGTTCTTCAGAGACTGACCAGGAAGAAGCATCGAACTGGCTGGTACCCTCTGAGGTTCCTCCGAGGAATCGCAGATTCCCGAACACTTCCATGTTCCCCTTGAGCTGGTACCCCATACGCAGAGATGCATCAAGGAGTGATCCTTCGAACTCGAAGCTCGCCCCATTGAAGAACTGCGAAGAGGCATAGGAACCGGTAATATCAGCTGTGAGATTCAGACCGAAGGGGAACTCGTAGCGGGAATAGAGATGCAGTGCAGGGACGATACCGACATTCTGGGAGACCGTCAGGAGATCATCAACTGCCGGGTCATCATCAGCTGCCTGAAAGACGATCGATGCATTACGGATCTGGATTGCTGCCCCGAACCCCAGGACTCTATGGGGATCTTCAAGCACATCGTAGGAGTAGGAGACTCGATAGAAGGGGAAGCCGTACTTCATATCTACCGCAGTACCTTCTGGGAACGTCACATCGTTGATCGTTCGATCCTCTCGGTAGCGCACCGTGGTATTCACTTCCAGAGGCTGGTAGAGGAAGGAGACCCGGTGTCGATCATAGAGGGTAGCCCCGAGGGTGAACCGTGAGAAGGGCAGGAGCACATCCTGTCCACCTTCAGTCACGTAATTGAACTCATCTCCTGTATCACCGATCTGGATGGTATGACCGGTCACTCCGAAGAACCCTCCCTCGTACTCACCGAATACCTGTACCGGTGCATCAGGTTCGTTGATCCAGGATTCTGCAGGTGCTGCGAATGCAGCCCCTGCTGCCAGCAGGATCACTGCTGCTGCTACTGCTATCTTACTGTTCATATTTTTCCCCTACTCTTCATTTTCTTTCATTGTATTGATTACAATCTTATACCAATAGCATAATGAGTGAGCGATGAAAAGTAAAGCAGAAAATCAGAGAAATCCTGGTCAGCGTGAGTGTCTGGACTGCAGGACTGCCAGCATCTCTTCCAGGGTATAGCCCTTCTCTGCGAGCAGCACCAGATAGTGATACATCAGATCAGCAGCCTCTCCAAGGAACAGATCCTTGTTGTCATCCTTTGCCTCGATCACCAGCTCCACGGCCTCTTCGCCTACCTTCTGCGCGATCTTGTTGATCCCCTTGTCAAAGAGATGGTTGGTATAGGAACCGTTTGCAGGATGCTTCTTCCTGTCCTGGATCACACTCTCAAGATACGAGAGGAATTCCACGCCCTCATGCTCTTTGGGGTCATTCACTTCGGCAAAGCAGGTATCATCACCGGTATGACATACCGGGCCTGCAGGTACCGCCTGAACCAGGAGCGTGTCACCGTCGCAGTCCACTTTGATATCCCTGAGGTTGAGGACATTCCCCGAAGTCTCTCCCTTGGTCCAGAGGGTCTTCCTGCTTCGTGAGAAGAAGGTCACCAGTTTGGTATCGAGGGTCTTCTGCAGAGACTCTTCATTCATGTAGCCGACCATGAGGACTTTGGCAGTCACCGCATCCTGTACCACAGCCGGGACGAGCTTTTCAGGGCTCTTTGAGAAATCTACTGTTCTGTCACCTATCGTCATCTGTTCTCTCCTATCGGCTCAGCAGATTGATCAGCGTATGACCACATCATGTGAGCGTATGTATTCTTTCAATTCGGCTATATCGATCTCATGGAAGTGGAAGATGCTTGCAGCGAGTGCTGCATCAGCTTTTCCCTCGGTGAAGATATCGACGAAGTGTCCCATGGTCCCGGCACCACCTGAGGCGATCACAGGGACAGAGACCAGAGAACTGACCTCCCGGGTAAGCTCCAGGGCAAAGCCGTCCTTGGTCCCGTCATGGTCCATGGAGGTCAGCAGAAGCTCGCCTGCCCCTCTGGATTCGACCTCTTTCACCCAGTCGAGCGTCCTGATCCCCGTAGGGGTCCTTCCGCCATGTACATAGACTTCCCAGAATCTGCCGTTATACTTCGTATCGACCGCACAGACCACGCACTGACTGCCGAACTCCATGGACATCGCATCAATGATCGAGGGGTTCTTCACCGCCTCACTGTTGATCGATATCTTATCAGCACCGCACTCGAGCATCACCCGCACATCATCGACCGTCCTGATCCCGCCGCCTACGGTGAAGGGAATATGGATATGCTCTGCGATCCGCTTCACCAGCTGTGAGAGGGTCTTGCGTTTCTCGACTGTGGCGGTGATGTCCAGGAAGGTGAGCTCATCAGCACCCTTCTGTGCATAGAGGGATCCCAGTTCCACAGGATCCCCTGCATCTCTGAGGTCCACGAAATTCACCCCTTTCACTGTCCTTCCGTCTTTCACATCAAGACAGGGGATGATCCTCTTTGCTAACATAATCGCTCCTTATACGTCCGGGTTGCAGCTGCGCTGGAACTCGGCGATCTTCTCAAGCGTGATCCTTCCCTCATAGATAGCTTTCCCGACGATCACTCCTGAGAGTCCCTGAGCTTCAAGCTTGAGCAGGTCATCGAAACAGGAGACCCCACCGCTTGCGATCAGTTCCAGATCCGTGAATCCCTGATCGGCCAGAGCTTCTGTGATACTCGCATAGAGTTCGAACGATGGGCCGCTGAGCATCCCGTCACGTGATATCTCGGTACTGATCACCTTTTTCAGGCCTTCTTTCGCATACGAGAGGATCAGCTGTTCCCCTGTGACTTCCGAGGCTTCCTGCCATCCGGAGACGGCGACGAACCCGTCACTGACATCAGCCCCGAGAATGATGCGCTGCGGACCATAAGTCTTCAGCCAGCCGAGGAATCTCTCAGGGTCTTTCACGGCGATACTCCCGCCGGTCACCATGGCAGCACCGCATTCAAAGGCCTGCTTGATATCTTCATCGCGTTTGATCCCACCGCCGAAATCGACGATCAGACCGGTCTGTGTCGCGATCCGTTCGAGGACCTTATGGTTCACGATCCCTCCGGATCTCGCTCCATCCAGATCCACCAGATGCAGTCGTCTGAGACCGATCGCCTCATACGCTTTGGCCACCTCGAGCGGATCTCCAGAGTAGACTTTCTTCCGGGAATAATCACCTTTGGTGAGTCGTACACAGGCCCCGTCGATGAGGTCTATGGCAGGGATCACATCAAACATGGTCAGCCTCGCTTTTAGTATCAGATTCAAGGGCAAGGAAGTTCTTCAGGATCTGTTCTCCGATCGCCCCGCTCTTCTCCGGGTGGAACTGCACCCCGAAGAAGTTATCTTTCTGCAGTGCCGCACTGAAGGGCAGCATGTAATCACACAGAGCTATGGAATCAGGACCAGCAGCCGCATAGTAGCTGTGGACGAAATAGACATAAGAATCAGAAGTGATGCCGGTAAACAGGTCACTCTTGAGATCGAAGAGGGTGTTCCACCCCATATGGGGAACCTTCAGCCCGACAGGGAACCGCCTGACTGGTTCATCGAAGATGCCCAGGCAGGTGGTATCATGCTCTTCGCTGTGCGAACACATCAGCTGAAGACCGAGACAGACCCCGAGAAACGGTTGCTTCAGATCACGCAGGACCTCATCGAGCCCCCGCTCACGCAGGTACCGCATGGCGGTACTGGCCTCTCCCACTCCCGGGAAGATCACCTTCTGTGCCGATGAGAGCTCTGTGGGATCATCGGTGACGATGTAGTCCACCCCAAGACGCTTGAGGGCACAGCTCATGGACCAGATGTTACCCGCATTGTATTTGACGATCGCTACCTGCTGGTTCATAACGATCCCTTCGTGGAGGGCAGTCTCATATTCTCGAAGTCCCTGGCAACTGCCCCTTTGATCGCCCGGGCAAAGCCCTTGAATACGGCTTCGATGATATGGTGTGCATTATTCCCGCTCGCTGCGATGTTCAGATTGCATCTGGCTTCGTCACAGAAGGACTTGAAGAAGTGGTAGAACATCTCGGTGGGGACATCCCCGACCCGCTCCCGGTCGAAGACCACATCCCAGACCAGCCAGGGTCTGCCTGAGAAGTCTATGGCGACTTGAGCGAGGGAGTCATCCATGGGAAGCAGGAACCCATACCGTGAGATCCCCCTCTTGTCTCCGAGGGCTTCAAGATAAGCCTGTCCGAGGGTGATCGCAGTATCTTCGATGGTATGATGCTCATCCACCTCCAGATCACCGGTCACCCTGATCGTAAGATCACAACCTGAGTGTCTGGCCAGCTGATCGAGCATGTGGTCGAAGAAGTGCAGTCCCGTAGAGATGTCAGACTCCCCGGTACCATCAAGATCCAGAGAGATCATCACGTCGGTCTCTCTGGTCTTCCGATGCAGCGAAGCCGCCCTCGCCGTACCCTTCGCGATCAGATACGCACTGATACGGCCCCAATCATCACTGATGAGCGTACAGCTGGCACTGAGGTCAGACCCATCACTCCCTGCCTGCCTGAGGTCCTCTTCACGTCCCTCCCCTGCCATCCAGATGGCCGTACATCCTATGTTACGTGCCAGCTCGATATCGGAGGTGCGGTCGCCGATCACATAGGAACGACTCAGGTCATAGAGGTTCTGCCCGTCTGCCATATACTCTTCGAGCATCCCCGTCCCGGGTTTCCTCGTCCAAGCCTGCTCCTCTGGCATCGTAGGATCGATGTGGATCGCATCGAAGACCACCCCTTCACCACTGAGGGTCTTGAGCATCTTCTGCTGTACCGGCCAGAAGGTCTCTTCAGGGAAGGAGGCCGTCCCCATCCCGTCCTGATTCGATACCATCACCAGATAGTAGTCAGTCCGCTTCCTGATGGCAGTGAGAGCTGAGATCACCCCGGGGACGAACTCCATCTTCTCGAGAGAATCGATTTGAAAGTCGATCGAAGGTTCTTTGAGGATCACACCATCGCGGTCGATGAACAGTACAGGTCTCATAGGGTTCCCTCCAGGGTGCGCAGCGCTTCCAGCAGCCTCAGGTTCTCCTGAGGCGATCCTACCGTGATCCGGACACATCCTGTGCAGCCGGGCTCGTGTGTTCTGTTTCTGATGATGATCCCCCGATCCTTGAGCTCCTGATAGAGCCTGTCTGCATCAGAGACCTTCAGGAGGATGAAGTTCGCTGCTGAGCGATAGACGCACTCGACATAGCTGATACGACCGAAGGCATCGATCATCTCAGTACGTGCAGCCTGTATCTCAGCGACACCCTCCCTGACTTCCCGCACATGATCGAGGGCCTGCAGGGCTGTCTCCTGTGCAGGACCGCTGATGTTATAGGGGTATTTGATGTTCGTCAGGATCCTGATGATCTGTGGTGAGGCGAAGGCCATGCCCAGACGGGCATTCGCCAGTCCCCACGCTTTCGAGAGGGTCCGCAGGACTACCAGGTTCTCATACGCATCCAGCAGGGATGCCGCCGAGGCTCTGCTGCTGAAATCCTGGTAGGCTTCATCCACCACGACGATCCCGGGGAAGATGGCGAGCAGGTGCTCGATATCTTCGAGAGGGATGTCGTTACCGGTTGGGTTGTTCGGCGAACAGATGAACAGCAGCTTCATGCCTGAGGGGTCTTCCTCGATCTCCTTCTCTATCTGACCCACATCGATCGAGTAGTCAGAACGAAGTGGAATCGAGATCAGCCCCACATCATTGAGATGTGCGAAGACTGAGTAGACGCCATAGGTGGGGGGAAGGATCATCGCTGAATCACTTCCCGGTTCTGCAAAAGCCCGGTAGAGCAGATCGATAGCCTCATCGCTACCGTTCCCGAGAAACAGATGGTCGATACCGATGGAGAAGACTTCTGAGATCTTCTCTTTGAGCTGCCGCTGGAGGGGATCAGGGTACCGATTCCTGCCTCTATCCCCCACATAGTCACGATAGTTCTCATTCGCATCAAGAAACACCTCAGCGCTTCCTGAATATTCACTGCGTGCTGAAGAATAGGGTTTCATGGACCAGATATTCTTTCTCACCAGCTGCTGCAATGCTATGGTACGTATAACTTTCATCGCTGTGCCTTACTTCCTTCTTGTGCGTTGATGGCCTGTAATCTGCAGGTCACTGCCTGTCTGTGGGCATCAAGCCCCTCAGTGGATGCCATGATCTCTATAGCCGGTCCCAATGCGCTCAGTCCGGCAGGGGTGATCCGCTGAAAGGTGATCTTCTTGATATAACTCTCAAGGCTCACTCCAGAGTACGAGCGTGCCCATCCTGAGGTCGGCAGCGTATGGTTGGTCCCGGAGGCATAGTCTCCTGCCGATTCAGGTGTCCAGGGACCGACGAAGACCGACCCGGCATGCTCGATCCGCTCGAGCCAGCTATCGGGTTCCTGAAGGTTCAGGATCAGGTGTTCGGGGGCATACCGGTTGGAGAGCTCGAAAGCTGTCTCAAGACAGCCCACCCGTACCATGGAGCTATGTGACAGGGAGGCTGCGGCGAACCGGGCACGGGGAAGCTGGGAGAGCTGTCGATCGAGCTCGATCCGCACCCCTTCGAGTACCCTGAAGGAGGTAGTGAGCAGGATCACCTGACTGTCCCTCCCATGTTCTGCCTGACTGAGCAGATCAGAAGCCACGATGACAGGATCAGCGTGCTCATCAGCTATGACCAGCACTTCCGATGGGCCTGCCGGCATGTCTATCGCGACCTGACTGACCGATACCAGCTGTTTCGCCATAGTGACGAACTGATTACCCGGGCCGAAGATCTTGTCGACTTTCGGTACACTCTCAGTGCCGTAGGCCAGTGCTGCGATCGCCTGAGCACCGCCTGAGGCGATGCAGCGTGTCACTCCACTGAGTCTCGCAGCATAGAGTACCGCAGGGTGTACCTTCCCGTCTGCATCAGTCGGGGTGCACAGTACGATCTCACGGCACCCGGCGATCGCTGCAGGGATCGCGAGCATGAGTACGGTGGAGAACAGCGGAGCTGTCCCTCCCGGGATGTAGATCCCGACCCGTTCGATCGCCCGCGTCTCTCGCCAGCAGGTCACTCCCGGCTCACTCTCCACCGGGACTTCTTCTGATCGCTGTGCAGCATGGAAGCTATGGATGTTCGTATAGGCACGCCTGATGGCACACTTAAGTTCTTCTGATACGAGCTGTTCTGCTTCGTCGATCTGTTCCTCAGGCACTTCCAGCTGACTCAAAGTGACCGCATCGAAGGTACGTGCATACTCGATCAGGGCTGCATCCCCTTCGTTCCTGACCCGGTCTATGATGCCCTTCACCAGCTCTTCCAGTGATGCACGCTCTTCAGCCGGTCGTCTCAGGATCTCCCCGATCTCAGCCTCACTCGGATTCTCATATACAGCGATGTCTGCCTTCATGGGACTGCTCCTCTTACAGGGTCATCTGTTCGATGCCTGTGACCAGAATACCTTGAGCACCGATCGCTTTCAATGCCTCGAAGACATCCCAGAAGTCATCTTCCTGCACTACCGTCTGGACAGAACTCCAGTTGTCATCCAGCAGCGGGGTGACCGTCGGGCTCTTCATCCCCGGGATGATCTGCTTGACCTGTACCACCTTGTCGGAGGGCAGGTTGAACATGATATACTTATAGTGACGCGCTCTCATGACCGCATCGATCCGCAGCAGCAGTCGATCGAGGATCTTCTGCTTCTCAGGATCCTCCTGGGCAAGGGTCTCTCTGGCGATCATCACCGCTGATGATCGGTAGAGCACTTCCACTTCCTTCAGGCCATTACTGATCAGGGTACTACCGGTACTCACGATGTCACAGATCGCATCGGTGAGACCGATCGCAGGAGCGATCTCCACAGAACCGCTGATCTCATGGATCCCCGCGGAGACTCCCTGGTCCTTGAGGCAGGTCTTCAGGATGTTTGGATAGGAGGTAGCGATCTGCTTCCCCTCGAGGTCTGCAAGGCCGGTATAGGCGAAGCTGTTGGGGACAGCGATCGATAATCTGCAGCGTGAGAACCCGAGGTCCCTCACGACCGTCACATCGTAGCCCTTCTCGTCCTTCTCATTCCTTCCCACGATCCCGATATCGGCAATGCCGTCATAGACGTACCCGGGAATGTCATCATCACGAAGATAGAGGAACTCGATGGGAAAGTTCTCAGCTCTGGACTTGAGCACCCGTGACCCGTTATTGAAATCTATCCCGCACTGACTGATGATATCGAGTGACTTCTCACTCAGCCTTCCGCTCTTCTGTACTGCTACCCGTAACACTGACTCGCTTGTAAACATCATATCCTCCAAGGTTTTTCACTCTGTATGAGACTCCTGCTGCAGAAGACTCCATTTCCTGTACCCAAAAAAAAGCTCCGCATGAAATGCGGAGACCTTTCGGTATATACCAATCACATTCGCACTTCATGGTTCATGAGAAGAGGAAATGATGGTGATGTATTCTGTTTTCTGTATATTTATTCATCGCCTATACCTTATCTAATAAGCCTCATGATTGTCAAGAGAGTACATGATGCTTAGGGAATATTCGAGTCCCTACAGGACTCTATCGGAGACCCTGTGCGTCCGGAAGGAGTGTACCACCAGCACCAATCCATAGGAGAAGACGATGAAGCCTGCGACACGGACGATCGTCATACCGATCTCCTGCGGCATCGTGAAGACCAGGAAGGCCAATACGACAGAGATCACCACTTCCACGACAGAAGCAGCTATCGGGAGAGAAAGTCTTCTCATCTCGACAGAGAGGTAGATCTGCAGGATCGCTGAGACAAGCAGCTGGATACCCAGCAGATAGAGCACGAAGGTCCAGGTGATCTTGACGAAGAGGACCGGGAGCAGCAGGGCCAGCAGACCGATCAGACAGGATGCTGCACCTCGGACGAACAGCGCACGCTTCATCTGATCTGACAGTTTCGCTTTATAGGCTGCAGAAAGAGTCATAATACCATTGACCACCGCATAGATACCGATGGCGATGGCCAGGAACATGGTGAATCCTTTTGTCTGAAAGATGATGAAAGCACCGATGACCATAGTACAGATCCCGAGAAACAGTTTTTGCATCCATTTGAGGTCAGCATTCATATCTACAGCTCTCCTGTGCGTTTCAGATGATTTGTCAGTCTCACTATACAACAGGTAAACAAACACAGGTAAAAAAGGTTTCAAACAATCTGTTCCTACTGGAAACTCACCATCTTCTGTGTCACCATGAGGGTAATACCAGTTCAAGGAGCCGTGAACCCTATGGATTATGACTTGCTGATCTTCGATGCTGATGGGACTCTCTTCGATTATGACACCGCAGAGCGGTGGGCTTTCACTGCGATGTGCAGGGACCTGCACACCCCCTACAGTGAGCAGTTCCATGAATCCTACCGAACGATCAACCACCAGATCTGGAAGGAGTTCGAACAGGGCACCATCGATGGGAAACAGCTGAAAGCAGAACGGTTCTCCCGTCTGTTCACTGCATCTGGAAGAGCGCTTGACCCTCTTGCCGCCTCATCGCTGTATCTTGAGCGACTCGGGCAGACAGGGTTCCTGATCGATGGTGCCATGACGCTGCTCGAAGCCCTCACAGGACGGTACCGCCTGGCCCTGCTCACCAACGGTATCGCGAAGACCCAGCACGGCAGGCTCGATGCATCAGGGATCAGGGGCTATTTCGATCCGATCATCATCTCAGAGGAGACCGGCTACCAGAAACCCGATCCCAGGATCTTCGAGGTGCTCTTCAGCCAGGCAGGCCATACAGCGAAGGATCGGGCTCTGATGATCGGCGACAGCCTCTCCTCTGATATCGCAGGAGGCGCTGCCTTCGGGATCGACACCTGCCTGGTAGACCTCGACCACAGCTACACCAAGGAGACACAGGCAGGACCTGCCCCCACGATGGTGGTGGATTCCCTGAAGGCCCTCTCTACCCTGCTCACCTAGGGACTCAGAAGGACTGAAGACGGGGTCATGCTGACTCCCAGCGTCACTCTCATATCATGCCAGTTCGAACCCGACAGTGCCTGCAGTGCATGGGATTCATCCAGTTCTGTGCCATTGAGATAGTTCCAGTACCCGGTCCAGACCGCTTGAGCCTGTAGTGAAAGGGAGGGTGATACCACATATGCTCCTCCCAGAGAGAGACGGACCCCCGTTTCTGCACTTCCGGTTGGACTCTGGGCCCTGAAGGCCTCTTCTCCGGTCTCCAGTTCCGGGATTTCATGATTCGGGATAAGACGGTTCGCACCGTGCAGCATATAGACCGCACGGCCACTGAGCTCATGATCAGCAGAGGAGCGGTAGTCGAATCCGAGCAGACCGACCAACGCATCAGGGCCGTATGCGTATCCCAGGAACCGGGCATGGGCGGAGTCGGTGTTGTTCGCGATGATACCATCATAGTCCGAGTAATCTTCATCTTCAGAACCAAACCGGGTATTCAGATACAGGTAGGGAGAGGTGTAGACCCCTTCGACGACCGTACTGAGAGTCCCGCCGGAAAGTACCTGCTCATTGCGCAGACCCAGCATCAGACCGAAGGCATCAGGCAGGGTATCCTCTGTGATACCCGAGAGCATCTCATTACTGAACTGGATCTGATCCACTACCGCCTGCGCATAGAGGCTGTAACCGGGACTGACTGTCACCGCGAGGTCAAAGCCCATGATGTTGTTACCCTGCCCACCGGAGCTGATATCGAAGTTATAGTAGTTATGGAGAAACATCAGAGGAGAGAACATACGGATATCAAGTCCATCTGCAGCGAACAGGGAACTCTCTGTCAGGGCGAATCGTACCGAAGGTGTCGGAGAGATCTCATAACGATGGCTGATGAAGATCTGAGAGATCCCGCCGAACCGTGTCGGAGCAACCCTGCCGGTGGCACCATCGACCCGATCGAACTGCGTGAAGAGACAGGTGTAGGAGAAGGGTTTCCCGAAGAAGGTATAGTGGATAAAATCTTCAAAATCGGCTTCTGGCCCGATGATGAAGTTCCCGCTCTCACCGCTTCCCCAGGCAAGTCTGTCACGCCCGATCACCAGCTGTTCATGCTCATTCCCCCAGGACATGAGTGCATGAAAGGGAAAATAATTCTCGACACTGTTCGACCCGAGAAAGATATTCGTCTGCAGGGTATCATAGCTATAGTCATCAGAGGGATATGCCCGCTTCTGGTAGTTAAGATCGAAGACACCATAGACGGTATCATGCATCCAGAACTCGACAGGGACGCTCACGAACGGTTCCTGCTCCCCATAGCCATAGGGTGAGAGGATGTCATTCATATCACTGGTAGGATTGGTATGCAGATACATCTCAGTGGTGACAGTCGGTTCTGACCAGATCGAAAAGCCCTCCTGCCCTGTCAGGGTCTCACCGGTGACCAGCTGGTCTGTGATACTCTTCTTCAGTGCAGCTGATGATGCCCCAAGTCCCTTCTCCTCAAGGGGTTCAAGCATCGATAGCAGTTCTGCTGCGCTCCAGGGTCCTGAAGTCGAAGGCTCTGAGACCCCGGAAGAGATAAGCAAGGTGCGTATCTGCCGGTAGAGAGGATCATCGACCTGATAGACCTTCTGCAGGTTATAGGCAGATAGCGATACGCTGCACACCACTGCGAGCACTAGCATTCCCAACACCTGTTTCATCACTGCCCCCTGTTCTCTGAAGAGGATACACCAGAAGTATACACTTTGATATAATCCACTTTCAACACCTTATACAGTGCTATCAGGGTCGATTAACATCATATTAACCACTGATACCCATACTGGACCTGTTAATTCATACTTTTCATATATCAACACCCCAGAGAGTACTTCTCTCAACACTGCCATAAAGAGATCACATCGTATAACTGCGATGAACGGGGCACGGCAGTCCAGCAGGACGTATAATGTGGTTTTCCAACATGTTCTGCGTGACTTTTATTGAGAGGTACTCCCTGCTGAGGAGGACAGCTTCCACGTATTCAGGTATAGTATGGTGTGGTGTGATCGCTTGCAGCGGCCTGTTCTTTTGGGCTCTATGCTGCTTTCAGGCAGATGACCACGGTATCTTCTTCGCATTCAGGTATATGACCATCTCCTGATCCATGCGATAATCCAGTGGATACACGTTGAATCACAATTGATTTTTATAAAGAGATGAACCAAATGAAAGCTGCCGTCTGCATAGCAACCTACAACAGATATGATGCTCTTACCAAAACCCTTGAATCTGTGCTACGCTCGGACCTCTCTGGAATTGAACAGATCATCATCGTAGATCAAAGTTCAATTGATATGCCGTCAGTTCTGCGAACGTTGCTGCACGATCAGGCACTGATCCATTACATCAAGGAAGAGACACCTTCTTTGACAAAAGCCAGGAATATCGGGATCAAGGCAGCTTCTCGTATGGCCGATATCATAATCTTTATCGATGACGATGTAGAAGTAGTGCCGGATTTCTTTCTGCACCATATCCATTGCTATACTGCTCCAGAGATTCTGGCTGTGGGGGGAAGAGAATATATCGTACCAGAAGACTTCTGGGGTGCGAATCTTGAAACATCTACACCGAATACGCATGATGACCTGTTCAAACGATTATTGAACAGAGCTCTCAAGCCTGTTGCCGTACTCACGGGGAAACGCAACAGATATGGCCGCAATGCAATAAGTCCCGGTATTGTATTTGGCGGATGGTTGTTTGCCGGGGTGCCCTCCTGTGCGCAGGAGCCGTGTTTTATGGATACCGTACGTGGATGCAATATGTCTTTTCGCATACAGCCGATCATGGAGTTGGGTGGTTTTGATGAACAGTTCACCAAGTCGGCACGAAGAGAGGAGAGTGACGTTTGCTTTACAATAAGAGAAGCGCTTGGGAAGAACCACATCCGTTTTCAGCCAAAGGCTCTGGTATTCCATCACATGGTCTCAAAAGGCGGTTGTCGTCATGCTGACCGGTTATCATCAGATCATCTTACGAACGAACTCTATTTTATCAGGAAACATATTTCACATCCTATTCAACTATTTTTATTAACTCAGTATACTAAGTTGAAAATACTACTTCGGGAATAGGAAGAGACAACCCTTTCATCCTTTGCCGGCGACTTGAGTAACCGCAGACGGATGGAAAGAGTACTGTTTCAGGCACAATGAGAATCGTGTATTGGACTTGATCATGTGCACTCGACGATGGCCGATCAAGCATGAAACCTGCCTGTCTTCTCATTTCATGGAAGAAAGTCACTCTCGCACCTGTTAGGCATCCAGTCTAAGAAAGCTTGTACGAAAACGAATCAGTCCATGAGAACGATGATCCAACTGGTTCCTGCACTGGTGATCCCATGGTATTTGATGATAGTCCGATGCTGTAGTAAAGCAGTTATGTTGTATGTGTGAGGACAAAGGGAGATCGATCTTGGTACGTGTACTTGTATATGGAATGTCTGATAACATGGGCGGTATAGAAGCCTATATTCTCAATTACTATCGCCATATGGATCACCAGCTTATCTCTTTTGACTTTGTTACTGACTATACTCATATTGCTCATGAGAACCTACTGAAAGACTGGGGATGTGCTATCTATCACATACCAAAGAAAAAGACACATATCGCTGCACATATACGTGAACTGAGAAAGATACTGCAACAGCACGCAGCATATGATCTGTTTTATTGCAATGTCATATCGGCTTCTGTTCTGATAACTCTTCTAGGGACCCTGCATACGTCTGTGCACACTCCGATTGTTCATAGTCACAATAACTCTGCACACCACATATTGACCCACGTGATCTGCAAGAACCTGCTGCGTTTCATGCGTCTTGAAGCATTTGCATGCTCCTATGAAGCGGGTAAGTTCATGTTCGGAAACAGAAAGTTTCGAGTCATCAACAATGCCATCGAAGTAGATTCGTTCAGGAGAAGTTCCAAAGCTCAATCAGAATTACAAAGAGCATGTGCGATTACCGACTCACAATTAGTCGTCGGGCACATTGGGAAATTCTGTTATCAGAAAAACACCCTGTTCCTGTTACACATATTCGCCAAGCTGGTAGCTATACAACCCACTAGTGTGTTACTGCTGGTCGGAGAGGGAGAAGACTATGATAAAGTCACATCTCTCATAAAACTACTCGATATCGAAAAACAGGTAAGGCTTCTTGGAAGACGAAATGATATACCCGATTTGTTGCAGATAATGGATGTCTTTCTATTACCAAGCAGATTTGAAGGATTCCCGCTGGTAGGGGTCGAAGCCCAGGCTGCAGGTGTCCCCTGCCTATTCTCCAGTGAGATAACTCAGACTATTGCCATAACGGATCTGGTAGAGTTCCAATCACTGAAGGCATCCCCGGCAGTGTGGGCAGAAAGCATCTGTTCAGTAGCTGAGAAGGGAAAGGATCATACTGCGTACAAAGACATAATCGAGGCCGGCTATGATATAGCTCATGAAGCACAAGCACTTGAACAGCTTTTCATCCAGCTGAAAGGACATAACGCATGAGAACTCGACTCTTTTCCATCGCGGGACCTGGTCTATCATTCATACGGAACCGAAGGGCCTTTACGATCATCTACATGGTACTCTGCATATCCTGGTTCATCCCACTTGCAAGCAGCTTCACCGATCCTCTCATAGAGTTATGCTTTATCTGGGGAATCCTATTACTCGTAAACGATATCCTCACTGAGAGAGATCTTTTCCATTCGTTCAAATGGCAACTTCTGTTTCTATTCTCTCTGAGTTATGGCATCACGATCATTATGCATCTTCAACATGGGTTCTATGACAATCTGAAGCTGCTTGTATACAATGCGATCTGTTTGTTTGTTATCTATCCGCAAAGCCATTCACGATCAAGAAAAGATTTATATACCTATATCTCTCTGTTCAATACAGTATTCATAGTACTCATATTCCTGCTTGGTACGATATCGATCTTTGAGTATGTATTTCAGTTAAGCTCAGTAGTACCTACCGGTGGGGGAAATTTTGCGAGCCAGGGGGTTCACGGCGGGCGCTATGGGGAGTCTACACGAGCCCGAACATCGGAGCCTGTTCGGGTTATTATCCATCCTTGCCGGCCTAGCAAATCGTAAGCTATCACACAACAGATATACATCGATATCCAGATACCTTTTAGTACCCAACGCAGTCATCCAACTCATCTATCTCTATGTATCCATCTCCCGAGGAGGACTACTGACACTGATAGCGATCATCCTGTTATGGATATTGATCTTCTGGAACCGAAGAACTCGTTGGGTGAAGATCAGTATCATCGCATTGGCGCTCGGTATCTGTGCAGTTTCGATTATTGGTATTTCCGTTCAGCAGAGAGCTACAGATACAATGAACGAAAGGCTGGAACATACCGCTATCAGCAGATTCATTGAAAGAATCGCAAACACTGATGTTCAATCAGATGCCCGTGTTCGCATATGGATGACCAGCAGCAATCTTGTCAGCTATTCACCACTATTCGGGCTGGGCAATGTAAAAAACATACGTGGGAACACGAGGATCCCGGAAGATGCAGCTATTCTTCAAGATCCTATGGTCGGAGCGATAGAAAGACTGTACGGGAATACTCATAACCTGTATATACAAATCCTTGTTTGCTCTGGATTCATTGGGTTGACCCTGATGATACTGTTTTTGTTCTTTTCCTTACGAAGGATCCTTGTTTCAACGTTCAGACTATCAACACACACTGATGACAAAGCGAGTCTGCTGGGGTATTTCGGCATTCTCCTGTCAGCCCTCTTGATAAATGGAGTCGTAGAGGCCCATCTTCTATTTAATACCCAAGACCCATTCAGTGTCCTGTTCTGGTTCTACCTTGGAATCAGTATGCAGCTCATTCAGGTATACAGGAAAGAAGCACTCGAGAAATCCAAGAAGATCGCCATTGTCTGTGATACACCATACCAGATCATGAATGCTGTAAATCTTACTGCTAACACTCGTAAGAGCAGTAGAGATCATACAGACCTTTTTGTCTATAAGCAGTTTGGGGATGCACATAGGATCATTGAAAATCTACGATCCATTTCAATCTTCTCAGCGATCCATGAGGTTGAGCCCTACAGCACGCAACCAGTCAGCTATACAAAAGCAAGAACATTCTTTCGTTTGCTCTTTCCGAAGACGACATTGTCCGGGCATTCAGACTTATCATCCTACAGAGATTCAGCATACAGAACTATCTTCTACTCATTTTCCACACATTTCACCATGAATCTCAGATCAGTGTTTAATGACAGCACCTCTGCCATCATTGAAGATGGAATCTCCTCATATGTATCTGACATCGAAAAAGAGAGTTCTTCCGGTAGTATGAGGTTCTTCAAAAGATATATTATGGCAGGGACATTGGATCTCTCTGCAGAGCGGGCTTATTTCAACAGACCGGAATTGGCAACGAATGATATAGCAGAAGACCTTTGTGCATTACCGGCTCTAACACATGGAAATCCGGCAATACCCCTGATCAAAAAGGTTTTTTCGTATTCACAAGACGGAACGTACAACTTCGATCCCATCGTTTACCTGACACAGCCGCTGGAAGAGATGTCAGGCTACATTGCAGATTCTGATACGAAACTGTTAGCGAGACTTCAACAAGAGCAGATCAAGGACTTTATCATACGGGTACATCCCCGCATGAAACATTTTGAGAGCAACGGTATATCAGTAGATACTTCAGAAGTCATGTGGGAACTGGTATGTCTTGAAGAGATCACTGACAACCACCTTCTGATCAGTTGTTTCTCGACCGCTGCGATCATGCCGAAACTCCTTTATGATAAAGAACCCTATATGATCTTTACCTACAAACTATTCTTTCAAAACCCGGAGAATGAATTCTGGAGTGGTGTAGAAAGTTTTCTTGATAAAGTGAATAATCTGTATACCAAAAGACATGCCATATACATCCCTGATTCATTGGATGAATTGATTGACATCGTCAAAAGGATAAAACATGAACTATCATGAACCATTTGTCATTGCAGAGATCGGTTGTAATCACAAGGGAGAAATGGAGATCGCCAAAGAACTGATCAAGATAGCTGCGATCTTCTGCGGCGCAGATGCTGTTAAGTTCCAGAAGAGGAACAACCGAGAACTATTGACGGAGCAGCAATACAATAGCCCGCATCCGAATCCTGTAAACGCCTATGGCAACACATATGGAGAGCACAGAGAATTCCTGGAATTCTCTGTTGAACAGCATGCGCAGTTACAAAGCTGGTGTGAAGAATTTGGCATCGAATACAGCAGTTCCGTATGGGATCTGACGTCTGCACAAGCCATCGCTTCGCTTGAACCCGGTATGATCAAGATACCCTCAGCATGCAATACGAATGTCGAAATGATTACATGGCTCTGCCAACACTTTCCAGGGGACATACATGTGTCATTAGGGATGACAACCCGAGAAGAGGAACAACAGCTTATCAAGCTGTTTGATCACCATCAAAGAACAAAAGATCTGGTGCTCTACTCCTGCACTTCCGGATATCCTGTTCCCTTTGAAGATGTTGCCCTGCTTGAGATAACACGTCTTGTAGATGCTTATGGAGACAGAGTGAAGCAGATCGGGTTTTCCGGGCATCACTTGGGTATTGCTGTCGATGTCGCTGCATATACTCTGGGGGCATCTGTGATTGAGAGACATTATACGTTAGATAGGACGTGGAAGGGAACTGATCATGCTGCATCACTGGAACCTGATGGGTTGCGAAGAGTGAAGAGAGATCTGAAAGCAGTGAATAAAGCTCTAAGCTATAAAAAAAAGTGATATACTTGAGATTGAAGCAGTACAGAGAGAAAAGCTGAAATACAGGAAATAATCAATGAAACAGCACCTTGGAACCTATGTAGCATTCATTCCTCTTCGAGGAGGAAGTAAATCTATCCCATTGAAGAATATCAAGATGATATGCGGCAGACCGCTTGTGTATTGGGTACTGGATGCAGCACACAAGTGTCAGGAGATCGATTCCATTGTGGTTTCAACAGATCATGAACAGATCAGAGAGATCGTTGCTACCTACCCATCTGATAAGCTGCATATCATCGACAGAACAGCAGAGGTCTCAACTGATGGAGCATCTACTGAATCAGTGATGATGGAATTCGCTAAGGACTATGACTTCTCAAACATCATCCTCATACAGGCAACATCACCCCTGCTCACAGCAGAGGAGCTCGATCAGGGGATAGGGCTATATGAGAAAGACTCAGTCGATAGTGTTCTTTCAACGGTAAGCCAGAAAAGGTTTCTCTGGAAGAACGGAGAACCGCAGAACTATATCCCTCTGCACAGACCTCGCAGGCAGGATTTCGAAGGCTATGAAGTTGAGAACGGAGCTTTCTACATCACTTCTCGAGAACGCCTGTTACACTCATCCTGCAGGATATCGGGAAGGATTGCGACTTGTCAGATGGATGAAAACAGTTTCTTCGAGATCGATGAAGAAGATGATTTTATCATAATCGAACACCTGCTGCAAAGAAGATCAAAACTGCAGCAGGTTCGTACTAAGCCAAAGATCAGATGCATCATCACTGATTCAGACGGTGTACTGACAGACGGAGGCATGTACTACAGTGCTCATGGGGATGAATTGAAGAAATTCAATGCCAAAGATGGTAAGGGATTTGAGATCCTGCACAACAGAGGCATCATCACAGGGATTATCACAGGGGAACACATCCCCTTGGTAGAACGGAGGGCTGAAAAATTGAAAGTCGATTTTCTCTATATGGGAATCTCAGACAAATTAGGCCTTCTCGATGAGATCTGCAGGAACTATCAATTAACTCCTGAGGAGATAGCATATCTTGGTGATGATATCAACGATCTTGAGATGATACAAGCTGTCGGTCTGGGATGTGCAGTTGCTGATGCAGTTGATGCGGTTAAAGTAGCAGCTGACTATATAACTCAAGCACCCGGAGGCAGAGGAGCCTTCAGAGAGCTCGTAGAGTACATCACCTCTTAAAGATATAGTATGGATTAAGCCCTTTGAGCTCGATCCAGAACACCTCTTTTCCTGCTTGAAAAAAGCTATTAAGCAGAAAGAGCGACAAGAACTGTGTTATCGCAGTAGCTAAAGCTGCTCCATAGATACCACTGATAGGGATAAGCAGGACATTCAGGATAATGTTCGCACCAACTGCGATCAGTTGTGTGACCAACATGATCTTGGTCTTACCATTGATAGTGAAGTGGCTGCTGCGAAGGGCTGCATTGTACATGAAAAAAGTCCCGATAACGTGAATACGAAAGACATCAAGACTGCGCTGATACTCCTGGGTGAAGAATCTGTCAAATATGAATGGCAGGATGAGCAGGGATGCGATGGTACCGGTTATATATATCCATGTCATCAGACTGGTGATCATCTGATATCGAGAGTAGTAGACCTTCTTGTCCAAAGCATGCCACTCTAACATCTTTGGAAAGACCGAAGCTTGAACAGGCGCTATCGCTATGGCGACCACTCCGATCAACTTGTTAGAGATGGCATAGATCCCTACCTCAGAGACTCCCAGCATGGAACCGATCATGACCTGATCAATCCTGGTATAGACAGTCGCTGCGACTGCAGCTATCGCAAGAGGGATACTTTCGATCATCAACTTCTTCACAAAGCCGAAATCGATTCTCAAGGATATCTTCAACCGGTAGCAATGGAAGAATTGAACGATAAGCATTGCCAACTTGATGATTGATGAAAACAGGATGATACCAGCAATAACAGTAATCCGGTAGTGAAGCACTATGGCTGCTAACTGCAGCAAGCTGCTGGCAACAGTAGCAACCTGTGCAGCTATGACAATCCTCTTGGAGTTAAGATTATAGTCAAAATAGTTCTGAAACCCCATACCAGCAGACTGAACGATCATATTACACAGAAGCACACTGAACATGATCTGGAAATCTCTGTCCGAAGGAATACATACCAGCAGTAGCAGCAACCCTGATAATCCTGCAACAAGACTGATTATCGTCTTTGCGACTGTGACATTCCCAATAATATAGCTGTGGTCTAGCTTTCCATACTGCTTCTTCACCACCCTGTCATCGATGAACTGAACAAGGATTCCGAACAACGTGATAATACTTACTGCATATTGGAAAGAACCATACTGCTTCGGACCATAGTAATTTGCGATCTTCACAATCACAAGAAGGTTGATGAGCAGAACAAAGACCTTATCAAAGATCAGCCACCCTATATTATTCAGCACGTTCCTGTTAATTGGTGATACCTCTCTTTATATGAAATCATCAGATACCAGACATGCAAAAGATCGTTCCAGCATTCTGAAAGACGATCCAGAGAAGCCAAGATCCACATTTGAGCATACCAGCCGAAATGATAGATACACGGTTGTTTGTACCGATCCCGAACAAGATACAGCGATGACTCTGATACAGAAGGTATAACTACCAGCACCATAGTCATATACTGTGGGCAGTGTATCAGAAAATAACCATTTTGGCGATAATCCAAGATTCATTATCAGGTGTTTATGGTCCTGCAGGCTATCCACTATAGCTCAATGAAAAGACTCTCCTGTGATCATAGGCTCCATACTGTACTGTAAGAGATCCCTACAACCATTTTCTTCACTGCAGACCTCTATACTGTGCGTTTCAAGTCAGATGTGATGTATGAGAGACGTCTGTTCATCATATCCTCTTGCGATACATCGAAATCACCAATCGGTCCCTGCATCTGAGCATACCAGGTGCTGCATTTCACGCAATCGGGACAAACGCTGATTGAACAGAAGCAAACTGTGCAAAAAGCAGCCTGAACAGGGGTGCTTCTTATGCCGGGGCTGTACCAAATCTTGGACTTTTATTTCCACCGTCAGTTTCCCCACCCGAATACACCTGTTCCTGCTGTAACATGATGAAATCTATACTATAATGAATCTGACTACCTGTAGATACATAGATGAGGGATCACATGAAGCAAGTCCTGAAGAAGTTCACAACTCTCATACTCCTGTTCTCTGCACTGGCTATGAGTGCTGCAGCCGATCAGTCGCAGAAGATCTATCCTGTCTCCTCCCCTGCATACCGGCAGCTGCTGCTGCTCAGTGTCCTGTCGGGTATAGCTCCCCCCTCAGATTCCGGGCCGTGGAGTGAAGCTGAACTGCGCAGCCTGTTCAGCCGCATCCCGAAGGAATCACTTGGGACTGAAGCTCTGCCGATATATGAACATCTGCAGAAGCAGCTGCATACCGCACGACCGAACCTGCAGGTCAGTCTCCAGGCAGCACCGGAGGTATACCTGCATACCGACAGGTCAGAGTTCTTCGATCAGGATGAGGAGTGGGTCATCGATCATACCAGCAGAAGTGCACCCGTCGATCTTGCTCTTGAGTTCAGCTTCCCGAACGCGTTCTATGGATTCTTCGATATGAACATCCAGAACAACCGCTTCTATGACAAGGTGACCGAGACCACAGACTCCTCAGGGTTCTTCGGTCCGCCCATCTCGACCAACCTGATCCTTGACCGCTCTGCAGATAACCTGGATGCATCCTTCCCCTGGAGGGGGTTCATCTCGATGGGATCTGACCACTGGAACATACAGCTGGGAAGGGACCGCATCAGATGGGGGAACGGGATCACAGGGAACCTGCTGGTCGGGGATCATATGGATTACCATGAGTTCTTCAAAGCGACAGCCTTCAACGAATGGATGAAAGCCACCTCGCTGATCATCTCCTTCATCCCGCCTTCTGCCTACCTGAGTACAGCTGATGAAGGATCTGCTGCTCCAGGATTCAGTGATCCCATCAGTGGAGTCGAACTGTTCATCGCACACCGGTTCGAGTTCACACTGTGGGACCGTCTGAACATAACCGTCAGTGAGGCGATCATGTATCAGGGAGAGGGGATCTTCCTGAGTACCCTCAACCCCTTCTCCTTCTACCACAACCTCTACATCCCCGGGAATGCAAACTCCATCGCCGGTCTTGACCTGCAGTACACACTCGCTCAAGGAGCCTATCTCTACGGCCAGTTCGCAGTGGATGAGTTCGCCGTACCCGGTGAGAACAGCACAGGGGAAGGCTCGTATCCCAACGCCCTGGCCTGCCTGGGCGGCATACACCTGATCAGACCCATAGGATCCAGCCGAATCTTCTCTCTTACCCTTGAAGCTGCCTATACCGATCCATATATGTACCTGAGAGATCACGGGCTCACCTATCCGATCGATTTCATCGTGGCGAACAGAGCATTCAACCGATCAGGAAGCAACCTCTTCGATGAAGATGTGCTGGGGTTCAGCTGGGGTCCCGATACGATCATCGTCGCACTCGATGCCGGGACCACCTCGATCGACTCCTGGGATCTGGGAATGAGGCTGACCTATCTTGCACAGGGGTGTATCGATCAGGATTCTCAGTGGATGAGCGGCAGCGATGAGGAGCCCGATCCGGCATCTCTGATCTCCCCGACGACCGTCGACCCCGCAGACCCCTCCAAGGATGCGGTAGAACATCAGCTGATCATCTCTATGAGGGCAGAAGCCCCCATCGGAACATGGACGACCCTCTCAGGAGCGCTCGACTGGATCCATCGATGGGAGCCAGAGAACCTCATGTCTCATCCCCATGTCTCAGACCTGCAGCTGACGCTCGGAGCCCGTATCACTCTTGCAGCCGGGCGGTGAACCACTCCTGCACAGCGACCAGCCTTCGCTGGAAGGCACTGGGAAGATGGACTGAGAAGACCAGGATATCGATCACAGGTCGCTGGTGCGGGGCAACGGCTACCGAATAGGCAATGATCCCCTCATCAGCAGCTATGAGCGACAAAGTGATCTGCAGCACATCACGCTTCACAGCAGGGATCAGCCCGAACACCTTCATGTCCGTCTTATTGGTCATCTCCACATAGATCTCATCACCGCGGGTCCTGTAGTGGTACTCATAGAAGTTCTTACGAAACGAGGTATCATCCTGAAAGACGATGAGGGTATCTTCTTCAGGCAGCTGCTGTACTACCACATCCGGCAGGACCGTTCGGCTCCCGACCCTGTTCGTGACATGGGAGGAAGAGATCAGTGTTGCCGGTTTGTTCCCTTTTCTGTGTGAGATATAGGTGATCCCCTCCTGGGTCGACACACTTCTGAGCGTGTTGAAGATCTTCAGCAGCAGCTCTTCCTCATCCAGGGATCCCATATACTCAGGATACGGGATGAGTGTCAGGCACTCGACAAAGAGGGTATCAGCCTCCAGCGGGACCTGCTCTACCGCCTCGGCGATGAGCGTCTCCTGCCCGAGCAGCTTCAGGGAGTCAGACTTCTGGCTGTCATTGGAGAGCAGTTCTCCCGCTTTGAGACGATCGAGCTGCCCCTCATCCAGCTGTGGAATATACCGTGAGATGGGGGAAGCAGACAGGAGTGCTGCACTGCCTATGCAGAAGCTGATCACTATCAGCTGTATCGTTCGTTTCATGATTATTCCTCTATCCTTCGAGCATGGCTCTGATCATCAGGAGCATCTGCTTCTTGAACTCATGCTCTCTGAAACCTGAGGCATGCGTGAAGATGAAGGCTCTGTCGAACGATCGCTCGATCGCCTCGAACCGTTCGATGACCTCCAGTACCGCAGGGACTGTCTGTTCGTAGAAGAGACAGCCGGTGGAAGTACCGGTATCCTCAGGATGATCGATCACGGTCTCCAGAGCTCCACCCTTCGCATAGGCGAGCACCGGCAGCCCGTAAGACATCACTTCCAGCGGTATCATACCAAAATCTTCCACTCCCGGGAACAGCAGGGCTTTGGCATCCATGATCGCCTCCTGAACCACGATCCAGGGAGCTGAACCCAGGAAGGTGATGTTCTCATGGGCACGGGAGCGTAACTTCTTCAGTTCACTACCCGAACCGATGACCACGAGGGGTTCCCCGCTCTGATTGAACGCATCGACGAGCAGATCTATCCGTTTATAGGGGGTGAGCGCACCGAAACTCAGATAGTGCTTACCCGGTCTCTTCTGCTCATACCTCGGTTCGTTGAACAGCTCATCTGCGATGGGAGGATAGATCACCTTCGCATCCCTGTGGTAGTACTGCTGCACCCGTGAGCGTACATGCTCCGAGTTCGCTGCATACTCACTCACGTTATCGATGGTAGTCGTATCGTATACCCGTAGCCGTTCGAACATCGTACGGGCAAGCGGCCTTGCAACAGCCGGAAGGGTATTCAGGTAATCATCGGTACCTCCCCAGCAGTACCGCATGGGTGTATGGATATAACACAGGTGAGGCATGTTTATATCTGCCCGGGCTATGCCTTTGATCGGTCCCGATTCACTCGAGATCAGCAGATCACCGGAAGGCACCGGTCCGAGACTTCCCACAGCCCGGGGATAGAGGGGAAAGAGCTTCTGGTAGTGTCTTCTCAGGATCCGGTGATCATAACGGGAAGAGAAGACCGGATGCCCCTCCAGATGTGGTCCACAGACCTCCTGATCATAGAACATGGTATAGACTGCAGCACGGGGAAAGAGATCCAGAAGCGCTTTGAGCACCTTCTCCCCGCCCCTCCAGGTCACCAGCCAGTAGTGGGCGAAGGTGACATCGAGTTCCCGGTAGTCCGGGAACACCTCTTGAAAGATCTCCAGTTCAGTATGCATTCTTGTTAACGAATCCTTTGAAGACGGTCATGACAAGGATCTTGAGATCAAGACCGATACTCCAGTTTCGAATATAGTAGAGATCACTATCGATACGTTCAGTGAGGGACGTATCCCCCCGCAGACCGTTCACCTGAGCCCAGCCGCTGATCCCGGTCTTCGCCTTATGCCTGAGAGGATACCCTGGGATCTCGCTGTTGAACTGCTGCACGAACTCCTTCCGTTCAGGTCTGGGACCGATGAGACTCATCTCCCCTTTGAGGACATTGATCAGCTGCGGCAGCTCATCGATACTCGTCTTGCGCATGAACCTGCCGATAGCTGTACACCGGGGGTCATCTTTGACCGTCCACTGCAGCCTCTCCGATGACGGCTCAGCCCTCATGGAGCGGAACTTTATCATGTCAAAGAGCTTCTCATCAATACTCACCCGCTCCTGCGTATAGAAGACCGGCCCAGGTGAGGTGAGCTTGATCAGGATTGCGATGACCAGGAAGAACGGGCTGAGCAGGATCAGCCCCATGCTTGAGAGCAGCAGATCCATAGCCCGTTTCTTTATGCGGTCAAAATGGGTGAAGTTGATATGGTTCACATGGACCACAGGGATATTATAGAAGTTGGACAATCTGGTACTCAGCGAGGAGAGGACCATGCTGGGGATGAAGATCACACTGGCAAAGACCTCTGCGAGTTCGTTGACCCGTGCCTGTGCTCTCCGGTACTCTGAGGCAGGATACCCGATGACGATGACATCTGGCCGTCTCTCGTGTACCAGCTGCAGGACCTCCTCGGTATACTGCGTCACACCCGGAAGCTCTTCATTCCCGCTGTCGACCTGGCCGATGACAGCAAGACCTGCATCACCCTTAAGCTGCAGCCGATCATAGTACTCCCTCAGATGATGGCCGTAGCCTACGAACAGTACCGTCTTTCGGTTCCTGCCCTTCCTTCTGACATGGTTGAGATACCGATTCACCAGCTTCCGCTCTACCGTCACCCCGAGCAGGCTGATGACCCCGAACAGGATCAGCGTCAGCCGGCTCACACGCTCTGGGAAGAAGAAGTAGAACATCAACACGATGGAGACATCGGAGACCAGGGCACTGTAGAGCAGCAGCTGCAGCTCCTGCACCCATGAGGAGCTGCGCAGTCCGGCATACAGCCCGTTCCGATTGATCATGTAGATATAGATCAGGAGCACAAGCAGTGATACTCTTGAGAAGAAGGGCAGCAAACCGGGTATACCGCCCTCGAAGATATGGAACCTCACATAGTAGGCAACGAACCACGATCCGAGGATCACTGCCGAGTCTGCAGCGAGCCGTAAGACAAAGAACTTGAAATCTTTACTGTTTTCCATCTGTACTCTTCTCCGGGTAGCTGCTAGTCACCATAGATCGTGACTCCCAGCTGGAGGATATGATTACCGAAGGACTCCCATTCCGTGAAACCACCGGGAGTATCATATTCTCTCAGAAACGAATGACTGTAGGCGTAGGCGGCAGACAACGCGACAGGACTCTCAGGGATGCTGTATGCAGCAGAGAGAGACCCGATGAAGGTATGCTCGACCAGATAGAGCATGAAAGCCTTCTGGTCATACCCTCCTGCTTCATACCGTGCATAATCGATAGGCTCATCCATCGCAGAACCATACTGTCCACTATGCCGTATATACTGCACCGTGCTCGAAACCGAGAGATCGGGGCCTGCCATACCGGAGAGCTCCAGCTTGAACTCATCGGAGTTCGGCGGAAGGTAGTAGCCCAGCGGCTCTCCCTTGTTCATATACTCTGTAGAGACAGCCTCTTCATAGGTCGGGTATTCCATCGGTCTGTGGGTGTAGAAGAACGGTTCGATCCGGGTATACTGCAGCCGTGCAGAACCCATCGGCACGAACTGGAGCGCACTGTGCAGACCCAGCTGCATGGCGAAGATGTCACGGGCCTCTTTGAACCAGAGCACGGGATTCGCATGATGCATCTCATCGGTCATGATCGACCCATAGAGGGTCGCTGTATCGAACAGCGAGATGGAGAGATCGACACCGGCGAACATGTTGTCATAATCACCGAGGATGTTCTGATAGAGGGTCGTGATCATGAACGGATTCATATATCCCAACTCGAACCGCTTGATCCAGAGGACCGTCTCATGCAGAGCGACTTCAATACCAAACGGCAGTTCGATCTCGATCCGCTTGGTCGTCAACATGTTCTGATAGGTATCAGGTCTTCCCCCGTCAGGATCCTTGTATCGGGTGAGCGTACCGGTGAGGAAGGAATAGGAGACCCAGGGAGCAAGCTCTATGCGTCCTTCGACAGCATCGAACGAGCGTGCCGAATCAGAGATCACCAGATTCCCCGAACCCATCCCCCAGTCTCTCTTGAGC
>LQAF01000028.1_pt1 | contig 28509 bp, 34 predicted proteins | sample 1535781 | NCBI WGS metagenome assembly LQAF01 (sample SAMN04331583, study PRJNA305678) | bioreactor metagenome | isolation source: bioreactor_2 inoculated with Wadden Sea sediment 2nd replicate of a... | place: Germany:Bremen
AGATATGCTGGTGAAAATCCGTTGACAGTCCGGCACCGGGGCGGTTGAAACCTCCGGTTCTCCGCAGTCTCGGACCTGCAGGGCAAGAAAACAAAGGAGGCAGATATGGCCCAGGCCAGAATTCTGGTGGTGGATGACGAATTGGTGATTCGGGAATCTCTGGCAGGCTGGCTCAAGCGGGACGGTTTTCACGTGAACACCGTTCCCAGCGGTGAAGAGGCCCTCGAGCGGCTTAAAACACAGGGATTCGACATTATCCTGCTGGATATCCAGCTGGACGGTATCAGCGGTATGGAGGTGCTGTCTTATGTCAAGGAGCAGTATCCGGACATTGATGTGATCATGATCACGGCCTACGGCTCCATTCAGTCGGCGGTCCAGGCCATGAAATCCCATGCCCACGATTACCTGCTTAAACCTTTTGACCCGGATGAATTAGGGGTAATGATCCAGAAGCTGGTGGAACACCGGAAAAAAGTCAAAGAGCATGCGTTCTTGAAAGAAGTGTTTGAGGAACAGACCCGGTTCGACAGCATGATCGGCCAGTCTGCCGCCATGCAGCAGGTCTTCAAGCTGATTCAGGATATTCAGGATACGGAAAGCACGGTGCTGATCACCGGTGAAACCGGCACCGGCAAGGGCCTTGCCGCCAAGGCCATCCATTCGTCCAGCCGGGTGGCGGAAGGTCCGTTCGTGGCGGTCAACTGCGGAGCCATTCCCAGACATATCATGGAAAGCGAGCTGTTCGGGCATCAGAAAGGGGCGTTCACCGATGCCAGGGAAACTAGAAAAGGCCGACTGGAAATGGCCTCCGGAGGGACCCTGTTTCTGGATGAAATCGGCGAAATATCCATGCGCATGCAGATCGATCTGCTCCAAGTGCTGGAAGACAGGGTTTTCTACCGGGTGGGCGGCACCCAGCCCCTCACCGCTGATTTCCGGGTGATTGCAGCCACCCATGCTGATCTGACCCAGGCCATTGCCGACCGGCGTTTCAGAGAGGATTTGTTTTACCGGCTCAATGTCATTTCCCTGACCATGCCGCCGCTGCGTGAACGAAAAGAAGACATCCCGCTGCTAGCCACCCATTTTCTGGATAAATTCATCCGGGAGGTGAACCGGGAAGTAGCGCGCATCAGCCGGGACGCCATGGATGAACTGATGCTCTATCACTGGCCGGGAAACGTCAGGGAACTGTCCAATGCCATCGAGCGGGCCGTGGTGGTGTGTAAAACCAGCACCATCGGTTCCCGGGACCTGCCCATCGGTGCATCCCGGGACCCCGTGGCTCCCTCGGGCGCGGTGTCGCTGCAGGCGGTGGAAAAACAGCATATCCAGGCCATCCTGAGCCGGACCGGGTGGCACATCTCCAGAGCGGCCGGTATTCTGGGAATCGACCGTTCCACCCTGTACAACAAGATCAAGCGGTATGATTTAAAATCCGACTGACAGGCATCCGGTTCATGAAATCATCAACGGATCTGATTGTGGTGTCTCCGGTGGGCCGGATTGCCGAAGATATCACCGTGGCGGTGGCCCGGAAGGTCGAAACCGTGTTCAGACGGAATACCCGGATCCAGCCTCTGCTGACGGACATCGAGTTTGCCTATGATGTGAAGCGGGACCAGTATTTTTCCACCCGGGTCCTGGAAAAGCTGGCCCTATCTTCGCCACCGGAGTGTCTGAAGGTGGTGGCAGTCACCCGGAAAGACCTGTTCATCCCCATTCTCACCCATGTGTACGGAGAAGCCCAACTGGGAGGAAAAGCCGCAGTCATCTCCACGGCCCGGCTGATGACACCCCCTGAATCCGTCGGAATGGCGGGCATCATTGAGCGGATTGCCAAGGAAGCGGTCCATGAGCTGGGCCATACCTTTGATCTGCGCCATTGTGAAGACCCTCAGTGCATCATGCACTACTGCCGGAAAATTGAGGATGTGGACCGGAAACTGACGCGTTTCTGCCGGTATTGCAGTATTCTGCTGGCCGACAGCATCAATGCCCTGAATTCATGAAAGTGTGGACCAGCCGGTCCCGGAGCGCTGCCGGTACATGGTCCAGGATGCCGTATACAGGGTCCCCGCCGTCCGCCGCTTTCATTCGGGTGGATTCCTCCAGCAGGCCATGGAGCTTTCTGACCTGGGCGGCCATGAAAGAGATCCCTTCCTCCATGAACATCAGCTGTTTTAGGTCCTTTCTCAGGTTCGGGCAGTGCACCATGCAGATCCATCCTTCGGAATAGGGAGCAGCGGTGATCCGGCCCGGATCTTTGCCAATGGCCGGGTTGACCTGGATGACAACTCCGGTTGCCGCTGATGAAAACCGGACCGGACAAGCCTTTTTGAACACCGTGAACCCTGCACGGCCCTGCCGGACCGTCTGTCCCATCAGCGGGGTAGAAACTGCGTCAACTCCTCCCAGAAGACGGGCTGCGAAATCATCAATGCCCATGCGCACCCGGTCTCGGTCCTCGATTCTGGCCCAGGTATGACCGGCGGACAGGTAATATCCTGCCGGCAGCATCACACCGTGCACGATTTGAAAATCCATGGGCTGAATCACAGTGTGGACTTTGAAATGGTCGTCAAAATACTGGTCAAATTCACAATCCGTGCAATGATAGGCTCTGGGGCAGGTGCGAAAGGAAATTTTCCCCTTCATGTGGTGGATACAGGGACGGTGTGACACGGGCCGTGTTTTGAACTGGCCTCTCCAGAACTTCAGTGCGCCTCTCTTCCCAGGCGGAGTAATGCCTTGTTCCATGTGTTCCCGGTTCTGGCGGCACACCCGGTTCAAGGCCCGGTCAAATCGGCAGGCAGTGCAGTCATAATCGGTGTGACAAAATTTTTTTGGACCACCCCGGCCTGCATCCACAGGCACTGGAGGGTGGTCCCCTGGGAAGTTTTCAATGATTCCACGGGATACCCCCTCAAAAACAATGGATTACAGAAAAGTCCGGGTCAGCCGGTCCCATCCCAGGGCCGGCAGGCCGGCAAAGACATCCGGTTTGAGCACACCGCCGTCCGTGGCCAAGGGCCCGGTGATCTCTTCGATCATGGCTTCAAGAGTGATGATTTCTCTGTCCAGCCAGGGAACATTTTTTTCTTCATCCATCAGGTCTTTGACCGCTCCCTGGATGTCGGCATTGTGCACCGTGAACAGCCACCCGTCTCCGTAAGGATGATTCCGGGACAGGCCGGGGCGGGTCCTGGCCGTCTCGTTGACCCGGGTGATCACCCCGTTGACCGGCGACCGGATGTCGGCCTGATGGTCTTTTCTCCGGATCCCCCAGCCGGGCTCTGCGCGGTTCAGTTCCTGCCCCACCACAGGCAGCTCGAATTTGTCGGGTCCCCCCAGAACCTTGAAGGAGAAATCGTCCATACCCACCCGGATCACACCGCCGCTGTCAATGGCGGCCCAGGTGTGGCCTGAATAAAAATAATAGTCGGTGGCCAGGTCGAACCCTTTTACCCGGGTCAAGGCTGAAGAGTCATGACCCCGGGTATGGATCAGGGTATCTTCGAACATCTGGTCAAATTCACACCGGTCACAGTTGTAATTCATGGGACAGGTGCGCATGTCGGCCCGCCCGGTCATGGCATGGCGGCAGATACGTTGGGTGCCCGGCTGCTGCCGCATGGCCTCCTGCCAGGAAAAATGTTTTCCTGTGGCCGCCCTCTTTTCCATGGCCGCATCATACCGGCAACCGGTGCAGTCATAATACTGGTTGCAGGTTTTTTTGCCTGCGACGCCGGCCTGCATCCAGATACAGGGACGGAAAGAGGTGTCTTTGTGACTTTTCCAGACCGGGTTGGTTTTTGAAACCGCCTTTTTTGAAACAGGTCTTGTGGCTGTGGTTGTCATGGCATACCTCCTTGGTGTCGGGTGGTCATTGTTTTTTTGCCGTTGACAATACAAGGAGCAAAAAGGGTACCAGGGTCAGGAAAAAAGGTTGAAAGCCGGGAATCGTCGGCCGGGAAGGCTTTTCGAGTGTTCTGCCTGAAACACTTTTTTGAACGGCCGTACTTGCTCATTGGGGGGTTTTTCTACAATGACCTGTCCCGGAAAGAGAAAAAATGATTCATTTTCCAGCGGGCAGCACGGTTCGAATGATTGTTGGATTTTAAGACATCGTTGTGGAAATATACCACAACCTATCTGGCGGGCTTAAAACCCTGCCAAGGTCCACCCGTTCATGGAATGCGGATTGGAATGGATGGATTTCCCGTGAAGCTTCGGAACTTGAGCTTGTGTTTTTAAGTCTGCCTGTGATAGAAAAAAAGATCGTTTCCATAGGCTGGTTGAATCGACAAAGGGGGGGGTTATGACCGGCATTCCCCAAAATGAATTCAAAACCATTCTCAACGGCATCCGGGATTTTATTCTTATCATCTCTCCGGACCAGAAGATCCTGGAGGTGAATGACGTGTTCTTAAAGCGAATGGGGTACCGCCGCCATGAGGTGATCGACCGACCCTGCTATGAGGTGTTCCAGCGCGTGACCCGGAAAAGCTCCAACTGCCATGAGAAATGCCCCCTGGATCAGGTGATCCAGAAACGCCGTCACTGCCAGGTGGAACTCTCCCGGGTGGATCAGAAGGGAAAGACCTGGTACACGGAACTGACCATCTTTCCCATCTGGGGGAAAAAAGGAAAAATTCACAAATTCATTGAGATCAGCCGGGATATCACTCAGCGCAAGGCTGATGAGGAAAAAACCGGGAACATTTGCAGAAAATGGTCGAACAGCGGACCCGGCAGCTGAGGGAATCCCATGAAAAGCTGCTGCATCAGGACAAGATGTCGTCTTTGGGCAAGCTGTCCTCATCGGTGGTTCATGAGATCAACAACCCAGTGGCGGGTATTCTGAATTTGGTGTTGCTGTGTAAGCGGATACTCAAGGAGGATGCGGTCAGCGAGTCTCAGCTGGATCTGTTTTCCCGGTACCTGGATCTGATGGAAGCGGAAACCCGGCGGGTCACCCGCATTACCGGCAACCTGCTGGCTTTTGCCCGGCAGTCAAAGATCGAGGTCACCCGGTTCGATGTCAATGAAATCATGAATCAGGCCCTGATGCTTAATGCCAATCTGATGCACATCCGCAAGATCCGGGTCATTGAGGACCTGGAACAGGGTCTGCCCCTGATTAAAGGTTCAGAAGATCAGATTCATCAGGTGATCATGAACCTGATCTCCAATGCTGTTGAAAGCATGGCCCAGGCCCCCAGAAAATGGCTCACCCTGAAAACGTTCAGTACGCCGGACAGACAGGCGGTGAAAATTCAGATTAAAGACACCGGTGCCGGCATATCCAATGTGAATATTTCCAAAATATTCGAACCCTTTTTTCCACCAAGAAAAAAGGCAAAAGGGTGGGGCTGGGGTTGTCCGTGGTTTACGGCATCATCAAGGAACACGGCGGAAAGACGTACGTGGATTCCACCGAAGGGGAGGGAACCTGTTTCACCATTACCCTGAAGACCGCCGGTCCGTCGTAATATATAATCATGATTTCAGGGTTTCTTTTTCCAGGAGATGCCAGTACTCGCCTTTGGCATTCAACAGTTCCGAATGGTTTCCCTGCTCCCGGATCCGGCCGCCTCTGAGCAGAAGGATGTGGCCGCAGTGCCGGATCGTGGACAGGCGGTGGGCGATGATGATGGAGATCCGTCCCTGCATGAGTCGGTTCATGGCCTCATGCACGGCCTGCTCCGACCCGGAATCCATGTAAGAAGTGGCTTCGTCGAAAATAATCAGGTCCGGGTCGCAGGCAAAGGCCCGGGCAATGCACACCAGCTGTTTTTCCCCGGAGGAAAGGGGCCGGCCCCCTTCCTTGAGAAGGGTTTCCGGTCCCTTGAATTTGTCATACAGAAATCCGCAGTTGGCTTGTTCCAGCACTTTTTTCAGGGCAGGGGCATCCAGAGGGTGTTCCGGCGGGCAGATATTGTCTTTCACCGTTCCTGAAAACAGGACCGGGTCCTGCATGACCAGGGCGGTTTTCTGCCGGATATCCATGATGTTGATCGATTCTTGGGGATGGCCGTTGATCCGGATACGGCCGCAGTCGGCCGGTAGAACCCGGTAACCAGATTGATGATGGAGGTCTTTCCGGACCCGGTCTGGCCCACGATGCCGATGGATTTCCCTTTTTCAAGTGAAAAATTGATATCTTTGAGCACAAGGGTTTCTCCGTCATATGAAAAATCCACATGCTCGAATGCCAGGCGGCCGATATCGTCGAGCCGGGACCGGCTGCGTGTAAGACGCTGACGGTCTCCTGGCCGTTCCAGGACCGTGATGATCCGTTCCGCCGATGCCAGGGCATTCTGGAGCAGGTTGAATTTTTCCGACAGTTCCCGCAACGGCCTGAAAAACAGCTTCATATAAGTGAGAAACGCCACCAGCTCGCCAATGGTCATCTCATGGGCCGTGACCTTCAGTCCGCCGGCCCATAGAATGATGGCCGTGCTGACGATACCCAATAACCCGATAAAGGGCATGAAAACGGCAAAAATTCGTATCTGGAACATGGCAGCGTCATAATGGGCCGCGTTGAGATGACGGAACCGTCTGATAAACGCGGACGCGCTTCCGGTCGTCTGGATGGCCCGAATGCCGGAGATGCCTTCGGAAAAGCTGTGGTTGATTTCCCCGATTTTCTGCCGGATGGTCCGGAACGCACTGCGCACCCGTCGGGAAAATCCGGCCACACTCACCAGGATCACCGGCACCAGCATAAACAGATAAATTGTCAGTCCGGCATTGAGCCGTGCCAGCATGACAAAAATGGCTGCCATGAGCACCAGGTCCTTGAAGATGAACACCAGCACACTGGTGAACATCTCGTTCATGTTCTCAATATCCCCGGCCACCCGGGCCACCAGCCGGCCTGACGCATTTTTGTCATAATAGGCCACCGGCAGGCCGGTCATGTGTGCGAACAGTTTCCATCGCAAGTTTAAAATGATTTTCTGACCGCTGTATTCCAGAAACAGGGTCTGGGTAAAATCAATCACAAAAGCCGCCAGTATCATCAGACTGAAAAAAAGACCGAATGACCGGAACTCTTCCAAATGCAGCCCCAGAAAAAAGGCCTCTTTTGTATCCTGGCCGGATGAAAGGATAAATCCGTCCAGGCCTTTCTGGATGAGCAGCGGGATGGACAGCTCAAAGAAAATACCGGCAAACACCAGCAGGGTAGACACCATCAGCATCCAGGCATAGGGCTGGATATAGGGCCACAGCGCTTTGGCCAGAACCAGGTCTGCCAGACGGATTTCTTTTTCCTCACGGGTCATCAGGTCTCCTCAAACTGCTGCACTTCAAAGGCATGCCGGTAGTACCGGCTTTTTTCAAGCAGCCGGGCATGGGCACCGCTTGCCTGGATCCGGCCGTTTTCCAGGATATGGATGAAATCGCAGTCGGCCAGCGCAGACAACCGGTGCGAGATAATGATGCAGGTGCGATTCACTGTAAAGCGGTGAATACCGTTGATCACCCGTCGTGCGGTCTGGGTGTCCAGCTGGCTCACCGGATCGTCCAGGATCAGCACAGGTTTGTTCTCCACCAGGGCCCGGGCCAGGGCCAGCCGCTGTTTCTGGCCTCCGGACAACGTCACGCCCCGTTCCCCCACAAGGGTTTCCAGTTTCAGGGGCATGGCCTCAATGGTATCGGAAAGATCGCAGATCCGGATTATCTTTTCCAGATCGGCTTCTGCCATATCCCGCCCCATCAGAATATTGTCTTTAAGGGTGGTAGAAAACAGAAACGGTTCCTGGGGCATGAAAGCGATGCGGGATCGCAGTATTTCCGGGTCCATGTCCGTGGTGGAAATGTCGTTCACCCGGATATCGCCTTGGGAGGGATCATACAGCCGCGTCATCAGATATGCCAGCGTGGTTTTGCCGGACCCGGGCGGGCCGGTGATCCCCAACCGCTTGCCTACCGGAATTTCCAGGCAGATGTCCGCTAATATGGGAGCGTGGCCGTCATAGGTAAAACCGGTCCGGTTGAAGCGGAAATGACGGATGTGTCTCGGCATGGGGACCGGGTTTTTGGGGCAGATGATCCCGGGCTTGGATTCCAGCAGCGCGTTGATGCGGTGCAAAGAGGACAGGCCCCGCTGGAAGAGGTTGGTCATCCACCCGATGGCAATGACCGGCCAGGCCAGCAGGCCCAGATACTGGAGAAATGCCACCAGTTCTCCGGGGCTCAGGGTGTTGTGCATCACCAGAAATCCGCCGTAAAAAAGAATAATCAGAGACGAGATGTTGAAGAAAAATCCAAGCAGAGGCCTAAGCAGGGCCGTGACCACGGCCCGCTTTAGGTTTTTTTGAAAATAATCAGTGGCGGCAAGCCCCACGCGGTTGATGACCAGGGTTTCAAAATTGAACACTTTGATGATCCGGATACCGAAAAAACTTTCCCGGATCATTTCAGTGAGACGGGAAAACGATTCCTGGGCAGTGGTGTGAAAGTCATGCATTTTTTTGCCTAGGTGCCGTGTGAAGAAGACAAGGGCCGGCATGGGGATCATGGCCATGGCCGTGAGTTTGGGGTGAGTCCAGATCATGATGGCCAGAATGGCGCCGCCCAAAAGCACCGTATCCACCAGAACGATAATCCCGAATCCGAAGGCCATGCGCACATGGTTGATGTCTGAGGTGGCATGGGCCATGATGTCCCCGGTATTCACCCGGTCAAAAAATGCCGGATCCAATGCCATGATATGGGCGTAGAGCTGGTCTCGAATCCCTTTTTCCAGGTTTCTGGCACTGCCCATCAGAAGAATGCGCCAAGCATAGCGCAACACTGCCATGAGCATGCCCAGGCCCAGGATGAACACGCACTGACGGATCAGCATTCCCCGGTCCAGACTGCCTGCATCAAGGGTGTCCACCACGGACCGGATCACCTGGGGCACGATGAGCTGGGTGCCGTCCACAATGATCATGCACACCATGCCTAAAAAGATCTGGATTCTGTACTGCCTGAAAAAGGGAAGGATCAGTTTCAATCTTTTCTTCTTTTGTACGGCAGTAACTGGCCCATCTGTCTGAACCCTAACATTCATGATAGAAGCATAGGGCATTTACCTGCGGTTTTCAATACTGATTCCGCCATAAACCGTCTGGCCCTCCTGCCTGCGTCGATACATCCGGCTGTCATCACGAAATGTATATAATCGTGGTAGAAGCAGTCATTGACAAGTGATGGCAATTATTTTATTGAATCCTCCCATGACAAGACTTCAACCGGTGGAAACAATGAAAACCGGAAGCAGGGCCACACACTTCAAACGGGATTTCTTGCTGTTTCCCTGGTGCCGCATCTGGATTGATAAAGAGAAATCAACCTTCATCTGCACTAAAAAGAAAGGGCCATATTAAAAATGGAAAAACTGCTCTGGGTCATGCTGGGCGGCAGTCTGGGGGCGGCAAGCCGGTACGGCATCAGCCTTCTGACGATCAATCTGTTCGGCACCCGGTTCCCATGGGGCACACTGGCCGTCAATATGGCGGGATGTTTTCTGATTGGGCTGATGTTCGGACTGTCGGACCGGGTGAGGCTGTTGACCCCTGACATGCGCCTGCTGCTGATCACCGGCTTTTTAGGCGCATTGACAACCTTTTCCGCGTTTTCCATGGAAACCGTTGCTGCGGGCCAGTCCGGCATGAGAGTTCTGGCAATGGTGAATATTCTGGTGAACAATCTGGGCGGGCTCGCAATGAGTGTTTTGGGGCTGTGGTTCGGCAGTGTGAAATAAGCGGGAAAGCTGCCGCAACCTCTATTCCATCCGGATTCAATAATTTTTATAAAAATGTCTTCGTCCCAACCATGACACTGTTTCACAATAATGATAATGCCTTGACAAAAAAAAAGTGCCGGCCCTTAGGATAAAAAGGACAACCAGACGCTGCAGACTTCTAAAACCGATACCTCCGGCCGGCTGTCTGACAGGATAAATGATAACCGAACCAGGATCGACATCGGGCACCGGCATGACACCATGAAGATTTTTACCTTTATTCTTCAGAAGATAAAGACCGCGTTGATGGATCTGCTTCCCATCATTCTGGTGATCGTTTTTTTCAGATTGTCGTCATCGGGCAACCCCTGCCCCAGCTGGGCGAGGTGATTTTCGGGGCGCTGCTGGTGGTGGCGGGGCTGGTTCTGTTTGTCCAGGGCCTTGAAATGGGCCTTTTTCCCATTGGCGAAGCCATGGCGTATGCGCTGGCCAGAAAAGGCAGCCTGTTCTGGCTGCTGGTGTTTGCCTTTGCTCTGGGGTTTTCCACCACCATTGCCGAGCCGGCCCTGATTGCCGTGGCAGCCGAAGCTGCCGATATCGCCGGAAAAGGCGGGCTGATCGATCCGGATCAACAATCTTTGAACACCTATGCCTTAGGGCTTCGTATCAGTGTGGCGGTTTCCGTGGGACTGGCCATCCTTGTGGGGGTCGTTCGCATCCTCAAGGGCTGGCCCATCCATTACTTGATCATCGGCGGATATGTGGTGGTGATGCTCATGACCATTGTCGCCCCGGAAGAGATCATCGGTATTGCCTATGATGCCGGCGGGGTGACCACTTCCACCATTACCGTGCCTCTGGTGGCAGCCCTGGGCGTGGGTTTGGCCTCCTCCATCCGGGGCAGAAGCCCCTTGCTGGACGGATTTGGACTTATCGCCTTCGCCTCGCTGCTGCCCATGATTTTTGTTATGGGATACGGGTTGCTGATTTTCAACTGACAAAAGGAGGGCCGTCTGTTTGGAATTTTTGATGGATTTTATGAAAATACTGGCAGCCACCGGGAGAGATGTTATGCCGATCATCCTGTTGATCGGGGGATTTCAGCTCCTGGTCCTACGTCAACCCATACCCCACCTGCGGCGTGTGCTGGTGGGCGCAGTGTATGTGGTGATCGGGCTGGCCCTGTTCCTGGCAGGTCTTGAAAAAGCTTTGTTTCCCCTGGGGAAAATCATGGCGGCCCAGCTGTCGGATCCGGTGTTTATTTACGGTATCCCCGATCCGCCCCTAATGGCCGACTGGACCGCCTATGGATGGGTGTATCTGTTTGCCGCCATGATCGGATTTGCCACCACCATTGCCGAACCGTCGCTGATCGCTGTGGCTTACAAGGCCAGTGAAGTGTCCATGGGCACCATCAGTCAGTGGGGCCTGCGGATTACCGTCGCCATCGGTGTGGCGGTGGGCATCAGCCTCGGCACGTTCCGCATTGTTACGGGCACCCCGCTTTATCTGTATATTCTCGTGGGATATGTCATGGTGATTTTACTGACCCTGGTCTCCCCGAAAAACATCATTTCACTGGCGTATGATTCCGGCGGAGTCACCACCTCCACCGTGACCGTACCCCTGGTGGCGGCCCTGGGCCTTGGCCTGGCATCCACTGTGCCCGGCCGAAATCCCGCCTTGGACGGATTCGGCCTCATTGCCTTTGCCAGCCTGTTTCCCATTATTTCAGTGCTGGGATATGCCCGGCTGGCCCTATGGATGACCCACCGTAAAACCAGAACAGCGGAGAAAACCTATGCGGTTTAAACTCATTTTATCCACGGTAAAACCAGAAATTACCGACAAGATTGTCGATGCCGTTAAAAAAGAAGGCGCCACAGGCGCCACCATCATTCCCGCCAGAGGAACCGGCATCAAAGAGGCAAAAACCTTTTTCGGCCTGACCCTGGAAGCACAGACCGATATCATCATGCTTCTGGCGGAAGAACATGTGGCTGAGAAACTGTTGGCCGTCATCAAAACAACCGGGGAATTCGGCAAGCCCGGCACCGGTGTCGCGTTCATATTGCCGGTGGAGCATGTGGTAGGCCTGGAAAGCCAGATTGAAAAGTTTAAACAAAAAGCCAGGGACAGTTATCTGTAAGGGCTGAACCATGTAATTGTTTTGTTAAATGACGACACTTTTTTTAAGAAAGGCAATTTATGGAACCGGATAAACCTGAAATCATTCGCGTCAGGGATGTGATGCGCAAAGGAATCGTCTCCATCGACGGCATGGCCACCACCCGGGAGGCAGTTAAAAAAATGAAGGAAAACAACGTGGTTTCTCTTCTGGTGGACAAACGGCATGAGGACGATGCCTGGGGTATCCTGGTATCTCAGGATATTGTCAAAGGGGCGATTTTGCCTGGCCGGTCTCTGGATGAGGTGAATGTGTATGAAGTGATGACCAAACCGGTGATTACCGTCCCTGCTAACATGGATATCCGCTATGCGGTCAGGCTTATCTACCGGGCCGGTATCCGCCGGGCACCGGTGGAGGACAAAGGGGAACTGGTGGGGATGATTTCCCTGATATCACTGATCCTGGATGAAAGCGTGTTTTAGAATATCACCTTGATTTGACAGGGGATGAATCCAGGGGGTTTCTGGCATGATGAGAATTTCTCCGGTGGTTCCTGTCATTTTTTAATATGGCTTGACAGGCAATTTTGCATTGACCGTGGACAAATATATAATTTAGTTGTTTAGCTAATTATATAGATATACCGCCCGGCAAGCCAAAAAGTAAAATGGACAAAACTCTTTTGAAACTCAAAGCCCTGGCCGACCGGAACCGACTCAGGATTTTCGGGGCGTTGGCCCGGTATGAAGAACTGTGTGCCTGCCAGATTACGGAACTGCTGCATGTCACCGGTGCCACAGCCTCAAGACACCTCAGTATTCTGGTCACGGCTGGACTGCTCAAGAGCCGGAAGGAATCCCGGTGGGTCTATTTCGCCCTCAATGAAAACTGTGATGGAATGAATGACATTCTGGGCTGGCTGCTGCCCCGGGTCCAGTCATCTGACCAGATGTTGACCGATCTTTCGGCTCTTGACCGGATCATGGCGATGGACAAAGAAGATCTTTGCCGGCAGAAGCGGGGCGAGGCCTGCTGCCCGGCACCCCAAAAAGGAGAGGGCAGATGGGTGATCGGAAATTGAAAATATTGTTTCTGTGTACGGGAAATGCGTGCCGCAGCCAGATGGCCGAAGGATGGACCCGGCACCTGAAAAATGATGTGATCGAGGTGTTTTCCGCAGGTGTGGAGACCCATGGCGTGGACCCAATGGCGGTGGCGGTGATGAGAGAGGCCGGGGTGGATATCTCCCATCACCGGTCCAAACATGTCAAAGAGTTTCAGGACAGCCAAATGGATGTGGTGATCACGGTGTGTGACCATGCAAAAGAAACCTGCCCCTATTTTCCGCTGCCCGGTAAAAAGGTCCACCAGGGATTTGCAGATTCCCCGGCCCTGGCAAAGGAACTGGCCCGAAATGGCGGAGATGAAACCGCCCAGCTGGACTGCTACCGGAAAGTCAGGGATGAGATCCGGGCGTTTGTGGAAAAACTGCCGGATAATGTCTTGTTATAGAAACAGAAGAATTGAACAAGTCTGAAAAAGGGGAAAAATCATCCATGAGTTCGCCTGCTGACAGTGATCGGAGATTGACCAGTGTGTTTGAGCGGTACCTGACCGTCTGGGTCGGGCTCTGCATAATCGGCGGCATTCTTCTTGGAAAAATAGCGCCCGGACTGGCCGGTGCCCTGGACGGCATGGCCATTACCGTCAACGGCGCGCCCGTGGTGTCCATTCCCATTGCAGTCTGCCTTTTTTTCATGATGTATCCCATCATGGTGAAGATCGATTTCGCCTCGGTGATCCGGGCGAGAAAAAGCGGCAAACCCGTGTTCTGGACCCTGTTCATCAACTGGTGTATCAAGCCCTTTACCATGTATGCCATCTCCATCTTTTTTCTGGGGATCGCATTCAAAGGGTTTATCGGCCCGGACGTCATGGATCTGGTGAAAATCCCCTTCGGCCTTGACCTGCCGGTGGGGGCCACCCACGGGGACGGGGTGGTGGTGGTGCATGAAGGGGTGAAGATGCTCCAAATCCCGCTGTGGCGAAGCTATCTGGCCGGATGCATTCTGCTGGGCATCGCGCCGTGTACGGCCATGGTCCTGGTGTGGGGGTATCTGTCCCGGGGCAATGACGGATTGACCCTGGTGATGGTGGCCATCAATTCTTTGACCATGCTGGTGCTGTACGGGGTTTTGGGTGGATTTCTGCTGGGTGTGGGCAAGTTGCCCATCCCTTGGCAGGCCCTGCTCCTGTCCGTGGGGATCTATGTGACACTGCCACTAGTGGCGGGCTATTTTTCCAGAATCTGGATGATCAAGGCCAAAGGGGAATCATGGTTTAAGGAAAGATTTCTGGAGGTCCTGACCCCGGTGACCATCACAGCCCTGCTGGTGACGCTGGTGCTCCTGTTCAGTTTCAAGGGGGATGTCATCACGGCCAATCCATTGACCATTTTGTGGATCGCGGTTCCTTTGTTTATCCAGACCATCCTGATTTTTGCCCTGGGGTATGCCGGGGCCGTGTTCCTGAAATTCACCTACGAAGATGCGGCCCCGGCCGCCATGATCGGGGCGTCCAACCATTTTGAGGTGGCCATTGCCACCTCTGCATGCTGTTCGGGCTGTCGTCCGGCGCGGCCCTGGCCACCGTGGTGGGGGTGCTGATCGAGGTGCCGGTGATGCTGATGCTGGTGGGTTTCTGTAAACAGACCCGGCACTGGTTCAAAGGCTGATGCCATGAATAGCAGTTATGACAAGCTGGTCCACGATTGATAATAAAGGCAGAAAAATGAGGGATAAACAGGCTTTTTTAAAGGTGCTGATGCTGGATGCATCCTCCGGGTTTTACCGGCTTAAGAAGTTTCCAGTGGGAGATTTTTTCGGACCCGTGGACTTAGGCATTCACATGAGTTTCAAGCACGGCAGCCTGACCATCGGCGGCGGTCTTCTGGCCGGGTCCATTTTTCCGGGATCGAACCGGTTGATCTTTAGCGGCATATCTCCCTGCTGGCACGGGTTCTATATCTCATCCATGGGTGGGGCCGCTCTGGTGTTCGACAACCTGGGAATCAATCAGCTGGTTATTTTGGGAAGGGCCGACCAGCCGTCCATGCTGTATCTGAACCGGAATCACGGAGAAGAGATCGAGGTGGAACTGGTGCCGGTATCCCCCGATGAGATCTGGGCAGAGGGCCGGGGCGGGGTCTATGGGGTGATGGAAACGGCCATGATCCAGTTTTCCGGCCGGTATGAAACCGATCCTAGGGTACTGGCAACCGGGCCGGCTTCCCGGCATACCGATTTCGGAGCCATCGCCTCGGCCCCGGTCCGCAAGGGACAGCTGACCCCGGTGGATACCTGGGCCGGCCGTGGCGGATTCGGTTCCAAGCTTTTCCAGGAGCACGGCATCGTCGGGGTCATCTATGGCGGGACCTATACGGACGAGGATTTTGTGAACGCAAAGTGGCGGATCAGTGGTTTGAAGACAAATACAACCAGCGCATGGCCGCAAAGGACATCGAGGCCACCACCAAATACCGGTATGACCCCGGGGTTGAAACCGGCGGTACCTTCGGTGTGAACTATGCCGCCATGTCCGGCAATATCTTCGCGTTCAATTACCGCACAATTTACTGGACTGACGAGGATCGAAAAGCCTTTCACCAAAAATTTATCCGCGATCATTACCTGAAACAGTTCAACGAGGAAACGATCCGGAAAAAACAGCAGAAAACCTGTGGCGAACCCTGTGCGGCCGTGTGCAAGAAAATGAACGGAATCTACAAGAAAGACTATGAACCCTATCAGGCCTTGGGACCCTTGTGCGGTATCTTTGATCAGCGGGCCGCGGAAACGCTCGCAGGCCATGCCGATATGCTGGGGTTTGATGCCATTGCCGCGGGCGGGGTCCTGGCCTGGCTCATGGACTGCCTGGATGAGAAGCTGCTGGACCCGGATGATATCGGCGCGGACATGACACCGAAATGGCATTTCCAGGACTTTGATGTGGTTGAAGATTCCAAGCACAATGCAAAACTTGGAAAGTGTCTGCTAGATGAAATGGTCCGGCCGGAAGGAAAGATTCCAGTGAGAAAGGGTGCCCGGAAACTGGCCCGGGGCCTGGCCAGGGAAAAAGGAAAGCCTGTCATGGACCGGTTTGTTCACACGGCATTTGCCCGCCAGGGCTGGATGGTTCCCAACCAGTACTGGACCCCGGGGGTGCTGGCCCCCATGGCCATTATGGGCAAATACTATATGCACTATGGCAGCCGTTTCATGGCACCCCGGGACCTGGGCAGGGAAAACGCGCATCGCATGATTCAGGAACTGATTCTGGACAATCTCGGAATATGCCGGTTTCACCGGGCCTGGGCCGAAGATCTGATGCCCGACATCATGGAGAAACTTTACGGATTGAAAGATCTGTTTCTGACGTCCATACAGTTGACCGCCGGCCGCATCACCAGCCGCAATGCCTCGGTATTCTGGGAATCGGAACGGAATATTGACATGGTCCATACTTTTTTGAAAAACAAAAGACACGTGGACAAGATACAGAACCCGGACCTGGACCACTGGATCGATTTGTTCAACAAAGACAAACACCAGGCCGCGTTTGAATTCTGGTATGAGATGCACAAGGGCATCCATGAAAGCCTCCGGGATTTTCCGTTCTGATGAAGCAGTTTCACTTCCATTGAGCACGCCTTCCAGTCTCTTTCCGGGCATCTTGAGCCAATTTTTGCAGACATTCTTTATTTCTTCCATTTCCTGCAGAACGGTTTTCAGCAGCCGGCGAAAGATTCCTCATGAAATTTGATGTTCGCGAGTGTAAAATAAAAAAATTTTAGTTTGACAATCAAAATAAATATTATTATGGTTTGATATTCAAAACATTTTTTGAAGGAAGTTATGACCTGTCAACAGTTAGAAGAACTCAGCGAAGCCATGATTCAGTTTTATGAAAAAATGTCTTCCTGGGAGCATGGTGTCGCCAAGACACGAGGCCTCTCTCCCCAGCAGATTCATACGATAGAGATCGTGGGTCATGACGGATCCATCCGGATGAAACCTTTGGCTGAAAAATTAAGTATCACCACAGGATCACTTACCGTCATGATTGATCGTCTTGAAAAATCAGGCTATGTTCAGCGCCGGAAAGATTCGCAGGACAGACGCGCTTTTAATATCGTCCTGACCAAGAAAGGCCTTAAGATCCACAAGGAACACCATTGCTATCATCTGAATCTGGCACAGGACGTCATCAGCAGTTTGGATCCAGCTCAGGCAGAATGTTTTTTTCAAAGTCTGATAAAAATCAATGAAAGTTTTTAACCGTGAGAACAGATAACTGCAGCACCCGTAAATCGATCCCTGATTCCCGGAAAAATGAAACCGTTACCCTGATTGTCGTTGTCATCACCCTGGTCACCATGGCCCTAGAAATCATTGCCGGCCTTATCAGCGGCTCCATGGCGCTTCTGTCCGACGGTATTCACATGGGTACCCATGCCCTGGCCCTGTTTATTACCCTTGCCGCATATATATTTGCCAGAAAACAGATGGACAATCCGTCCTTTAGCTTTGGTACCGGAAAGGTCGGCGTACTCGGCGGATACACCAATGCCATTCTTCTTTTGGTCGCAGCGGCTGCTATGGCATTCGAATCCATTGAGCGCCTGATCAATCCGGTCCATATCATGTTCAACCAAGCCATTGTCGTGGCCGTTATCGGTCTGGCCGTCAATATAGTTTCAGCAGTCATCCTGGGTCACGGGGGGCCGGATCACAGTCATGGCCACGGCCATTCCCATTCACACGATCATCAATCAGACCCCGCCTGCCATCATCATGGATATGAGGACCACAACCTCAAGGCCGCATATCTCCATGTCATTACAGATGCCCTGACCAGTGTCCTGGCCATCATCGCCCTGCTGGCGGCCAAGTTTTTCGGACTGGCCTGGGCAGATCCCCTGGTCGGGATCCTGGGAGCCATTGTGGTAGCAAGATGGGCCAGCGGTCTTCTGAAACAGACCAGCAGCCTTCTTCTGGACAAATCAGACACATCTGAGACAGTCAACCGGCTGCGGGAACTGATTGAATCAGACACCACATCCATTGAAGACCTTCATCTCTGGCAGATTTCGGAAAACGCACAGTCCTTGATATTGAGCCTGAGGTCCTCAGATGAGAAAGGCCCATCCTTTTACCACAATCTTGTGAAAAAGGTGGATAATTTTGAACACATCACCGTTGAAATTCATAAGCGGCCCTGAACCCGTTTACGCCTGAATCAATTCCGGAACCGGGTGGGTGCAATCGGTTGCCGCTTCCATCACCCGCCCCGGTTTTCCTCAAGAATTTTCAAAAAAATATTTGGCGGTGTCTCTCCGCAGAAATTTCGCAAAACCCGGAAGCCCGTCCACCAGATACTGTGAATTGTAGCCTTCGGCCCTCAGATATACCATGGCCAGAATGGTCCGGTCTTTGTGGGGACAGGCGGTCACGATGATCTTGTCTTTATCCAGTTCCGGCCCGTTGACCAGAGGTTCGCTGATGATCTTCATCTCTTTGCGGGACTTGTGGCCGAAATTGGAAATATAGGATACCAGGGACACCTCTTCCGCAAAAGCCGTGGTTCCCCAGACAGCCAGAACGATTATCAATATTGCAGCCAGGTTCTTTTTCATCATTCCTCTTTTCAGCCGTATCTGCGGATACTTCATCTGTCCTGCAAGGCTCATGCGGGTTGACGGCTGCAGATGTTTTTGTAATACGTCAAACAGGCCAGGAACCATGCCAGGCATAAGAGTACCATATCTCGTACCAGGGTCAGCAGGGTGACGGGATCATCACCCGGGCCAATGGAAAAACATCCGCAGCCGATGTCCAGGCCCCGGGCCAGGTTGAACAGAATCATTCCAACAAACAAAGCCATCAACACGGCTGCCATGACCGATGCCCCGGCCAACCAGCGGTTGATCAGAAGACAGGTGCCAAGGACCAGCTCCAGCCAGGGCAGAAACAGGGAAGTCAGGTTCACCAGGTATCCCGGCAGCACCTGATAGTTGTACACAGCTTTAGCAAACAGGTCCGGGTGGATGATTTTGTCGATGCTGGCATAGATGAAAACTCCGGCCATGATCAGCCGGGTGAGGTGATACCCTGTGGTGATGATGGCATCATGAGCGGTTTTTTTTGCAGCATGGGGCCTCCGATAGGTCAGGATGACGGTGCGGTAACGGGCAGATTGTGTTTCTTCCACCGGACCCAGCCGTTGAGCAGCACCTTGACCTGTGTGAATCCCAGGTTCTGGAGAAACAGTGCCAGATCATGGCTCAATGGACAGGCTTCCCCATCGCAATAAGTGATGATCATGGCTTCCGGATCCAGGGTCATGATGACGGTTTCAAAATAGGTGTCCACCTCATGCCAGGGCAGATTCACCGCACCCTGAATGTGCCCCTGGCCATATTCGGCCGGGGACCGGGCATCCAGGAAAACCGCGGCGTTTTCCGCAAACAGGGCTGCCGCGTCTTCCAGAGGAATGGCCAGGGTGTCGCCGTCATCGGTCTTCAGTTTTTCCGCCATGGACCATGAGTCGACAAAAGGGATACCGTCTGGCCGGATAAGGTTGACGGCCGTTCCCAATGCCGCGGAAATCAGCAGGATGATAACCATCTGGCGAACAGTCGTTGTGAGATGTTGGCCGGTGTGCACAGAACTCATGGTTCAGGACTCACTTTGCCAGCCAGGATTTGACATCCTCTTTTTTGGGGATCTTGCCCACGCATTTGACATCCCCGTCAATAACCACAGCAGGCGTACCGAAGACCCCGTATCCGGCGATCTCCATAACACCAGTCACCTTCTCCATAGTAGCGTTTATCCCGGTTTCGGACAGGGCTTCCGCTACAATTTTATGAGTCTGTTCGCATTTGGGGCACCCAGGGCCCAGTATTTTGATTTCCATGGTGCAACTCCTTTAAAAGGTGATATTTCAGATTATACATTATACGACAAACGTACCATAGATCATGCCGGCAATGGTGGACATCACAACGATGATGGCACAAAACACCACCGTTTTTTTTACACCCATGACCCCGCCGATCACCAGCATGTTGGGTAATGACAGAGCCGGTCCGGCCAGCAGCAGGGCCAGGGCCGGTCCCTTGCCCATGCCGGCACCCAAAAGGCCCTGGAGAATCGGAACTTCTGTCAGGGTGGCAAAATACATGAACGCGCCGGCCACCGAGGCGAACAGGTTGGCCCACAACGAGTTGCCTCCCAGCAGGGTCTGGATGTACTGCTCAGGGATCAATGCAGAGTGCCCGGGCCGTCCCAGGAGAAACCCTGCCACGATCACCCCGGCAAACAGCAGCGGGAAGATCTGTTTCATGAATCCCCAGGTGGCATCAATCCAGGACACGCATTCCTCTTTGGTGAACCAGGCCTTGAGCATCCAGCCCAGAACGGCCACCAGAAAAAGGGTGATCCCCCATTTAGCGGCAAAGACGGCCGGCCAGAGGCCTGTGGCATCCGGGGCCGGTCTGGCGAATGCGGCAAAGACAAGGATCAGCACCATGGTCAGAATATAGAGGCTGTCCTGGAAAAGGGTCCGGCCCGTGTCCTCTTCATCCGGGACATAGATCTGGCCTCCGGTTCTGGCCATGTCGTCTTTTCTGAAGATCACCGACATCAGCAGCCCAGTGATCACGGCGAAAACGACCGCACCAATGGCCCGGGCAAGGCCCAGCTGCCATCCCAGGATTTTGGCGGTCATGGTGATGGCCAGGACATTGATGGCCGGACCGGAGTAAAGAAACGCCGTGGCCGGGCCGATGCCTGCGCCCCGGGTATAGATGCCGGCAAACAATGGCAGCACCGTGCAGGAGCAGACCGCCAGGATAGTCCCGGACACCGATGCCACGGAATAGGACAAAATTTTATTAGCCTGATTGCCGAAATATTTGAGCACCGATGCCTGGGACACGAACACCGCAATGGCACCGGCAATGAAAACGCCGGGATCAGGCAGGTCAAGACATGTTCCCTGGCATATTCCTGGAGCATCATGAACGCCTCCAGCCCGGATTGCCGGATCACCGGGTGGGCCCAGGGAATGAAATAGGCCATGAGAAACAGGGCCACCAGATAGAACAGTTTGGTTTTTTCTTTCATTGTTGCCGACTCCTTTATGGAACCATCAGCTTCGGTTCAATATGATATGCCGGTCAATGCCGGGCAGCTGCCGGATCAGTTCCCGGATGTCGGAATCATCTTCCAGCCAGTGGTGGAGATGGCTGATCAGGCTGGCGGCAAACGGGCTCTGGGTACCGTCCGCCAGCTGGTAGTTCACCCACAGCCCGTTTTTCTGATAGGTGATCAGTCCGGCATCCTCCAGGATTTTGAGGTGCTTGCTGGTGGTGGACTGGGCTTTGTCCAGGGCGGTCTGGATTTCACATACGCACATGGTTTTGTGCTGAAGTATTTTTATGATTTTTACCCGTGCCGGATCAGACAGGGCTTTCATCACTTTGATAAATTCTTTCATGGCCTGAGCTCCTATAAATCGTTAAAACTGAATATATAGTTACAAGAGCCTGTTGTCAACCTCCGGAATAAAAAAATGCAGCGTATCCAAAAGAAAACAGCAGGCAATGTGCCTGCTGTTTTAATTCCTGATGGAGTTTATCTGCTTTCAGGGCTGGATATACCCGGCCACCCGGATTTTGATGACCCTTTGGGGATCCAGGTCGGTTTCCAGCTCAATGATGTCAAAGTACCGGCCGGCCGTGCTTTTTTGATTGTGAACCGTCAACACGAAATAACTGTCCGGCGGGGTTCCCTGTTTTTCGATGGTGAAGTCGATATCCCGGCCATTTCTGGCTGTTGCATTCACAATATTGAAATCTGGAGAAGCCGCCGGAACGATTTTCATCTCTTCGGAAATGGGTTCGCCGGGTTTGCCTCTCAAACTGATCATTTCCGGTGTGAGGCGGGCCACCAGCCCGACCTCTCCGGACATGGAAACCGTCATTATCTTGGTATCCGGGTCATTGGTGTGGATTTTGATCACTTTCTTGATCATCCGGCCGCATATCCCTGTGTTGAAAATGTCACCTTGATCTTTCCTTCTTCCCCCGGAAGAATCAGCCGGTCGCTGCTGGCTGCGGTGCATCCTCAGCCCGTCTCAATTTTTAGAATCTCAAGAGGGACGGTTCCGTCGTTGGCAATGGTAAACTCATGGATGATGACATCCCCTTCAATGACCGGTTCAAATTGATAACCGGGATCCGGAATGGAAATCCGTGGGGTGCCCTGGGTGGACGTGGATGTGTCTGCAAACAAAGGCGGGTGCCATAATAACGCCAGAATCAGCAGGGAAAGCCATCTTTTCATTTAACACTCCTTTGGAGGGGCGAAGAGGTTATTAATGATATTATATCATAAAAATGGAATATATAGATTTGTGGAACCCGGGTCAAGCCATTTCTGTCAAAGCCCTGGAGTGCCATCCTCAGTCATCGATGTCATCCGCGGTGAGTGCCTCAAGGGGCGGGAGGTGGGTCATGATGAATTCAGCCCGAATGTATTCAATTGATAAAAAGACAAAAATTGACGAATGGCACTTTGTGTGATATTGTATTGAGTCTCTAAAAAACAGACAGGAGCCTTCTTTGAAAAATCAGATGAAACGGTTGTCAAATTATCTAAAAAGTTCTCAATAAGGTATTTTTATAATGGGTTGCGATTCACAAGTCAGGCGAAAGACTGGCCATCGATTTTTTATAAAAAGTTTGGCATGGCTCGTTTTATGGGTCTTGTCCCTGTCAAGGATACCCGGTGCCGGTGCGGTTGTTTCAAATGCCGATGAAAAATCCTTCTCCCACGAAACTGTGGTAGAAATAGCGGAGAAACTCTCCCAGTCACTTTTTGCTGAACCGCAGAAAATCCCTGAAGCCTTGACGAAAATAGACTATTCCACTTACCGAAAAATTAACTTTCAAAAAAATGCGGCAGTCTGGGGAAGCACCCCAACGCCATTTTCCATAGAACTGTTTGCGCCTGGATTTCTCTACAAAGAGCTGATTGATATTGATGTCGTTGAAAATGGTCAATCCATTTCGATGGGGCTTTCTGAATCGTCATTCAATGTGCCGGATGAATCAATCGGCAGACTTCTGGCGGAAATTGGTAAATTTGCGGGTTTTCGCCTGCATTATCCCATTAACCGCAGTGACTATAATGATGAGTTTATTGTTTTTCAGGGGGCCAGTTACTTCCGCGGCATATCCAAAGGCCAGTTATATGGATTGTCCGCCCGCGGGCTTGCGATCAATGTGGCAGGGCCGAAAGGCGAAGAATTTCCTCTGTTCAAACACTTCTGGATTGAACGTCCGTCGAAACATCACGATGCGATTGTCGTCCATGCATTGCTCGACAGCAAAAGTGTCACAGGGGCGTATCGTTTTGGTATTTACCCCGGTGCACCCACCTGGATGGATGTCGATGTCATCCTTTTTCCACGGCAGGATGTTCAGCATGTGGGCATGGCACCGTTGACTTCGATGTTCATGCACGGCGGAATAGATCGTTCCGATATCGCAGATTACCGCCCTGCCGTGCATGACTCTGAAGGCCTGTTGATGGAAAACGGCAATGGTGAAAAGATCTGGCGGCCGCTCAATAATCCGCGCAAACTGCAGGTGAGCGCATTTATGGGAGAAAACCCGAAAGGATTTGGCCTGATTCAGCGGCATCGGCAGTTTGATTATTATCAGGATCTGGAAGCGAAATATCACCTTCGGCCATCGGCCTGGATTGAACCGTCTGGCGATTGGGGCAAGGGTCATATAGAACTGTTTGAGATTCCGTCAGATTCTGAAGCCAACGACAATATTGTTGCCTACTGGAAACCAGAGGCGGGCTTGAAAAAAGGCCAGCCGTTTGCGTATTCATACCGCCTGTCCTGGCCGGATAATATACCGAAAAAAATGGGAAAAATGCGTGTTGTCCGCTCGGCGCCGGCCAGAAATTATTTGCTGATAAAAAAAGCGAAATCGTCATCGATTACAGCCCGTTGAGAGCGGATGAGGTGGGCAGTATCGGCATCAATGCAGGGATCAGTGCGGGCGCAGTTTTATCGACACGGATCGAACCCAATCCCTATATCGGCGGGGCAAGGGTATTTATCACATTCGATCTCAAAAATGCTGATGTGGCTGAATTACGTGTACAGCTCAAACAGAATGAAAAACCGATCGGCATGACCTGGCTTTACCGGCTTACCTCCCAGGACTGGCCGCTATGAACCGGAAAGTGACGAACAGATACCCTGCCGACCGCGCGGTGCCTGAGGAATCTCCTCTTTCCATGCCCCGCCACCGGGTGTCGGAAAAAAGGGCCAGGATCAAAAACGATCAACAGCCCTTTTTCCAGGGATTTTTTACGCTTTTTTCCCGGCTCTTTGTGCTGTCTGTCACAGGAATTCTGTCTGTTTACGGCATCACTGAGATGCATGGGGTCCTGACCACCGATACCGTCACCGCCTTACAGTGGGTGTTTCTGGTTCTGTTCAGCATTAATTTTACCTGGATCGCTTTTTCATTTTCACAGGCATTGCTGGGCTTTCTGGTCCTTCTCAAGCCCCGTTTAATCAAACAACGTGAAATGGAACCACCCTTTAAACCGCGATCCTGCTGCCGGTTTACAATGAAGATCCCGTTCGTGTCCGGGCCGCGATAGCGGCCATGAGGTCTGATCTGCTGGCCAAAGCGCCGGGCAGGTTTGCGTTTTTTATTCTCAGTGACACCAACCGGGCCGATGCCTGGATTGCCGAGGAACATGCCTTCATGGATCTGGTCGATAACTCCGATACGGGGTGTCCGGTTTATTACCGTCGCCGTCACCAGAACAAAGAACGCAAGGCAGGCAATATCGGCGACTGGGTCCACCGATGGGGCGGTGATTACGGGGCCATGGTCGTGCTGGATGCCGACAGCATCATGAGTGCGGAATCCGTGGTGACACTGTCCCGCCGACTGGCGGCATCCCCGGGGGTGGGACTGATTCAGACCCTGCCGACCATAGTTTTTGCCAACACCCTTTACGGCCGGCTGCAACAGTTTTCCAATCACTGCTTTGGTCCGGTTTATGCGGCGGGGTTGTCCTGCTGGCATGGGGTGTCATCCAATTTCTGGGGCCACAATGCCATCATCCGCACGGAAGCGTTTGCAAAATCCTGCCACCTTCCGATTCTGTCCGGAAACCGCCGTTTGGCGGGCATGTTTTAAGTCACGATTTCATTGAAGCGGCCCTGCTTCGTCGGGCCGGCTGGGGCGTGCGGTTCGATACCGATATTCAGGCGTCTTTTGAACAGGCACCGCCATCACTCATTGATGTGCTTGTTCGGGACCGCAGGTGGTGTCAGGGCAATTTGCAGCATATGCGTATCATGTTTGCAAAAGGCTTAGTGCTGCCGACCCGGCTGCATCTTTTTTCAGGGATCATGTCTTACCTGAGCGCTGTTTTCTGGTTATCGCTGATTCTTGTGGGGCTTGCCATTGCCGTTCAGGCGGAGTTTGTCCGTCCGGAGTATTTTGCCAATCCATCCTTGTTTCCCACCTGGCCGGTATTTGATTCGGAAAGGGCCCTGCGGTTATTTGGCGTGTCAATGGCAATTGTGCTTGCACCGAAAGTGTTCGGCTGGTTTGCCGCCATGGTTCATGTTCGCCGGTGCCTGCGATTCGGCGGACCGGTCCTGTTGACGCTCAGCACTTTGCTGGAAGCGGTGCTTTCAGGGTTATACGCCCCGATTCTGATGGTATCCCAGGTTGGTGTCGTTTTTCCATATTCAGAGGAAAAGACAGCGGGTGGCTGCCGCAATCACGGGAGGACGGCGCACTGGGCTGGAAATCAGTGATACGCCACCACGCAGGGCACACGCTCTTTGGAGCAACGCTTGCCGTCATTTCCCTGTCACTCAGCAAAGAACTCTTTTTCTGGCTGTTACCGATTTCAGCCGGGTTGATCCTGTCAATCCCCCTGTCATGGTTCAGTGGGGGGACTAGGCGGACAAAATGGATTAAAATGACCGGATTGCTGCGTGCCCCTGAAGAAAAAAACCGGTTCAAATTCTGATTCAGCTCAAGCAGAAACTGGCTGAAATACCTCAATCAGAAAAAACAGGGGTGTTAACCAGGCTTGTCAATCATCCACACTTGTTTCAATGGCATCTCTCCCAGTTGCCTGACACCGAAGGGGAAAAACAGACGTTTGATCGGTCCAGAATACTTGCCGAATGGAAACTGCACCATACTGACAGTATCAGGCAGCTGGAATCATGGCTGGAACCTGCGGAAGCGCTGGCCCTGTTACGTCATCCCGATTGTCTGAATCAGTTGCGCAGAATCGGGGTCAATGCCGTTGGCAGAATTAGCTTTCGCAATGCCGGGCGTAACGCCTTTGAGCGGACAGACCTGTCTGCGGGGGCGTTTGAAGGCAGGCCCGGACCGAACACCCATACAGGCAGACTGTTATGGGACACCTGGGATACTTATTTACAGCAAATTTTATAATGCTGCGACAGGGACCAGAACGAGTCAGCCGGCGGAAACCCTGAGATAAAAGGTTTGGACGTCCCGTGCCCGCTATTCCCCAATGATTTTGACGAGAACCCGTTTTTTCCTTCGGCCGTCAAATTCCCCGTAGAAGATACGTTCCCAGGTGCCGAAATCCAGTTTACCGTCTGTAACGGCGACTACGCTTTCCCGGCCCATGATCTGCCGTTTCATGTGGGCATCGGCATTGTCTTCCCCCACATTGTGACGGTAGCCGGACACCGGTTCATGGGGGGCCAGTTTTTCCAGCCATGTGTCATAATCCTGGTGCAGCCCGGATTCATCGTCATTGATGAACACCGAGGCGGTGATATGCATGGCGTTCACAAGGACCAGTCCTTCCTTGATCCCGCTCTCGTCGATGCACTGCTGCACCTCCGGGGTGATATTGATGAACGCCCGGCGGGTCGGGACATTGAACCACAGTTCTTTTCGAAAGGTTTTCATGAGTCTCCTCAATGTTCGGGTTTTCCGTCAGTTTCATGTCTTTGCCGGCCGCAGACAATCCTTTAATACCCCGCCATGGTCCGGGATTGCAAGTGATTTTTGCCGGCATGCCTTCCGGCCGGGAAGCGGGCACCTCCGGGGCAGAACCCCAGTCCCGTATTGCATCTCAGAGATTCCGGCCAAACCCGGACGGTTTTTTTGGGCTTTGCCGTGCAAGCCGATGTCCTGAAACGGTTTTGCCGGAAAAAAATGTAATTGTGCAAAAGTGTGTCTGCCATCTCCTTTTCAAATGCAAACGATTGTCGTTGGTTTTTCAGGTCTGTATGATAATTGCTGAATTGCTGAGTTTTAGAAGTTTTCCGAATAGTTACGACCTGCCCTGAAATTGAGTCCACCGTATAATATCTCATCCAGATGATATGTTTGGCATCGACAATAGACAATGAATCTCCAAAAGCGGGAATAGCAAAAATGGGTACAATGTTTCAAACCTGGAATATCGGTCAAATAGAAATAAAAAATCGCCTGGTACGGAGTGCTACAGTAGAAGGTCTCTCCATGGAAGACGGTAAGCCCACGCAAAGGCTGATCGAAAAGATTACAGATTTTGCCTTTGGAGGCGTTGGAATGATAATAGCCGGGGCTGCATATATTAGCCTTGATGGGCAGGCTGACAAAAATATTACCGGACTTCATAATGACGATGTTATCAAGCCATTAAGCCAAATGTGCCGGGCGGTAGAGCAAGCCGGTGGTATCCTTGCTGCTCAGCTGCTCCATTGCGGTTCAACCGTAGGCCCTGAATTTTTTGCGCAGAAGAAGGTTTGTTTAGGTCCTTCGACAATTGTTGATCCTGTATCAAATCCCCCCTGTTAAAGAATTGGGTAAAGCGCACATCCATAAGCTTATCAATGATCACGGAAAAGCCGCTGCAAGGGCAAAAAAGGCGGGATTTCATGCCGTTCAGATCCATGCTGCCCACGGTTATCTTATCAATCAGTTCCTAAGTAAATCACGGAATTATCGTAAAAATTAATATGGCGGATCAGTTAAAAACCGTGCCCAATTTTTATATCAGGTATATGAAGAAATTAGAGGCGCTGTTGGCCAAGATTTCCCGGTAATAGTAAAGATGAGTGCCCATGATGGATTTGCCGGAGGTGTGATGCCTGAAGAATCGGTAGAAGTGGCATCGAAACTTGACACCCTGGGGATTGATGCCATGAGAAATCCCCGCCCATTATCTCATGGGTGGGCCAAGATTGTAATCGAAGGGGGTATGTCCATTTTTGAAGTGCGTTGATATTTTCCAAAACAGATTCTGGCAGATAGATTGATTTTTGGGGATAGGAATTGAATTCCCTCCATTTACTTCGCCTTGTAACGGTTTTCGGGAAGGAACATGGAACCTATCCCCTGCCTGGAGTACAGCCTTTTTTTTCTCCGAGAAACAATCGCCGGGCTCATTGTTCCGCACCAGCCTGTCAGCGATTTGACTGTATCGCAGATGATCCCGGGTGTAATAATTTCTGATCTTTATATGGATCTTATAAC
>LQAF01000029.1_pt1 | contig 28489 bp, 32 predicted proteins | sample 1535781 | NCBI WGS metagenome assembly LQAF01 (sample SAMN04331583, study PRJNA305678) | bioreactor metagenome | isolation source: bioreactor_2 inoculated with Wadden Sea sediment 2nd replicate of a... | place: Germany:Bremen
ATAGGTCAGAAACTGAGATTTGCCGCATCGGGCCGACAGGCGGTCAAAGGTATGTTTGAACGCCATCAGGTCATCCATGGTCTGTTTGCCCATGTGGTCAAGAACATGTGGGACACAATGTTCCGGTGCGATTTAAGCTGGCCGGATACATGGTCTTTCACCAGTTTTTCCAGAAATGCCATCCCGTGCCGTTTGTCTTTCAGGATCAGATCGTATCGGATTCCGGAGGTGATAAATACTTTTTTGATACCGGCCAGGCCGCCCAGTCTTTTCAGCAGATCCAGGTACTGGGAATGGTTGGGGCGCAGGGCGCTGCATGGAACGGGAAACAGACACCCTTTGTCCTGGCAGGCCCCTTTGGTTATTTTTTTTTGGCATTCAAATCCGTACATGTTGGCTGTGGGGCCGCCCAGATCCATGATATTGCCCTTGAAGTCCGGATACGTTGTGAATTGTTTGGCCTGGCGGACAATGGAGTCCATGCTGCGGCACTGCACGGTTCTCCCCTGGTGAATCGTGATGGCACAGAACCGGCATTCGCCGTAACAACCGTAATGGGTGGGGATGGCGAACCGGATGGTGTCCAGGGCCCGCACCGGCCCCATGGCCTTATAAAAGGGGTGGACGTCGTGCTCATACGCCAGGTCATGGATCTCGTCCATGTCGGGGGTGGTGGAGGCCGGGGCCGGCGGGTTCAGGATCAGGTACCGGTCGTTGTGGGCCTGGCAAAGGCCCTGGGCAGTCAAAGGGTCTGTGTTCTGATAAAAGGTATGGAATGCCTGGACATAAGCCTTTTGGCTTTTGGTTATGGTTTCGAATGACGGCAGGGCCAGCCCTTTTTTTGTTTGGGCGATATAGGCGATACCGGCAATGTCCTCAATCGTTTTTTTGTTTTTCAATGCTTTTGCCAATAGACGGATGGGGATATGGCCCATGCCGAACACCAGAAAATCGCCTTTTGCATCAAAAAGAATGGACCGCCGGATTTTGTTTGACCAGAAATCATAATGGGCCGTGCGCCTCAGGCTGGCTTCGATCCCTCCCAGAACGATGGGGGGGGTGGGTTTGCAAAACCGGCGGATCAGGTTGGCATAGGCGATCACGGCCCGATCCGGCCTGCGGTTATTCACATATCCCGGGGTGTAGTCATCGGTTTTGCGCCGTTTTTTCAGAGGCGTGTAATTGGCTACCATGGAATCCACGGCCCCGCCCGTCACTCCCCAGAAAAGTGCGGGGGTGCCCAAACGAAGGATATCCTCGGGGGTATCCAGAGCCGGCTGGGCAATGATCCCCACCCGGAACCCGTCCTTGAGAAGGATCTTGCCGATCAGGCTCACCCCCATAAAAGGGGAGTCGATATAGGTGTCGCCCGTAACCAGGACAATGTCCAGCCGGTCCCAGCCCAAAGCGGTCACTTCGGCCATGGTGGTGGGGATAAACATGAGCGACGTCAGTGTTCCGGAGGAGGTATCGGAAAAAAGGCATTCATCGGTTGGGTATGATTTCCAGCCAGTATCCGTCCGGATCACTGATGAAATAGATGCCCATCTCCTGGTTTCATAACAGATGCAGCCCATCTGTTTGTGATGGGCATGGGCCACGTCAAAATCATTAGTTTTAAAGGCGATGTGAAACTCTTCATCCCCTAAATCATAGGGGGTTGTCCGGGATTTGAGCCAGGTCAGTTCCAGTTTGTTGGTGCTGATGCCGTCTTCGAGATATACGATAATAAAACTGCCGTCGTAAGCCTTTTTGCGCCGGGCTTCTTTCAGGCCCAGAGCCTTGTCATAAAAAGCCAGGCTTTTGTCCAGGTCCAGAACATTGATATTGAAGTGATCGATGGTGAATTTCATGGGTGCTCCCTTAATCCGTCCCTGCGCGGACAGGTTATCTGTCCTTGCAGGTCTGTTTGAGTCGGTTGTAGTCAATGGCCCGTTGGATGGCGATGCCGCTTTGTTCGGCAATGGCCAGGGCAAAATTGATATCGGGATGGGAGAATTGGCGCACCTCTTCGGTGAGCAGGCGCAGAATGCCGATCACTTCCTCGTTGAACGTGACCGGCACGGCCAGAATACTGGCGATGCCTTCCAGTTCCGCTTCCTTATGGTATTTGGTATGGAGGTCGGTTTTGGCATCCAAAATGACCACCGGCTCTCCCTGTTTCAGGTAATAGGTGGCCAGTTCCCTGTCTAAAGGCCCTCTTTCCAGGTAGGTCCGGCTTAATCCATACGCCGCTTTCAGTTCAAGGCCTCCCTTGTGTTCTTCCATCAGCCGGATGGTGGCGGCCTTCAGGTTCATGACTTCAGGCAGACGGGTGACAATCATATCCAGGATCTTGTCCAGTTCATAGGTGGAATGGATCTTTTTGCTGATGGCAAGAATGGTTTCAAAATAATTCAGCTGGGTCTGCTGATCGGCGAAAATCCGTGTATTTTCAGTGGCAATGCCGCATTGTTCCCCCAGTGCGGCGACAAAATTGATTTCATCGGGCTTGAATTCATACGGTTTTTGCACAACACCCTCAGAATTCCGACATTTTTTCCACGGATAGGAATGGGGACCACCAGAATGGATTGAATGCCTTCTTGAATCACGCTGTCCTGGTATTGAACCCGGGGATCACCGGCCGCTTTTTTAATCACAATAGGCGTGCCTTCAAGGGCCTTGAAAACCGGCTCTTCATGATCAATGGGACCCCGGTTCAGATAGGCATCACTCAAACCACTGGCACTTCGAAGTACCAGCTTTTTGTCCGCCTCATCCAGCAGCCGGATGGTGGCGGCATCCACATCCATGATTTCGGGCAGTTTGCCGGTGATCAGTTCAAAAATGTCATCCGTTTTTTCAGCGGCGGTGATTTTTTGGGTAACGTCGATAAATAAATCAAAATAGGACGACTTGCACGCTGCTATTTCCATAAAATCCTCTTTTTACGACTGTTGGTTGAATCTTCCTGCTCACCAAGTCACATAAATTATAAATATATTTCAGCAATTGACTCTGTCAATAAAAATTTCCCTGGTTTGATTTATGAAAATGTCCGTTTCTCTTTTCCGGGTTCATTGCTATACTGGACATCATGAATGGAAAAAGGAATCAAAGAGAACGTATTTTTCAGAACATTCGATCGGTCTGGCAAAAGATCCGGAAAACCGGGCGGATTTTTCAGATGACAACTTTTGCATGCCTTGTGCTCGGGGTACCCATCAATGCGGTGGGTGTTTCATTGACCACATCGAATTTTCAAACGTTTCAGAGAGAAATCGTTGACTATCAAAATCGGCTGAATCCAAAATTCAAAAAAACACCGCGGAAGAAAACGTTATACATTATCGTCCATACTTCAGAACTCGGGCTGTCCGCCACTTTGCGAGTTGTGGCCCGGGGAAAGCGCTTGACAGGGGGCCGTAGCACACCCGGGGGCCATGCCAATTACGTGATCGCGAGAAACGGGACCACCTATCGGGTGTTAGACAAGCGGTTCCGGGCCGATCATGCCGGGCTGTCCATGTGGGACGGCCGGCAGGATATCTCGTCGGTATCCATCGGGATCGAACTGGTGGGATACCATAACGCGCCGCTGACGGATGCGCAATACCGGTCTGCAGCCTTGCTTGTCAAAATTCTTCAGAAAGTCTATTCCCTGGATGATCAGGCCGTGCTCACCCACAGCCAGGTCGCCTATGGCCGTCCCAATCCCTGGTTTCTCGGAGATCATCGGGGCAGAAAGCGGTGTGCCAGAAATTTTGACCGTGCCCGGGCCAGGCTGGGGCCAACCGTGGATAAAGATCCGGATGTCAGGGCCGGGCGGCTTCTGCCGGACCCCTCTCTGGCGGATTTTTTCTATGCACCCGGACCGGCGGTGGCTGCCACGGGTCCGGTTCCCGGTCTGATTTCAAAAAAGCGGACGGCCTGGGCCATTGCCGGCGAGGAATATGATTATCCGACCACTGTATATGTACTTCCCAGCGGCCGCCGTTTGACAGGTGATCGGATCGCGGAGACGGTGGGGTGGCATCTGTTGCCGGTCAATACCCGGGTGCTGCTCAATCAAAAATTTCAGAAAGCTGAAATCGCGGTTCCGGAATATCCTTTAAAATCCATTACCGATCAAATGACTGCCTGGTCTCTCGCCGGTCCGGCCTATAAATTGGATTCCACCATCTATTTTCTGCCGTCCGGTTCAGTCCAGCCAGGCTCCCGTATTTCCGACTGGGATGATCTGCCGCTGAACACACAGGTGATCGTGGGGTATCAGGGACCGTTTGTCATCACCAGAAAAAAGACGGCCTACCAAATTGCCGGCCTGAAATACAAGGAAGCGGCCACCGTCTATTATCTTCCTCCTGGACAGGTTAAAACAGGGGCTGAAATATCGGATTTTGCCAGTCTGCCGGAAGGCACACAGCTTTATTTACCCATAGACAGTCTGCCGCCTGGCTAGCAGAAACGATCAGTAGGTGTAAAACAGCTGTTGAATGTGTGGCGGAGCATACGGTATAGACAAAGCCAGCATCAGAAGGATCCGGGCTTTGGCCGGATTGAGTTCATCCGACACAATGAATCCCAGCGAATCGTCATCCAGTTCCACATTCCGGCTCACCGTGCCAGTGGACACCCGGGAGCTTCTGACAATGCCGATCCCCTGGGCCGCTTTGCGTGCGGCATTCTTTACGGTGGCCTGATTCATGTTTCCGTTGCCATCCCCGGCAATGACAATGCCTCTGGCTCCGGCGGCCAGGGAAAAATCGATCAGATCCGGCGGCATGTCAATGCAGGCATAAACGATGTCCACCCGGGGAAGTATCGGGACGGGGGGCTGACAGAACCGGCTCGAGAATTCGCTCAGATAGGTGTGCTGCCGGAAAGGAAATCGGAAATAAGCGGTTTTTCCGAAGTTGACGGTTCCCATCAGGCCGTTGACAGGGGATAAAAATGTTTCCACGGAGGTGGTGTTGGTTTTGGTCAGGGAATGGGCCCCGTGAATCCGGTCGTTCATCACCACCAAGACCCCCGTTCCAGGGCATTGGGATCAGCTGCCACGGCCACGGCATTGAACAGGTTCAGCGGGCCGTCCGCGGAAATGGCATTGGCCGGGCGCATGGCCCCGGTCAGCACTACCGGTTTGGGACTGTTCACGGTAAGGTTCAGAAAAAAGCGGTTTCCTCCATGGTGTCGGTGCCGTGGGTGACCACAATGCCGTGAACGTCGTCATGTGTCATCAATTCGTTGATGCGGCAGGCCAGGCGGATCAGGATTTCAAAAGACATGTCCTGGGATCCGACATTGGCGATTTGTTCTCCTGAAATGTCAGCCAGGTCTTTCAAAGCCGGAACCGCGTCGATCATTTTCTGAATGTCCATTTGTCCTGCACAGTATTCGGACTGGGACGGAGCCCGGCTGATGCCGGCAATGGTACCGCCGGTGGCCAGAATCATGACATGGGATTTCATGGAACGCCTCTTCAATACAACGTGATTTTTTTGTGATACCCAACGGTTCAATTTTTTTCAAAATAGCAGACGTAAGGTTTTTTAGCCAGGTGCCGCAGCAGATTTTTTGTGAATTTGCTTGAAAAAAAAGGAGCTGTGGATAAGATACCCGAAATGAAAAAAAAACTGGCATATACACGCTTTTCCTGTTGTTTTTGATGTCGGCAGGTGTCAGCGTTCCCCGGGGGTGGGCCCAGGATATAGCGCCCATCATCGAGCAGACGTCTGAACCACCGGTGATGGTTCAGGCGGTAATGTGCGAATTCATTGAAAATTTTCTGCCGGTCACCCCGGCGGTGGTATTTTCCATTTCTCTGGGTCGGGTATTCTGTTTTACTGCGTTTGATCCAGTTTATGAAGATACCGTGGTGTTTCATCGTTGGTACCGGCAGGACCGGTTGATTTCCAATGCCAGGCTGGTGTTGCTCCCGCCCAAATGGTCTTCGTTTTCCAGTATGCAGCTTCGAAGTGCGGACAAGGGGCCTTGGCGGGTGGAAATTGTAGACAGCCGGGAAAAGGTGTTGAAAACGCTTCGCTTTGGGATTTCAGACTGATCCGTGATGGGGAGCTTCTTCGATATCGGATGGCAAAACGGGCTGGATATCGCCCTGAACACCTATATTCTTTTCCGGCTGTATGTGCTGTTCCGGGGAACCAACGTCCTCCGGGTCCTGTTGACTATGGTGGTGCTGCTAGTATTTAGACAGGTGGCGTTTTTCATGGGGCTGATCATCACCAGCTGGGTCCTGCAGGGTGTGATTGCCGTGGCGGCACTGGTGATCATTATCGTATTTCGCAATGAAATTTCATCCGCGCTCAGACCCGTGACCTGAAATATTTTTTCTGGGGGATTCCCCGTCAGAAAGTCAAGACACCCGTGGGCATCATAGTGGAGAGTGTGTATGAACTGGCCAGAAAAAAAATAGGTGCCCTGATTGTTCTGCCGTTGAGCACGGGAATGGAAAGTGTGGTTCAAGAAGGGATCCCCTGGCAGGGAAAGCTTTCCCAAGAGATGCTCATCAGTATTTTCTGGCGTGACAATCCGGTCCATGACGGGGCGATTGTGATCCGGGGGGATCGGGTTACAGAGGTCGGTGTGATTCTTCCGCTGTCCAAGCGGACCGATCTGCCTTCCCGTTTCGGAACCCGGCATCGGGCTGCGGTGGGGCTGGCGGAACAGACCGATGCCATGGTGATCGTGGTGTCTGAGGAACGGGGAAAGATTACCCTGGTCCGAGATAAGTCGATTTATGATATCAATGATGCGGGTGTGCTTGAAAAGATGCTGACTCAGCATGCAGGCGGAGACCTGTCCGTCCAGAACGTCAAAAAACAGACCCGGGAACTGGTGGTGGCGTCGATCGTTTGTCTGTTGTGTGTCACCGGGTTGTGGGTCAGTTTTTCAAGGGGGTGGAAACTCTTTCCACCCATGATGTGCCAGTCGAATTTGTCAAATCAGATCAGAAAATGGAGGTCTTTTCTTCATCTGCCAGCAGTGTTCGGCTTTTGGTCAGTGGTTCCAGGCCCCTGATCCGGTCTTTAAGGCCGGACCGCATCAATGTCAAGCTGGATATTGCCAATACCTCCCCGGGTAAAAATACCCTGTCAGTCGGGCGGAATGCCATTTCAGTGCCGCCGGGTATTTCGGTGAAAAGTATCGAACCATCCATACTGGAGGTATTCGTGGACGTGCCATTGAAAAAAGAGATTCCGATTCAATCGTTCTGGGCCGGCAGGCTTTCTTTGGACCTGATCATGACCCAAGTAAAGGTTGAACCTGGAAAGGTTCTGGTTGTAGGCCCTTCTAAGGTTTTACAGGATATCGATACCCTGTTTACGGAACCGATCTCTTTGGACGGCATCACTGAATCAGGCAAAATCAGCGCCAATATCGTTTTTAGCCCCTCCACTATCCGTCCTGATGATCAGAAAAAAGCAGTGTCCAACTGGAATATACAGTGGAGAAACGAAAAAATACCGCATCCTGAAAAATAGGTGCTTCAACGCTGTCCTCCTTAAAAAGCACAGAATTATTGGCCGCTGTCAGGCGTTTGTTCGTCTTTGCCGGTACCTGCCCTTCCGTCATCGCACGCATCCTGCGGCGATTCATTGGGTCTTGCATGTTCAGCAAACTCGGAAGCCTGGGTACACACATCCAGAGGAGTTCCTTGGTTTTCTTTTTTCTTGTCAGAGTTTTTCATCTTGGCACCTCACTGCAACGGCATTCTGTCAATGCTGTCTTTTAACTGGTTGATTTCGATTCCTAAGCTGACGCACTGTTTGCCTTCCATGCACAAACGGGCATCATCAGGTTCCAGAAACGTTTTCAATTCTTTTCTGTCTTTTTTAAGATGAACGGTCCATCGACCATTGTCTCTATCATATCCGACATCCAGATCAATACCGCATTCGCCAATATCCGGATATATGGATCGAATTTTTTCACATAATTTCTTTTTATCCATGGCTGCTCTCCTTTTTTGGGATTCGCGTCCTTTTATATTTAATTAAGCTAACTACTGATTTGTGATATTCAAGTGGTATTGATGGAAACGCCCCTGTCTGATAGGGAGGGCATTCAGCAATCGGCTTGACAGTCTCACCCAAACTCTTTAGATTGATTTGTAAACAATAATTATTCAAATGGAGAAACAGTATGCTGAAACTTGGAGAAAAAGGGGTTATTCCCCAGAATGATAATGAGACCTATGCCATTGCCCCCCATATTCCCTGTGGGGTGGTGACACCGGATCTGCTAAGAAAGATTGCCGATGTATCTGAAAAATATCAGGCCAAAGCCATTAAAATCACCGGGGCGACCCGGGTGGCCATCGTAGGACTGAAAGAATCGGATATCGATGCGGTCTGGGAAGAACTGGGGCTGGAAAAGGGCGCAGCCGTCGGTCTTTGTGTGAGAAGCATCCGGGCGTGCCCCGGCACCACGTTCTGCAAACTGGGCAAACAGGATGCATTGGGAATCGGCATGGCGCTGGACAAGAAATACCATGCTGCCGCACTGCCTGGCAAATTCAAGATGGCGGTATCCGGGTGCAAGCTCAGCTGTTCGGAATCCTGGGTCCGGGATGTCGGACTGATCGGATTTCCCGAGGGATGGACCCTGACCATCGGGGGGAATGTGGGCATGACCCCCCGGATCGGAAAAGAACTGAAGACCGGACTGGATGATGACCAGGTGATGGCTGCTGTGGAAAAAGTGATCGCCGTATATGTCGATCAGGCCAAACCGGGGGAACGTCTGGGAAAAATGATCGAACGGGTCGGGCTGGACCCTTTTAAATCAGCGATATAAACCTCGCAGCACTTCTTATATCTGACGGATCGATTTCGTCTTGACGCTGCACCGGAAAAATTAACCCCGGCCGATTAGGTGCCATCCGGTGCAGCGCTAATCGTTGATTTATCAACTATTGCCTATCTTTTGCAATTCAATTTTTATAGATAACTCCCATTTCTTACATGCCAAATCGGTCATTTTTTTTGAATTCATGATTTTTTGCTTGACAATGCAATCGAATTGTATCAAAAAATGGCTATGAAATAGATACATTAAAGCAGCATTGCCCATGGTCATCTTATTCGCAAACAGGGGAGGGTTTTTTATGTCATCAAATCAATACTTTAACTACGAAGGGCCGTGGTCGGATGCCAGCGAATCGCTGATGTGCACGGATACCGGCGATTGGCGAACCAAACGGCCGGTGGTGGACAAGGAGAAGTGTATTTTCTGCGGTTTCTGTGCCATCTACTGCCCGATTCAGGTGATGGTAATGACAGCGGACAGCTGTTTCGAACCGGATCTGGATTTTTGCAAAGGATGCGGCATCTGCGCAAAAGAATGCCCGAAAGGGGCGATCACCATGGTTTCGGAAGGGGAGTTTGTATCATGAATGCCACTGCAACATCATCACGTATCAAAGTCATTACCGGAAACGCGGCAGCTGCCATCGCCGCCAAACTGGCACGGCCCGATGTGGTGGCGGCTTACCCCATCACGCCCCAGACCGAGGTGATCGAACAGATCTCGAGCTTTCACGCTTCCGGTGAGATGGATTGCGAACTGATCACCGTGGAAGGCGAAAATTCCGCCATGAACGCGGTAATGGCGGCATCTCTGGCAGGTGCCCGGGTGTTCACCGCATCCTCCTCCTGGGGACTGGTCTTTATGTATGATGCGGTCCTGGCAACAGCCGGTGCCAGAGCGCCCGTTGTCATGGTCAATGTCAACCGGGAAACCCCGGGGATCATTGCGGTGTCTTCCGGCCAGCAGGACATGATTTCCACAAGGGATGCCGGCTGGATATTTCTGATAGCTGAAAATTGCCAGGAGATTCTGGATCTGGTGCTTCAAAGTTACCGCCTGGCTGAGGATTACGATATTCAAGTGCCGGTTATGGTGCATTATGACGGGTTTTTCCTGTCCTATCTGTCTGAAGGGGTGGAGATCCCGGAACAGGAAACCGTGGATCAGTTTCTATCCGTGTTGAAATCCCAGCCCAAACGCACAGTACTTCGCCCCGGTGAAAAACTGGGAGTCGGCACTCATGGAATTCTGGGTGGATATATGGAGCTACGGCATAAACATGTGACCGCCTTGGAACGGTCAAAATTCAAATTTGATGCCATTGACCGGGAATTTGCCGATATTTTCGGCCGGTCCTATGGTGGACAGCTGGAAGAGTACCGCACCGAGGATGCGGATATGGTCCTGGTGGGATCCGGATCCATGTGCGGGACCATCAAATCGGTCATTGATGAGCGGCGGGAAAAAGGGGAACGCATTGGGCTGGTGAAGATCCGCATGTACAGGCCGTTCCCTCATCAAGCCTTGGTCAAGGCCCTGAGAGGTAAAAAGGCGATCGGCGTGGTGGATCGCAGTCTGGCATTCGGGTTTGACGGCGGTCCCATCTACACGGAGCTTAAATCATTTGAAACCCGGCTGGGCGGAGCGAAACTGGTCAGCTTTATCGATGGCATCGCCAATACCGATATCACCAAAACCAACGTGGAACAGATGATCCAAATGACGGCTGATCTGGCGGCCGGTAAAGATGTCCCGGAAGTGACCTGGGTGTCGTACCCGGAAGCCAATACAGATAAGGGGGAAAAATAACATGGCTGAAAAAAAGAAAGGCCGGCTGACCAAGGTACTGGATTACCTCAAACATGACGACCCGTTTTCAAAAGGGGTGGCATTCTGCCCGGGGTGCGGGCTGGAACTGCTGTTACGGTTTATTCCCCGGGTTCTGGGAAATGACATCATCATTACCGGAACCCGTCTTGTTCCGCCCCGGTGCTGCTGGGTCAGAACAAAAAATCATGGCACACTCTTTCCTATTTCGGAACCCTGATGACCGGGGCCGCCGCAAATGCCACCGGCCTGGTGAGGTATTACAAAAAGGCGGGGATCGATAACACAGTGGTCTGTTTCAACGGGGACGGCACAGCCAATGATATCGGATTCGGCAACCTGTCCGGGGCAGCCGAGCGCAACGAACCCTTTATTTATATCTGCTATGACAATGAAGGGTACATGAACACCGGTATTCAGAAAAGCGGCACCACCCCGTATGGTGCGACCACCACTACCACGCCCTACGGTACCGTGCATAAAGGAAAAAACCTGCGGCGCATGAACCTGGGTTTGAAAATGGCCATGAACAAGATTCCGTATACGGCCACGGCCACCCTCAGCGATCTGGAGGATCTGGCCAAAAAATTGCTCAAGGCAAAAAAAGCCAAAGAACGCGGTTTTTGTTTTCTTCATGTGTTCGCACCCTGCCCCACCGGCTGGGGGGCGAATCCTGCAGATACCATCGAAATCTGCCGGCAGGCGGTTAAAACCAATTACTTTCCTTTGTGGGAGGCGGAAAACGGGAAAATCCGCATGACGAAAACCGTCAAAAAACCCAAACCCGTGAGCAATTACACTAAAATGATGAAAAATTCAATCACATGACCGAAGAGGACCTGACGATTCTTCAGGATGATGTGGAATATGAATATTGCCTTTTGGGCGGACTGAGTGTGCTGGAAGCGGAATGCCAGCTACCGGTTTCTGCGGAAGATTAAGGAGAGAAATTATGATGAGTGAAGTCAGATTCCATGGCAGGGGCGGGCAAGGGGTGGTGACCACCTCCAAGATTCTGGCCAATGCATTTGCCAGAACCGGGCAGTTCGGTGCCAGTTTTCCCATGTTCGGATTTGAACGCAGAGGAGCTCCGGTGACGGCATTTGGACGGTTTTCCGACAAACCGGTGAAAGAGAAAACCCAGATTTACAATCCCAATATTCTGGTGGTGCTGGATCCGTCCCAGAAGCATTCTCAGGCCGTGTTTGACGGACTGTTGCCAGGCGGCATGCTGTTGCTCAACGATAAAAAAACCAGGACGATGTCCGCCATGAGAATCTGAAAAAGCTGGCGGTGGTGGATGCCAACGGCATTGCCCTGGAAGAGATCGGATTGCCCATTCCCAACACCGTGGTGGTGGGGGCGTTTGCCAAAATGTCCGGGTTGCTGGATATCGAGCCGGTGTTAGAGGCCCTGGCGGATTACTTTTCAGGAAAAAAGCTGGATGCCAATAAGATCTGTGCCAGAAGAGGGTTCGAAGAGGTATCAACCGTTGATCTTTAGGCTGCATGACACAGAATCCAAATCAAAAAATAATTATGAATGTATTATGAAAAAGGAGCTGCTATGCCTAGATGGGGAATGGTAATCGATGTAAAGCGGTGTATCGCCTGCTGGGGGTGCACCATCGCGTGTAAAGAAGAACATTTTCTGCAACCCGGGGTATTCTTTAACCGGGTGCTGATCGGAGAAACAGGCAAATTTCCCACTTCTTCCAAGCTGATTTATCCGATCCTGTGCAACCATTGTGAAGATGCCGCCTGTGTGGAAGCTTGCCCCACCGGTGCGACCTATGTCAGAGAAGACGGCATCGTGGCCATTGACGATACCAAATGTGTGGGATGCCGGGCCTGTATGATCGCATGTCCGTATCAGCAGCGGACCTATTATGATGAAAAAGTCAAAAACCGGGAATATTTTCCGGGCCAGGGCAAGACCGAGATGGAAATTATCGGTGAAAAGCTGTATCCATTCAAACTGGGAACCGTAATCAAGTGCAATTTCTGTTCGGAAAGAGTGGATGCGGGCACCAAAAAAGGGTTGGCTCCGGGCAAAGATGAAGAAGCGACACCGGCCTGTGTGAACATCTGTCCGGTGGGAGCCCGGGTATTCGGAGATCTGGATGATCCCAACAGCGAAATCAACCGGTTGATCATGGAAAAGAAGGGCAAACAACTCAGAAAAGAATTCGGCACAGAACCCGCCGTGTATTATATCGATTAAACAGGAGGCAAAATGACCTATAAAACAGATGAAATTTGGGAAGACAAATGGGTAAATACCACCTGTGGTGTCTGTTACTGCGGTTGCGGAGCAAAAGTGCGGGTGGTGAACGGGGTGCCGGTGAAAATAGAAGGCATCAAGGAAAGTACCATGGGCGGCACCAATGCCGGGCTGTGCGGCAAAGGTGCGGCCGGTCTCATGTATTACCATGACCCCAACCGGATCAAAAAACCGATGCTTCGGACCAACCCGGAAAAAGGGATCGGGGTGGATCCCAAATGGAAAGAGATTGAGTGGGAAGAGGCCTATGATATCATCGCCACCAAGATGAAAAAGATCATGGAGGACGATCCCAACAAAATCCTGTTCACCAACCAGACCATGCGGGCCTCTGACGGTCCCCACAACCACCCCTATTTTTATGCTCAGGCATTCGGTGTCAAAAACAACGGCAATTTTATCATTGGGGGCGGGAGCCTCCACTGCGGCAATGCCTGTCACATGCTGGGCGGGCTGATTCACGGAGCCTGGTCCATCGCACCGGACTGGCGGTACACCAAATATGTGCTCAAATGGGGCTCCAGCAAGGGCACCGGCTCCGGACATTCCGCCATGACCAATGCCCGGCTGCGGGCCGATGCGGTCCGAAGAGGCATCAAGGAGATCGTGTTCGATCCCATGGGCAATTTTGCCGGGGGCAAGGCCACGGAATGGCTGGCCATCCTCCCGGGGACGGACACGGCTGTCGGCCTGGCCATTGCCAACTATATCGTAAACATGCGCGGGGAAATGGATGAGCTGTATTTAAAGGCCAAGACCAATTTCGTCTATCTGATCAAGGATGACGGCACCTACATGCGCCATGAAAAAAGTGACAAACCGGTGGTGTTTGATACCAAAGCCGGCGAGATCAAGGAATATGACGACAAATCCGCTGCCTGGGAAGACCTGGCCCTGGAAGGCGAGTATGAATACAACGGAGAAAAGGTCCGTCCCTGCTTTGTCCCGTTCAAGGAACATCTGAAACAGTATACCATAGAATGGGCATCCGAGGTGTCAACCGTGCCGGCGGCCAAGATCCTGGAAGTGGCCAAAGGCTGGGTGGACAACGCCCAGATCGGCTCCACTATCACTCTTGAAGGCAAGACCTTTCCCTACCGGCCGGTGTCATCGGTCACCTTCCGGGGGTCCCAGGGACATTCCAACGGGATACATCAAGTGGCGGCCATTGACCTGATGGCCCAGCTGGTGGGTGCTGAAGATGTTCCTGGCGGCACACTGGGATGGCCGGCCATCCGGCGGGCCTATCCGGGCGGCAATTACGAGCAGACTTGTACCGTGGGTACCGATGGCGTGATCGTGCCGTCCGTGTTTTATTCCCATGATCCTTGGCCGGTGCATGCACCCAGTTATCCCGCTACCAACATGGGATGCGTGGATGTGTGGACCCATTGCACCCTGTCCCATATCCCTTATGTGGAAGAGGTGGATTACATCCATGAAAAGCTGGGCATGAAAGCTAAACCGGAAATGATTTTCGGAATCTCCGCCAACTTTGTCATCAGTAATTCCGACTGGGATACGGCTGTGAAGAACTTCAAGGACTGTTTTGTGGTGCAAAACGATCTGTGGATCAACGAAACGGACCAGGCCATTGGCGACCTGATCCTTCCTGATGTGTCCTATCTGGAAAAAGACTGCTGGTCCTCCGAGATTGACGCGTTTTTCTTTTCCGGGTCGCCCTCTTATGAAGACTGGTTTGTGCATCTTCAGAAACCCGTGGCCAAGCCCATCGGCGAATCCCGTTTTTTCATGGATGTATACATTGAAGTGGCCCACCGGGTCGGGGTGCTGGACAAGTTCAACGCCAAACTTAATGATTATTACGGCGTCAAGGATCCGGAGCTGCAGATCAAGCCGGGTGAAAAACTGACCTGGAAAGAGATCGGAGAGCGGGTTCTGAGGTGGGTGTACGGGCCGGATAAGGAAAAAATCGAAGAACAAGGATACGCCACCTGGCACAAACCCATTGAGGATGTTTACTGGCGGTGGCAGATAGATTCCCGGTGCCCGGTATACATGGAATACTTGATCCATGACCGGCGGGCTCTGGAAAAAATCTTTGAGGAAACCGGTTTCGACTACCAGAAGCTGGAGATGGACATGAATCAGTATACCCCGCTGCCCACCTGGTTCTGGCCTGAATCCCACAAGGATCTGGATGATGAATATGACCTGCTGGCGTTCTCCTATCGGGATATCCTGCATACCAACAATACCACCTTTCAGAATCCTTACGTGGATGAAGTATCCAAAATGTGTCCCTATACCTTTACGATCACCTTGAACACCACGATGGCTAAGGAACGGGGATTCAAGGACGGGGATATCATCTGTATCGAAAACAAATACGGAGTCAAGGAAAAAGGCATTGTCAAGACCATGGAAGCCCAGAGTCCCAAAGTAATCGGTATTGCCGGACAGGGCGGATTATGGGCGGACGGAAGACCCATTGCCAAAGGCAAAGGCGCCAACTTCTGCAAGCTGCTGCCGGCCAAACTCAAATATTTTGATCCAGTGGCGGGTAATATGGAAACCGCGGTTGCCGTCAAGATTTATAAAGTGTAATTGAGGAGGGTATATTGATGAACGATAATCACCAAAATCTGGTTGAAACCATGTTTCCGTCCGATGGTTCCGGGATCAAACCCTATGAGTGGATGATCAACCCGACCCGTCAGCGGCAGTGGATCGATGACAAAGGTATTTTTCTGTGGCTGGCGTTCTTTTTTTCTGAAATCGGTGCCGGCCTGTATTTCATGTCTCTGTTTTACGGCTTCAGGCCGGGGATCGTGATCGGCTGGCTGATCACCCTGGTTTTGGGCGGGGTGATTCATATCCTGTATCTGGGTAATCCCAAAAGGGCGTGGCGGATGCTCATGAGGCCCAATACGTCCGAACTGTCCAGGGGGATATGGATCATCGGTATTTTTGCCGTTTTGGGCTTTTTTCAGATAATTACCCCGGGCGGTTTTAATATGGTTTTCAATTCCATCATGGGTATTTTGTGTCTGCTGATCATTTCTCACGGATTCGCCACCATGAACGTGATCCGGGCATTGCCGGCCTGGAGTTCCACCATTGTGCTGCCCTTGTCCGTTATTTCCGGAATCTGGGTCGGACAGCAGCTGCTTCAGTTCATATTTGCCCTGAGCGGCAATGCCACAGTGGTTTCAGGAATGGAGGTCTGGGCGGCTACGTTCTTTCTGATCTATATTCTGTGCATCGGGCTGTATGCCTGGGGAACTTGGCACATGAGTGATGTGGCCAAAGTTTCCATTCAGAAGATGCTGGAAGGGGATCTCAAACGGATCACCTATGTGGGTGTCGGGGTGCTGGCCGTTCTTGTGCCCCTGATTTTTACTTTGATCATGTGGGGCGGCAGCACCAACGGTTTTCTGGTTTTTCTCCGCCTGGCATCTGTTTTCGCGGGAGATCTGGCCATCCGGTACCTCATTATGAAAACAGCGGTGTATAATCCTTTGCTGTAATTTTTTGGAGAATTGAGTGTAAACCCAGGCAGTGCGGTTCATTCTTGTCCGTGCTGCCTGGTTTTTTTTTATTCGGTACAACGACGGGTAGGCGTTGAAAAAAAAGAAAAAACAATATAAAGTTACAGCATATGAACAGAGTCGGCCCGACATCCAGAATGGGAATCATCGCGTCTGGTATGGTGATTGAAAGACAGGCAAAGAATCTTTTTCATCAGGAATGGGATATGAAATGACGGATAAAAATCAAGCGGAAAACCCCGCGGAACCCCAGGATCTCAAGCCGGCCCCCCAGGCCAGGGTCAAGTTCGAAGTGTACGGGGAGGAAATGATTGAAAAAGAGGTAAAGTCTTCAGGCAACAGTGGCAGGATCTACCTCCCCCCCAACTGGGTGGGGCATACGGTCAAAATCATCAAAGTTGAATAACAGGGAGGAAAAACGCTTTGGAAGAACCGATCATCAGAGAAATCCGCCTGGAGGATGCCCAGGCCATAGAAGATATCCGTGCGGCCATCTCCCCGCAGGATGCCGATGTTGATTTTCTCAAACTGGTGAAGCAGCAAGCGTCAGACGGAAACAGCGCTACGAGTCTGGTGGCGGAATTGAAAAAAAAGTCGTAGGATACATGATCTCCACCACCCTGTATGCTGGTTTCGGTATCCGTAAAAGTGCCTGGATCATGGCCATCGGCGTACATCCGGATTATATGGGACAGGGCATCGGACTGGCGCTTGCCAACCGGGTCTGTGATATCTACCGGGATAAAGAGGTAAAGTCGATTTATTCGTCTGTGATGTGGGATTCCATTGATGTGCTGTCCTTTTTCAAGAAGCTCGGGTTCAAGCGCAGCGAGTTTATCAACCTGAAAAAAGATCTCTAACCCTACATTCCCAGATACGCTTTTTTCACATTTTCGTTGGCCAGCAGGTTTTCTCCGGTATCTGTCATGGTGATTCGTCCGGTTTCCATGACATAGCCTCTGTGGGCTGCTTTCAGCGCCAGGTTGGCATTCTGTTCCACGATGAAAATAGTGGTCTTGCTTTCCTGGTTGATTTTTTCAATGATGGAAAAGATCTGTTTGACCACGATGGGGGCCAGGCCCAGGGACGGCTCATCCAGCAGCAGGATCTTGGGCCTGGACATGAGCGCCCGAGAGATGGCCAGCATCTGCTGTTCACCACCGCTCAATGTGCCTCCGGCCTGGTTCCGGCGGTTGGCAAGGATGGGGAACAATTCATAGACATAATCCAGGTCCTGCTTGATCTTGTCATTGTCTTTGCGAAGAAATGCGCCCATATCCAGATTTTCGGCCACAGTCAGATAAGGAAAAATGCGGCGGCCCTCCGGTACCTGGCAGATCCCTTTTTTGACAATTTCATCCGGGGGCAGATAGGTGATATCCTCTCCTTTCAGTTCGATGGTTCCTTTTTTGGCAGAGACAATGCCGCAGGTCGTCATCAATGTGGTGGATTTGCCGGCTCCGTTGGCACCGATCAGGGAGATGATCTCTCCTTCCGCCACTTCGATGTCAATGCCTTTGAGAGCATGGATATTGCCATAATAGGTATGGATATTGGTGAGTTTAAGCATCGTCGGATTCTTCTCCCAGATAGGCTTTGATGACGTCAGGGTTGGATTTGATATCCTGCGGGGTGCCCTCGGCGATCTTTTTGCCGTAATCCACCACATGGATCCAATCGGAGAGACTCATGACCAGTTTCATGTCATGTTCGATGAGCAGAATGGTCAGGTCCTCATTGTCCCGCAGCCACAGGATCAGGTCATCCAGCTCCTTTGTTTCCTGAGGGTTCATGCCGGCCGCCGGTTCATCCAGCAGCAGCAAAAAGGGTTCTGTGGCCAGAGCCCGTGCGATTTCCAGACGGCGCTGAGCCCCATAAGGCAGGTTCACGGCCATTTCATCCACATACTTGGCCAGGCCTATTTTTCCAGAATCTCATAACTGTCATACACCGCTTTTTTTTCTTCCTCCCGTTGACTGGGGGGCCTGAGCATGGCTTTGATTATTCCGGAAGACAGGCGGCAGTGCCGGCCGATCATCACGTTTTCCAGAACGGTCATGCCATGGAACAGCCGGATGTTTTGAAAGGTCCTGGCAATGCCCCGTTCTGTCACATAATTGGGCTTGAGTCCTTTGAGGCTCTGGGTGGATTTTCCGGGAGGCGTAATCTGTACTTCACCCCGGGTGGGGTCATAGATACCGGTAATACAGTTGAAAAACGTGGTTTTTCCCGCACCGTTAGGGCCGATGAGTGCAGTGATCTGCCCTTTTTCAATGGTAATGGACACATCATCCAGGCTTTGAGACCGCCGAATTTCATGGTCAGGTTTTTGACGTTAAGTATGGGTTCCATGGGCATTTTTTTCCTGCTGGGGTTCCTGTGATGATTTAAATGTGTAAATTTTTCGAACACTTTTGATCAGACCGTCCGGCTTGAACACCATGACAATAACCTGAAGCGCTCCGAACACCAGCATCCGGTATTCTGCCACGGCCCGCAGATACTCCGGCAGAAGAATCAGCACCATTGCCCCGGCAATGACACCGATGGCCGATCCCATGCCGCCGATGACCACCACGCACAAAATAGTGATGGATTCCCAGATGGTAAAGGACATGGGGTTGATATAGGAGGTTTTCGCAGCAAACACCACCCCGCCCATGGCAGCCCAGGTGGCGCCCAGGGCAAATGCCGTGAGTTTGGTTTTGAATTTGTCGATACCCATGGCCTGGCACGCAATTTCATCATCCCGCAAAGCGATCCAGGCCCGGCCGATTTTGGAATTTTCCAGGCGATTGACAAAAAAGATGGTCATGAGCACCAGGGCGATAACAATGAAATAGATGTAGATCATGGTGTTTTGTTGACCGAAATTGTGCCCGAAAAAGGTGGGAGGCGGTATGTTGGAAATACCACGGGGCCCGTTGGAAAATTCGTCCCAGTTTTCCAGAACGATCCGGATGATTTCCCCGAAACCCAGGGTCACGATGGCCAGGTAATCGCCTCTCAGCCGCAGCACCGGATATCCCAGCAACACACCGAAAAGGGTGCCCAGAAGCGCGGAAATAGGCAGCACTATCCAGAAACTGAGCCCGAAATGCAGGTTCAGCAAAGCATAGGCATAGGCCCCCACTGCATAGAACGCCACATACCCCAAATCCAGCAGCCCGGCAAGCCCCACCACTATGTTGAGCCCCAGGCCCAGCATGACATATACCAGAGCGGATATCATGATGGAGGTATGGTACATGGGAAAAACGAAGGGATACACCAGGAAAAAGGCCGCCACCAGTCCTAGAAAAGGGTACCGGAACCGATCGTTTTGCAGCAGCCGGTGGATCAGGGGGGTGTCATCTTCGACCTCTGTTTTTTCCTGGATTCGGCCCGTCGCAAAAAATAGTTCCATACCAGGGAGGCAAAAAAGGCGAGAACCCCTACCCATAGAAGGTTGAACCATCTGAATACAATGGTGTTTTCTATTGTGTTGACCTTGATCACCATGATGGGAAAGGTCAGGATCATGAACCAGAAGGCAATGATCAGAGATTGTTTGAACTCTCGTTTAATCGGCATAAGTCTTCACCTGAATCCAAATTACACTTTCTGAGTATCGTGGCGGCCCAGTATTCCGGAAGGCCGGAATATCAGGATCAGCACCAGGATGGAAAACGCGAACACATCTTCGTATTCGCTCCAGAAATATCCGGTAAAAAAGCTTTCGGAAATACCTAAGACCAGCGATCCCAGCACCGCACCCGGAATGGAACCGATCCCGCCCAGAACAGCGGCGATAAAGGCTTTGAGACCGGCCAGAAATCCGATATAAAAGTTGATTTGACCCACATGGCAGGCGATCAGGACCCCGCCGATGGCAGCTGTGGCAGAGCCCACCACAAACGTGGCGGAGATGACATTGTTGACATTAATCCCCAGCAGGGCGGCCATGACCTTGTCCTGGGCCGTGGCCCGCATGGCCTTGCCGATTCGGGTGAATTTGATGAGAAGCCCCAGCAGGATCATGACGATCACGGTGGTAATAATGATGGTGATTTCAACGGAAGTGATGATGTGGGAAAAGGGTTCCCAAAATTGAAAGTCAGGGATCAGACTCTGGAAGGGCAGAAAATCCGGAGTCTGGGCCAGCATCACATAGTTTTGCAAAAACAGGCTCATGCCAATGGCCGATATGAGTGCGGACAGCCTCGGCGCATTTCGCAGCGGTTTGTAGGCGATTTTCTCTACGGTAAAGCCGTACGCACAGGAATAGACGATGGCAAATACAAACGCAAGGATAACGATTACCGCAAAGTTCCACCCCCACATTCCCAGAACCGTGGCGACGATCAAAGCGGTCATGGCACCGATCATATAGATTTCTCCATGGGCGAAATTAATCAGCTGAATGATGCCGTATACCATGGTGTATCCCAGAGCGATCAGGGCGTAAATACTGCCTCGGGTCAAGCCGCCCAGGAACAGTTCAAAAAAATACATTGGGGACATAAGAATTTCCCTGACAGCGAAAAAACCGACGACCCCTGTCCCGGACAGGCCCAGCAATATTCTAATCCAACGCATGATGTTTTATCCTGAACGTCTGTGGGTTAAGGCAAACCAGCGGGTAAAAAACAGGAGCCCAAATCCGTTATGGACCTGACTCCTGTTTTTCTGAGGCATGAATCGTTAGTTGACCTGCTGGTATTTTCCGTCGATCACACGGTATACGGAAAAACCCGCACCGACAATATCGCCGTTTTTGTCAAAACCAATGGGTCCCATGGGAGAATCCACGGTGATTTCAAACATGGCGGCCCGCATGGCATCATAGTCCACGGCCCCGGCTTTCTCAGCGGCTGCTGCCAGGGCCTGCATGCAGGTATAACCGGTAATGAAAAAGGTGCCGGGGTCTTCTCCGTATTTTTCCTGATGTTCTTTGGTCAATGCCTGGTGCAGGGGGTTGGAAGAGGTGTCATTGGGGCCGGTGGCGTAAACGCCTTCGGCAAATTCCCCGGCCAGGTTGGGCAGGTTGTCGCCATAGATGCCGTCCGCGCCCATGAAAAGGGTATCCACACGTTTCTTTCTCATCAGCTGAATGATTTTGGAAGCGTCGGAATGGTATCCACCCCACATCACGAGTTCCGCTCCGGACCGTTTGATTTTCTGGACAATGGCGGTATAATCCATGGCACCGGTGGTGACCCCTTCAAACAGAACGATTTCTACCCCGCCCATTTTTTCGAAAGCGGTTTTGGCCAGTTCCATCTGTCCTTTTCCGTAATCGCCCTTGTCATGAATCAGGGCCACTTTCTTGACCTTAAGGTCATCTTTCGCAAACGAAGTCATCAGCATGGCCTGGGCGCCGTCATTGGAAATGGTTCTGAAGAAATTGGAATGTTCGCCGGATAGGGTCAGGTCATCATTGGTGGCGGAACTGGAAATGAGGATCAGGTTGGCGTCCTTGTATATTTTGTTGGCGGCGATGGTGGCGCCGGAGCAGACATGTCCCACGATCATCTGGGCGCCGTCGGATACCAGTTTGGTGGCCACATTGACCGCCACTTCGGGTTTGCACACGTCATCTCCCAGCATCAGTTCCACCTGTTTGCCGAGAATGCCGCCGTTGGCATTGATATCTTCAACCGCCATTTCAACGCCTCTGAGAGCGGAAATGCCGTATGGCGCCAGATCGCCGGAAAGTGCACCGGCATTGGCGACTTTAATCGTGTCACTGGCAAATCCGGGTGCTGCCAGCACCATCATGGTCAATACCCCAACTGCAAGACTCTTGAAAAATGATTTCATTTTCGACTCCCTTTTTTTGAATTAATCTGGTTTAGTACTTCACGCCCACAACTTGTATTGTAATTTGAAACACTATATGAACACGGGTTATTTAGTCAAGCAAAAAGTCGTATTCCATTGTTTTGATAGACCCTTTCACTGACCTGGTCTTCCGAATGCATGAACGGCTTTTTTGAAAAAAGATTGAGAAACCCTCTTAAACCATGTATGTCATGAAAAAAAGCAATGGTGGCCGGGCAATGGGCCAAAGGCTGATGCTACCAACAAAGAACGGAAAGAGGATCTATGTTTGTGAAAACCAATGAAAAACTGGCCGCTTTGCGGCAAATGATGTCTGACCATCATGTTGCCGCACTGGTGGTGCCGTCTGCCGATCCCCACCAGAGTGAATATGTCACGGCTCACTGGCAGGCCCGGACCTGGTTGACCGGATTTACCGGCTCGGCCGGTGTGGCGGTGGTCACCCGGAACCGGGCCATGTTGTGGACGGATTTCAGATATTGGCTTCAGGCCGGCAATCAGATTCAGGGATCGGAATTCGAACTGTTCAGAACCGGGGAAACCGGTGTGCCCGAATTCCACCGCTGGATTTTTGACCACCTGTCTCCTGAAGAGACCGTGGCCATAGATGGCCGCGTCATTTCCCGAAACCAGGAGAAGACCTGGCGGCATTTGTGGGATATCCGTGAAATTCGCCTGCGCACCGATCTGGATTTGGTTGGAGAGATCTGGCAGGAAGAACGGCCTTCCATGCCGGTCACAAGAGCCTGGGAGTTTGATGTGAAGTTTGCCGGCCAGTCCAGGGCCGAAAAGTTTGAACAGATCCGGAACGTCATGGAAAAAGCCGGGGCGAACTGTTGTGTGATGACCGGGCTGGAGGATATCGCCTGGACCTTTAACCTGCGGGGATCCGATGCTCCCAACAACCCGGTGAACATCGCCTTTGCCCTGGTGGACAAAAAACTTGTCCGGCTGTTCATTCATCCGGAAAAGGTGGATTCGGATCTGTCCGCCGGTCTGTCTGCTGACGGAATCCAACTGGAAAATTACACGGACATCTATGGCGCGGTCAGGAATTTACCGGACACGGCCCATGTTCTGCTGGATCCGGACATGGTCTCCGCCGGTCTTTGGGCCGCTGTCAATCCAAACTGCCGCATCATCGATCAAACCGGGCCGGCTGTTCGGCTCAAAGCGGTCAAGAATCAGACTCAGATCGATCATCTTCGGGAAACCGCTGTCAGGGACGGGGTAGCGGTGGTGAATTTTCTTTACTGGCTGGCCCACCGGGATCCGACTGAGCAGGTGTCGGAAGTGAGCGTGGCGGAAAAACTGCTGGCGTTTCGTCGCCAACAGCCGGATTTCGTCTCCAACAGCTTTGACCCTATCATGGCCTATGACGCGCATTCCGCCATGTGTCACTATGTCGCCACCCCTGAAACAGATCGGCTGCTGGACAGACAGAAAATGTTTCTTACCGATTCCGGGGGCAATTATCTCACGGGCACCACCGACATCACCCGCGCTCTGTGCCTGGGCCAGCCGGCTCAACAGCAGATCCGGGACTACACCCTGGTGCTCAAGGGGCATATCGCCGTGGCCACGGCCTGTTTTCCCGAAGGCACCCGGGGGTTTCAGATCGACACCCTGTCCCGGCAGTTTCTGTGGGAGCAGGGCATGAATTTCGGCCACGGCACCGGCCATGGCGTGGGGTTTTTTCTGTGTGTCCATGAAGGACCGGCCCGGATCAGCCCCCATCCTGTGGATGCGGCCCTGGAAAAAGGCATGGTGTTAACCAACGAACCCGGTATCTACCGGGAAGGTGAATACGGCATCCGCCTGGAAAACATGGTGCTGGTGACCGATGCATGCCAGACGGAATTCGGCCGGTTTCTGACATTTGAAAATTTGACCTGGTGTCATTTTGAACGGGACCTGATCGATACGAATCTGCTTGCGGATGCGGAAAGATCCTGGATCGACTGGTATCATCAGCAGGTTTTTGACCGCCTGTCTCCTCGCCTGGAGGCACGGGTATCCTCCTGGCTGTACCGGCTGACCCGGCCGTTATGACGGGTTCCGGCGGCACTTTGTTCAGTGGCCTTATTCCATGATAACCCTTAGGTCATGGGCCTGGCAATGGTCGTAATCAAAAAGCCGATATAAGCGATATAGGCGGAAAACATCAGGGCACCTTTCCAGCGGTTAATCCGGCCGGTTTGGCCCTTGAACCCGTATCCCGCAAAAAATATCAACAGCGTCAGCATGCCCATGACAGGCATGTCCCGCACCAGAATGTCGGGGTCTGTGTCAAAGGGGGTGATGGCACCGGCAATGCCCACCACGGCCAGGGTGTTGAATAGGTTGGATCCAAGGACATTTCCAAGGGCCATATCATGCTGGCCTTTGCAGGCGGCGGCAATGGAAGATGCCAGCTCAGGCAGGGACGTGCCGATGGAGACAATGGTCAATCCGATGATGACGTCACTGACCCCCAGGGTCTGAGAGATTTCCACGGCCCCCCAGACCAGACTTCGGGAACTGATGAGCAGGACCGTCAGCCCGGCGACCAGCCAGAAATAAGCCAGACTCCGAGACATTGCCGGGATATCGATATTAATGCCGGTGGCTGCCGCTGGATACTGGTTGGAGACCTGCCATCCCTGGCGGATCGTCCAGCCCATGACGGCACTGAAGACAGACAGGAGCAGGAATGCATCCAGGCGGCCCAGACGGTCATCCCACAAAAGGAAAACCGAAAATACCGTGATCAGGAGCAACAGCGGCAGTTCACGTAGCAGTACACGGGAATGGACGGCAATGGGGCTGATCAAGGCGGTGGCACCCAGGATCAGTCCGATATTGGCGATGTTGGAACCGTAGGCATTGCCCAGGGCAATGCCAGGGTTCCCTTGAAAGGCAGCCAGGGCGGACACAACCATTTCAGGGGCCGACGTGCCGAATCCCAGGATCACCATGCCGATCATCAAAGGGGGCATGCCGAAGTGAGATGCGACAGCGGACGCTCCTGCCACAAATCGGTCCGCACTCCAGACCAGCAAAATCAAGCCTGCGATCACAGCACACAGGGCGGGTAACATATGGGGAGACTCTCCTTGGTTTCAATCAGTTGCGCGGTTACCATATCATCTGGGGCATCCGAAGCAAGCAAAATTATTATTCGTGAAAGATGATGCCCCGGCGGGCCAGCAGACTGCCTTCGGCCAGAAACAGCCGGATCAGGGCAATGCGGTAGTTGATGGTGGCCCGCACTTCCGCGATCTGGCTGATCAGCAGGTCCCGCTGAGCCTGGGCCACCAGCAGGGCCGTCCCGGCCCCCACCATGAACCGCTCGATCTCTGCCTGAACGGTCTGCTCTTCTGACCGGCGGGTGATCCGGGAGGCATGAATCTGCTGCCGGGCCCGTTCCAGTTCATTGGCTGCTAGGCGGACATCCAGATCAATGGTCCGGCCGAGATTTTCAAGGGCTTTCATTGCCTGTTGACGGGTGGCAAGGGCGGCCTGATGCCGGGCCCTGGCCGGACGGTTTCCCACAAACCGGCTCAGTGACACGCCGGCAAAAAGTTCCAGATCCCCGTTGTCCAGGGTTTGAAGCGCTTCTGAAGACCGGCGGCTGAATCCGGCAATGCCTAAGTCCATGAAGAAATCCAGGCGGGGCAGCAATCCGTTATGAGTGACAATGGTTTCCAGACGATGCTGCTGGAGACGCAGCCGGGCTTCGGCCAGGTCCGGTCGCAGTTTCACGGCCAGTTCGGTACGGTCTTTGATGTCGTCGACAGGGTCTGGGTCGATGACCGGATCACTTACGGAAAGGACGTTTTGGTCCAGGTAGCCTGCCATCCCCGGATCGATCAGGTGCAGCAGGGCTAGCCGAAACGTTTCCACCTGATTGGCGGAGTCGATCAGGGCCTGTTTCCGCCGGGCCACTTCCGACTGCACGGCGGCCAGTTCATTGCGGGGCAGTGACCCCACCTCAATCTGGTGCTGTACATCGGTCTGCTGTCTTTTGGAAACGGCCAGGGACCGTTCCACGATGGCGTGCTCTTGACAGGCCAGGACATACTGCCAGTAGGCGATTTCGGTTTCCGCCACCAGGGCCTGGACATAGGCGGTCAATTCATGACTGCTGGCCCGGGTTTCCAGTTCACCTTGCCGGATGGTCACCAGCCCGCCGGCAGGTCCGGCTCCCTGGAGCAGGGCCTGGGTGACAGACAGGGTGATCCGGGCTTTGTCCGTATCCGTGTCCGTGGTCCGGGAAGCACGGTCCTGCTCAAGGCCCGTCTCCAGCCCGAATGTGGTGCCCATGGGAAAGGATTTGCGGACGCGACAGTGGCGGCCAGGGCCAGATCACCGGAATCGTTTTTGTTGATGGGTTCCTGGGTGACATCAATTTGAGCGAACACCTCCGGATCATACCGGCCTTTTTCCATTTGCTCAAAGGCACCGGCGATGACAGGGCCTAACTGCCGGGTTTTCAGGTCGTGATTGTGGGCCAGAGCCAGCATCACTGCCTGTTCTACAGACAGGGTCAGTGTCTGACCCGCGGGTTCAGGAACAGGAGCCGGCGGATCCTGGTGAGTGAATTCAAAGCTTTTCATGCTTTCGACCGGTGCCTCGGTCTGGACGGGTACATGGGGTTCCAGGTTCTCGGCCCCGGTCATTTGGAAACCGGCCGGCGTGCAGCCGGTGAGCAGCCAGACACAGAACAGGCAACCCAGTGCATGAACGGTAGAAACGGATAAATGGAAAAATCGGGATGTCATGGCCTCGTCTTTTTTGAGTCCGGATGAAAAAAAGAATAGATGACCGGAATGAGCAAAAGGGTGATCAGGGTGGAACCGGTAAGCCCCCCTACCACGCCCGGGCCAGCGGAGCTTGGGCATCAGCCCCTTCACCGATCCCCAGGGCCAGGGGTGTCAGCCCAAGGATGGTGGTCAGGCTGGTCATGAGAATGGGCCGCAGCCGGCGACGGCCGGCTTCCATCACCGCATCTTGCACCGTCATGTCCCGGCGAGACAGCCGGCTGGACTGGTCCACCAGCAGGATGGCGTTGTTGACCACTATTCCTCCAAGCATGATGCAGCCGATATAGGATTGGACATTCAGGGTCGTGTGGGTGAGAAAAAGCGTGATCAGAACCCCAATGGCGGCAAACGGAACGGAGAACATCACCACCAGGGGATCGACCAGGGATTCATACTGGCAGGCCATGACCATGTAAACCAAAACCAGGGCCAGAATCAGGGAAATCACCAGTTCCCGAAACGCTTTTTGTTGTTCTTCAAAGTCCCCGGCCACCCCCAGATCATATCCGGTCGGCCGGGGTATTCCATCCAGAAGTCCGGAGACATCCGCTGCCACGGAGCCCATATCCCGGCCCGCGACATTGGCGGAAATCGTAATGATGCGCTGCTGGTCCTTGCGGTCAATCAGCTGCGGCCCCCATCCTGAAAAAACAGATACCAGATTAGTCAGGGCCACCTGTTGTCCGGAGGCAGTGGTCAGGGTGAGGTTCAGGATTTGATCAAGGCTTTGGTTCTCCACATCCCTGAGCTGGACAAAGATGCGGTAGGATTCCCCTTCGGTTTGGTATTCACCGGCTTTTGCACCCGCCACGGCCGTGGAAAGAACATCGGTGATATTCTGGACACTTAAACCCAGGTCCGCGGCTTTGTCCCGATCCACATGAATTTCCCTGCGGGGGGTGCCGGCCTCCCGGCTGATTTCGATATCCGTTACTCCCGGAACCGTTTCAATAAGTTCTGCCGCCCTGGAGGCCAGAGAAGCCAGAATATCCAGATCAAATCCCCGGATTTCCACATGAAGGCCGTCTTCTCCGCCCAGAATCCGTTCCATGATAAACTGGCCCTGGGGAGCCCGGGTCCGGACGAGCATCCCCGGAATCTGGCCGCTCAGGCGCTGACGCAAGTCACGGGCAATGTCGATATTTGAACGGTCCCGCTGGGAAGCGGACGTCAGGGAGATGCGGATTTCGGTTTTGCGGTGTTGCCGGGCCGGTGTCCGGACGCACCGACACTGACCACGGAGGAGACTGCTTCCGGGACGGCCGGGGTGATGATGGATTCCATCCACTGGCTCTGGCGGTCCACCAGGTTCAGCCGCGTGCCTACCTCCATTTCTCCAGTGATCCGCACTTCCCCTTCATCACTGGGTGGAAGAAATTCCGTGCCGATTTTCGGAACCAGCATCAAGGCCCCGCCCAGAGCGGC